>Ga0123342_1006888_pt1 | contig 15441 bp, 6 predicted proteins | sample Turbeawhitnodule_FD_89960 | JGI IMG/M metagenome (GOLD analysis project Ga0123342, IMG submission 89960) | Root nodule microbial communities of legume samples collected from Mexico - Turtle bean Mexico white nodule | ecosystem: Host-associated > Plants > Roots > Nodule | place: Mexico: Nepantla... | reverse complement strand
TTTTTTTTTTTTTTTTTTTTTTTTTTTTTTTTTTTTTTTTTTTTTTTTTTTTTTTTTTTTTTTTTTTTTTTTTTTTTTTTTTTGTTTTTTTTTTGTTTTTGTTTTTTTTTTTTGTGTTGTTTTTATTTAATATATTTTAGGATAAAGAGAGAAAAGAGGGGGGGGGGGGGGGGGGGGGGGGGGGGTGAATTGTTTGACAAAAGATTTACGCAAAGATTGGATAAGAATGAAGTTTTATCAACAATCACAGAAGAAGAAATCAAGGAAGCCAAACAATCAAAGCAATTAAAATTGTTTGCAAAAAATAATCGTTGAAACTTCATTTTAACCGGCTGTTTATAGCAGCTGGTACAAAAATCAAATCAAACAGTTTATAATGAGTGAGAGAGAGAGAGATTACACAGCCAATTTATATTGGTTCACTCAACCCTGAGCTACATCTAGTCCCCAGAACAACCACTGGGTATTCCACTAGCAATCAATCACAGATTACAAAATACAACACCACAAAGAGGTGATCTTGATACCACAAGAACACTCACCTCCTTGCCTATCACACAACCTTAGTCAGAACACCCTTTGACCTTATAGGTTTACATACCTTTTACAAGTATAGAAAAGGACAATTACAAGAATCAGAAAGGAACAGATTACACCTGGTATTTCAGGAATCACAAACTAGTTTCCACTAGATGATTTCCAAAGAGGAACATCAGTCAAATCAATGTGAGAAATCAGTTAAACATGCATAGGTGTGCAATATTAGCAAAAAAATCGGTTATTTCGCAGGAATAACCGGTTAAAATATGTATCACATTTTTATATCAAATAAAAAACCAGTTATAGCAATGTTCAATCAAATGTGCAAAACAAAAACAGATGCAAATATTAAAACATTACAACCCAAAGCTCACTTCTCCATCTATTTGTATCCACAAATCGAAAAATAGAAGGATTAAAAATAAACATAAAAGAAAATAAATTGTTCAAAAAAGTTAACCAGAAATTTGAAATGAAAGCCTTAAACTTTGCTTTAGTCATTCCTTCCATATTGCAGATCAAGTAGTTGGTTCTGAACCTCCTCAATTTGTTCATCCAAGGTCTGGAACATTGAATCCATATGCTGAAACCTTTATTCACACAGCTCATGAAGATTTCTCTGGTTCTCCGCAAAGCTATCCATTTTACTTACCATTAGCCTTTCAAAAGGAGACATTGAAGTCATCCTACCTCCCATGTGATCAGTACTTGGATCAGCTCCATGAGCTCCAGCAACTTGTTCTTTTGTATTTGCTGCAGCTTCAGCCTCTTCTTCAGCATGAGTTCCACTTGGGCCAGCTTGGTCTCCATCCTTGCTTACCCACCTTCCACCAATCTTGATAAACCCCATTTTGCTTAGGGAACCACTATTGATCTCACTTGAAGGCTTTACAATATCATCCAATTCGTCTTCAATATCTACTTCAAAATAATGTAGAATTTTAGAAATCAAAATTGCATAGGGATAGTGGAAGTCACTTAACCTTGTCGCCTTTTGCATATGGTCTTTGAAGATGTGAATCCAGTTGAGATTCACCTTGTTCATGATGCAGTAGATTAAAAGAAAATCCTCTTCAGAAAGGGTAGAATGATTGCTCCCCCTTGGTGTCACAATCCAGGACATAATGAAGGCAATGAGTCTTTCATCAAGCTTCAACCCTCCAACAGGAAAGTTTCTTACCTTTGAGAGGGGATTCTTTAGACAATTCTTGTAGAATTGCATTTTGTTGAACTCTTTTATCACTCCAATGTTACTTTTGTTGATTCTTAATCTAGAGAATTTCAGCCCAGTGATGGCAGTCCAAACATCATTGGTGATTTGAATGTCTACTCCCTTCACATGAGAGATGAGAATGTCACCATTGAATTGAAGGTTTGTGTAAAATACCTTCACCAAATCTGGATAGATGTTTCCAGACATCTCAAGGAATTTCTTCAACCTTTGCTCCTTGTTTCATGAAGGAACTTCTCAATAAGTTCAGATTCTCCTGAAAACCAGCTTTCCAGCTTTCCTCCACTCCTTACTACCCTTGTTTTCATCCTCTTAGATGAAGGAGGTGTTGATGCCATGGTTTGGTTAGGGAGAGAGGATGGGCGCAAACTGTTGAAACATATTTAGTGTAGAGAGAAGAAAAACAGATTGTTTCTTGTGAACAATTGCAACTAATAGCCTCACATATATAACCAGAACAGTCAGTCAAAGTTGGCATTTAGTGGGTTGAATCCAAACTGAAAAAGGAATCAAATCAGAACAATAAAGCAGTTCTGCCAGACCTAACAGAAAACACATGTTGATTTGACCAAACTTAAAAGCAGTTTTAATTTCCAACGCTTAGAGGAATCTATTTCATGAAGAGCAGTTAAAGTGTTGTAATTAAAGTGTTGTTGACCACAAACATCACTGGGTTTGAACAGGAAATCAAATCAAAGCACAATGAATTAAAAATAGATTTGACCAATGCTGACAGAGTTGAAACAATCGGTTGTTTCGAAGAAACAATCGTTTGAATTTTTGCAACAGGTGAAAAATTTGAAAAACCAAATACTTTTAACAGAAATTGAACATACAAGGATTCAGGTTTAAGGCACATAGTTTTGTATAGAAACAAAAGGAATACAAAACAAAATAATCCAGAACCTTAAGAGAAGAAATACATAATTGGATTCAAAATGGAATGTTCAAGTATAGGAATAACAAAGAGTTATTCTTCAAGTTTTGTAGTACATATATAAAGCAGTACACAATTTCATAACAAGGCATTGTCTTGATTATTTGCATCCATGAGATCCTAATCCTACAGATCCTTTATGTGGAGGCAAAATTCTGCAAAAGAAAGCTTGTCAAATCACAAGATTTGATCCCTTAAAGAACTTGGGACCTTTCATGTTAGATTTATCTTTAAAACCATCAAAATTTCTTGGAATCCATTTAAAGATACCTTTAGGAACAAGAGATTTGCGAATCTTACAAAATCTGATAGAGTGACCCTTTCTCATGCAGTAGAAATAACAAACAACCAGTTGTTTTGACTTTTCAATCGGTTGAGTTTTTGTAATGGTTGAAAAAGGTTTTAAACAACCGTTGTTCTTGCTTTGTGGATTAAAACCCAAACCAGATTTTCCAAAGACACACCTTTGAGATGCTAAAACATTCTCAAGATTGGATTTACCTTTTGAAATTGTGTCAACTATTTTCTCAAGATACAAAATTTTATTTTGAAGAGATTCATAGTTTTTGCAAGAACTGGATTCACACTTGCAAGAAGAGTTTTCATAAATCATTTCAAGGTTTTCAAAATCAATTTTTGAATTTTTCAAATCTTCTTCCAGAACTTTGACTCTTTCTTTCAACCAGTTGTTTTTACTTTTCAACCGATTGTTTGAAAGGGTTAATCTATTAGCTTCTTCATGAGTCTCTTTAAAAACCTTAAGAAATTGATAATAACTATCACATTTGGTAGAGGAAGATGTACTTACATGGTTTGATGCAGACTCTTCTCTTGCCATCAGACAAACATCCATCTTGGAATCTACAAAGGATGATCTAGCAGAGGACTTATCACTGTCCAGCCAAGTACTTCTTGATCTTGAACCTTTGTGAATTTTCTCAATAGTATCTCACATTTCTTTAGCTGAGATACACTGTGAAACTTTGAGAAGTTCATCAGAATCAAGGGCAGAAACAATGATGTTCTTAGCTACACAATCAAGATGATCACTTTCATTTTCAGGTAAGGCAACATTATTTTCAAGCAAATGTATGAAAACATTGTTTGTAATGACATCCTAGATTATTTTATCTAATGAGTCTTTCATTCTTATACACCATGGTTGATAGTTTTCACCACAAAATAGAGGTAGTCTATTTAAAGAAGCACTTTCCCCAAAAGAAAACTTGCTAGCCATTAAAACAGTGAAAAAAACAAAACTTGAATATTTTTCAAGAACATAGCTCTTGATGCCAATTGTTAGAATTAATGGCCTAAACAAGAGGGGGGTGAATTGTTTGACAAAAGATTTTCACAAAGATTGGATAGGAATGAATTTTTATCAACAATCGAAGAAGAAGCAATCAAGGAAGCCAAACAATCAAAGCAATTAAAATTGTTTGCAGAAAATGAATCGGTTGAAACTTCGTAGCAGCAGGTACAAAAATCAAATCAAACAGATTATAATGAGTGTGTGAGAGAGAGAGATTACATAACCAATTTATACTGTTTCACTCAACCCTGAGCTACATCCAGTCCCCAGAACAACCACTAGGTATTCCACTAGCAATCAATCACATATTACAAAATACAGAACCACAAAGAGGTGATCTTGATACCACAAGAACAGTCACCCTCTGACCTTACAGGTTTACATACCTTTTACAAGTATAGAAAAGGGCAATTACAATAATCAGAAAGGAACACATTACACCTGGTATTTCAGGAATCACAGAGCTCTTAAGATCAGATCTTGAACCAATGTACAACTACTTAGCAATCTTGCAAAACTTTTGAATCAAACCTCTTCTCAAAAACAATTTCAATCTCACTTTTTGTATGTTTTAGAATACAAAGAGAAACCATATTTATAGCTCTTATAACTAGCCATTCTAGGCAGTTAATCACGAGCCAAATCAGTTTTAATTCAACTGAAAACAAATTTAACAGGTTTTTGAAAAGTTGTTCGGAAATGTGACAATCAATCGGTTGAAATGTCATTTTAACTGGTTGAATTGGCTTTGACAGTTAGTCAACCAAGTCAAAAACAGTTTTGAAAACCTTCACATAAGCTAAGTGTAAAACAATCGATTATATCATGGTTTCAACTGGTTGTTTTTCTCTTTGCTTAGAAAAACATTTTTCTCTTTTAAAGCAAATTGGTTCAGCTTGTGCATAGGATTAAGCTAAGCTCCAATCAGAGCATCAAAGTATCAAGCTTTCAACACATACTTGGATCATCAAAGCTTCCATGTTCTACACAACTCCCTTCCCCTTCTAGAACCAACTACACCTACAACATTTAGTTTTTCCAAGAACTAAGAGATTAGCTCTGAACTAACTAAAGGTATAGGTAGTTCTAAAAGACGATTAACTAGAGTACAAGAATTTTTCATGAAAATATATGACTGTCTAATAATGTAGATTGCAGAATCCAAAATTTACAAAGTGTTTTTATATTAGTTCACACTTAAGTAACTCTCTTAAGAGGTTTCTTTAATCAAATAATGATTATAGAACAAGTACAGAAGTCACTCCTAACTAACATGAGTACGCAAGTCAATCCTAACTATCCCTCATCATTCTTCCTGTAAGATAAAGAACTCCACATTTTTGTAACTTTCAGTTTTAACTACAAAATCAAAGATTGAATCAACAAAGCTTCCTAACACAAATGATTTTTTTCGAAAAAGTAATATAATTAAATGATTCTTTTGGCAAAAGTAATATAATTAAAGTTGTGTATTTAATTTTGTTGGTGCCTTCACTTTTGTATAAAAAAGTTGCTCGAATATTATTATTGTTTAACAATCTTCTTATTGATGATGTCTTCAAAATTCTAATAATGCATCCCTTATATTTTGTTCTGCAAAATTACTTTAATTGACTCGGTAACTTTGCTTACATCTTGTGAAAGTATAGCGTTGTAAGTGTTATGATTTATCTGTCAATTATTTTCTTATAGCGCCTTGAACACCTATAAGATATTGATTGATATAATTTTTGTAATGTGTTTTTACTTCAATGATTGGTTTTAATATAGAAAACACGTTGATCACATTTGTTAAAAATCATTTATCTTTTAATAGGTAAACGTTATACGGTTTAGTGTATTGCTCATTTTTAGAAGGATCTAAAATTTCACTTTATTTACAACTGTGTTTTATTTACCTATTAATTCAATTGTATAAGCACATTAGTTTGCATCATTAACTATACAGTATAACAATTTCTATGGTAAACAATGTAAATATACGGTATAATTTATATGCTTAACTATATTTATTATTATCAAAACATTCAAACTACATCATAAAATAGTTAACACCTCAGGACTCAACACTGGATATCCCCATTTCTTTAAATTAATTCTATCATGCAAGAATGAGAAAATTTGAAAATCCTAATTGTAAACAAATTACAACAATTTCAATTAAATTTTATTTTACTTTTTTCACATGAACAGTTATATATTATTATGTTTTACAAATTACTGTGTTAATTCAGAGATTATAAAAAGACTAGAATTTAAAATAGTTAAAGTATATTCAATTTTCTTTTTTAATAAAAGACTTATGTTATACATCATTATGAATCCTCACATCCCAACTAGAGTTGACATCCCAAAAAAAATCCAACAATCATATACTATCATTAAAAAATCTTTTACATTTATCTTTTCACTCTAATATTGTAATAAATATGTATTCCGTGTAACACAGAAGTCTATTATCTATAGATAAAAAAAATAACATACAACATAAATAATAACACGTATACTCTGTTGAATGCAACAAGAAGATTTATACTAAAAGAAAAAAAAAATAAAGTCATTTTCTACCTCTTATGTGTGCTGATGATTAATTTGTATTTAGTTTCTATATGGTATCTGAGTTCAAGACAAGTTCCTCTCACGCATTAGAGATTCTAGCTTTCCAACATCTTCTGGAGTGTCAACACCATGAGCCTCATGATTAACCTTTATCACCTATAGAGGAAAATGAAAACAAACATTTTAATAAAGTGAACAACAATGATATAATCTTGACGAGTATGAGTGTACAAACATTTCAGTAGCATGGTTGCTAGATAGATAAGAAAGGATAACTCAAATCGAACCAATTAGATGTCCAATTCGGGTCTATATGACATCACCTATCAATAGAAAGACTCTAACTATCTTGACATAAAATTCACTTAAATTTACAATAACATTTTGTAAACACTAACAAGTAGCTATTTTATTGCATGGAATTTATAATAATGAATTTAATTGAAACTGTGAGGCTTTTATTTCAAATTTTTATGTGAATTCTGATCACTTAGCCTTTAACTCCATTACTGTTGAAGAGTATAAGGGCAGAGAATGAACCAGATGAACTTGATTGATTAAACACTCAGCTAGTTAATTAGCCTCATAAACACTTGATTTCTGATTCTGAATGAGGTTAATTTGAGTTAAAAAAATAAGTTCGTTAAATATAAAAGGTGAGCATGAGCCCATAACTATTCAATTTATTTTGCTCGTGAACTATCTTGAAGCATGGTGAGATGGAACGTAGGAAGAACAAATCTTGTACATTCAATTAAAATGGGTGGTCAAAATTAGAATTAACTAAAATAATCTTTAATATCCATAAATTACTGCAGTGCAGAGGAACATGACAGCAAAAAACCAAAACATCTGTTAGGAAACCCCCTGTCAAGAGGATTTATGTTAAGGAGAAATTGGGGAGAACAGGGCCCTGTGCCCCGTATAAGAGAAAGACTATTATGGTAGCTAGTGTAAATAAATATGAACAGAAAGAAGAACAAGAGAAAGGTATCAGATAGGTCAAGTTGTTAGTGGGAGTTGCAGACCTAGAAAACAAAGTTATTAGTGGGAAGGGCCAGGTTTCTCGAAATTGTCCTTTTCTGGAGGTAATTGGAGAGAGCTAAGCCTTTTCAATATGAACCCTCCTCGCCCCTCTTTCAATTTATAATTGTAATTTGTGAACCTGTAGTTAATCTTTAGCAAAAAAATAGTTCATATAAAGTTCAACTTGAGTTCAAACTTCAAATTGTATGAATTCTTATGGACTCAAATTGAGTTGTGTTCGACTCAACTAGTTCCAGCAGTGGTATAGAACATCGAAGTACACCTCAAATGCAAGTTTTGGATGGTATCATCAGAAAACTTTTTCACTTGAGAAGGATTTCAAGATTACTGCAGTGCAGAGGAAAATGACTAATAATAAAAAAATCTGTTGGAAAACCCCAGAACAAGATAGTTTATGTTGAAGAGAAAATGGGGAACAGGAGGGATCAAGACCCTGGGGCATTATAACATTATAATATAAAGCCTATTTATGTTAGTGTAAAGTAAACAAATATAAATAGATAGGGGGCAAGAGAAAGGTATCAGATTGGTCAAGTTGTTAGTAGAAGGAATCAGGTTTCTCGAATTATTTAGAGGATTCATTTTGTTCTTTTCTGCAGGTATTTTGAGAGACCTAAGGCCTCCCAATATCAACACCCTACTCTACCCCCTTTCAATTTATAATTGTTGATTCTAAAACATACTTTTTGTTATATACTACTACAATACAACTCAGGGGCTTGATCACATATTCCCTTATCCCTCATATCATAGACTCATGGACCCTCTTACTATGGCTTTCACCGAGTGTTCAGAGTTCAATAGTCAGACAACTTTATTGGAGAACCCGAAATACGTTGGTTAGACAACTCACATCACATCTGATGGCAAATTGACAACCAGACAGTTATACATGGATTTGAAAGGCTATTTGAATATCATTAGTATATTACACACGATCAATAGAGAAATAGAATAATCAAGTAAAATACTTTCACCTTAGTGGGAGAATAAAGTTAAAACAAGGGCCTATATAAATAGCTTAGGTACCTTCATCTTGTAGCCATTCTCAAGGACTTTAAGCTGCTCCAAATCCTCCTCTAGTTGCAAAGGAGTTGGTTGAAGATCAGGGTATATCCTTAGAAACTTTGCATCATAGCTCTAGTAGATTCATAGACAGAAAAAACTATTAACTCACAATGAAGCAAATAATGGTAACAGTCTAAAGACAAATAGACAACGAACAATGATTGTTATTACAGAAAATTAGAAAGAATTTAATGATAGTAGTACCTGAATCCCAAGATGAAGCAAATACGGGAACTGTGGATTGACCTTCCCTGACCTACAGTACATATGCAAGCATTTATCCAGTTTTACAAAAATATGTATAACAATTTCACATGTTTTATGAATGAATTAACAATTAAGATGGAAATCTGAACTTAAATTATTAGTAACTTACTTGTTGAATGGGATTAATCCTCGTGAAAAATAGATGGCATAACCACTATTATCTACAACACATTTTACTCTATTTGGATCATGAGCATCTTCAGGCTTTAAAGATGTGACTGCAGTGCTGAACACTGCATCTGGAGCTGCCTTTAAGGGTCAGGATTCAGCATAGATAGTACAAAGGAATAATATAAAATTATAAACAATCACAGATATATAGAAATATTTCCTTTTAGCCATAGAGTTACAATACTTAAATGGGAAGATTTTCAAGATAACATGATGCTAAAACAGTGTTTTGGACCAATTGATTTACCATTTTTATTCAGAATAAAAAGCACAAAAGGATCACAGCTAAAGCAGGCTGTCATTTATTTTTTTGGCAATGGAGCATTATTTACATTTTAAATGGTATGAAAAATAACAAATTTAAGATAAAAAAAATCTTACCTGCAAAGTTTTCACAACACCGTCTATTATCTCAGGTTCAATAAGTGGTTCATCACCCTGAATGTTGACAACAATATCATAATTTTTCCCAAGCTTCTGTAGAGCTTCATTGCAGCGCTCAGTACCTATCATGCACAGTAAAGAGTATGAAACATTGTGAGGAAAAAGGTTTGAATGGCTACAATACAAAAGAAACTGATTTGCTTACCATTTTTGCAAGATTCTGAAGTCATAATAACATCAGCTCCAAATTGTCGACAGCAGTCAGCAATCTTTTCATCATCAGTTGCCACAACTAGAACAAGAGAAAATTATCAAGAAGCTAGCAAGATGTGCACATGCATACATCTACCAAATTGTAAAACTCTCAACTAAACTTTTTTGAATATGAAGCACCAGACAAAGTGCGTAAGTAGTGCACAAAAATCTGCCTAAATTACAATCCAGACTAAATCATGGTATTCTTTGGTCAGTTTTCCTAGATATTCATAAAGTAAAGCAATGGAACACAGGTAGATGTTGGAGACATTTAAAATTTGTTACCTTCAAAAGACCAATAAGAGATTTTAAATGCATGAACAAATGCAGAAACAGTAAAAACTGAAAAGAAATATAATATCATTTGCATGTCCATTCCTAGGATGTGTTTGAACATAAGTTGTTGTGTCTGTGAAACGCCCTCTCAAAAGCAACACATATTGGACACACATGAAAACAAAATTTAAACTTCGCACATCTTCTTCACTATTCAGAACCCTCCACTGAGCAGAAAAGGAGAGCAAAAAGCTTAATTACTTCACCTCTTTGTACTACTTGATGTGAGACTTAAACACCCATAATACACAAGTCCCTATCACTTAAGCTTCACATAGAGGCATATACTTTAACATACCAATTTTAAAGATTAACTTGAGTCGAAGTTATATATTAAGCTATTAATGCCACAGTCGATAAAGATCATGGGTATAGATAGACCTACCAAGATGATCCAATGTAACCGCCAGCTTTGCCCTTTCCCATGTTCTCTGTAAAAACCAAATTAGGTAAAACACATCATAATTTGACCAATGAAGAGAAATAGGAGCTGGAAATAGTTTACTATAACGCCAAGAAGCCAACTGAAATTTTTTAATAAACTATAAGCCTGTTTCTCCACGAGTTTCTCACTATTCCTAATATTTTCGCATCTTTTTAAGAGCCGATGTTCATAGTGACTTTCACTCTATCCACATTGACCCAGTAGTAGTAACCCTTTTCTCTTTTACAGCTTTACTCACCATTGACAAGAGCAGAGTCCAACTAAAAACACTAGAAACTTGAGACTTAATTAGCTAGCCAAGTAGTTTACCTTAATCCTTATGAGACTCAAATTATCGGATTACGTGCTTTCTTCGAAGATCCAGAGTACACACTACGTTAATATTAAACAAAATTGACCCTTAAACATTTTCAGATTTTATTCATTGATACAAGAATAAACGATGCATGCATTGTCAATTTAAAATATTTTTGAAGTAAAACTCATAAAAAACAAAGTTAAAAGAAAATCAAGGAGAGAGAGTAGAGGGGTGGACCTGGATCATGGGCTTGCCCAGGATTTGAACGAGAGGCTTTCCCTGAAACCTCGAAGAGGCATACCGGGCGGGTATAATACCAACGACACGGCTCCGAAACTTGCTGAATCGGGTCATGTAAGCGCGTGCACCCACCGCTGCTGCAATGGCCACTCCCGCCACAATTCCATGGACAATCCACGTCTTTGCGGTGGTCGAAGAACCAAACGACGCCGTAGAAGAAGAAGAAGACGATGAGCATGGTGCCATGACCCAAACAAAGAGAAGAATTTAGAAAGTGAGTAACTTTGCTTAATTTTGGGCACTCAACTTCAGATCTAACGATACATCTATATGTCTTGTCTTACCGTTAAAAATCATGTTCTCTCATTTGCAACACTTTCACTTTTGCAATTTCACTACTCAATACTTAAATTCGTTTTTATTTTATTTTACTTTATTCTCTATAAACAAATTTAATAACCCGATTTATTTTTCAATTATATAAATACATTAACGTGCTTTAAGCTAAAGTTCATGTTAAATTTTATTATTAACATCTTATTAATATTAAATAAAAAACATTGTTATTAATATTTTACATGAAAGAATAAAAATTAATAACATTATTTATAATCTATCAAAATTATTTAATTTGTAGGGAAAATATATATTTATCTCTCTTAAAATTATATTATTAGATCACAACTCCTTAATTAAGTTCATGCCTTAAACTTAGATCATTTCCAATCAAAATCGACTCACTTGTGATTTTTTTTTTTCTGAACTTGACTTATTAGCATTTTTGTTCTTTAATAAAGTCATTATTTAAGAATAAAATACAACTGCTGCTATTTTTTTTAATGAAAAATAAAATTTTGACCAAACAATTAAAATATATATTTCGCGTCAATTATGATGAAAGTAATCTAAAATATTACTACTTTTTTAAGATGATTAGTTTTTTTTTTTGGACCGAAAAATCTTGTCTAGTTTTTTTTTTATATATATATAAAATTTTATGATAGACATTACTATAAATATTGGAATGCCGACAAAAAAAACTATAAATATTGGAATCTAACTAGGCTGATACTTTAACATTTACTAATCGTATATCTAAATATGAAAAATTTATTAAAATAAAAAAGAAAGAATAAAAACACATGAGAGGCTACACCAACTTTTATAATGAAAATATTTCATTCTTTTTTATTTATTTTTCATTTTATAATGAAAGTATTTTTATTTTTTTTTTCAGTTTCTATTTTTTTTAATAAGTACTTTTATTTCTTTACTTTATTTATAACATGTTTTGTTATGTTTTATTTTTAGTTTATTGTATTTTTCTTCTTGTTGGAGATCCCACATCGACTAGAGATTAGAGTTTTTCATTGTATATAAGTGGGTGCAAACCTAAACCCTATGAGCCGATTTTATGGGGCTGAGTTAGGCTTAAAGTCCACTTTTTCGTAATACTTCTTTCAACTAAATAAATATCTAGTGAAAGTTTAATATTTTGGTCCACATTTAGGATTAATAGTGAATTTGATCAAGTGATTTTTTTTAAATCAATTATGTTCTAGATTTTTTTTTTAAGTTTTCAATTTCGTACCTTCATGTGAACGACATAAGTGAAAATGATATGAGAGAGTTGCACATAGTTATGATCATCTTATTCATAAAAAATAAAATAAAGTATTATATTAAAGAGATAGCATATATAAGTGACATTATAATAAATATATGCAAATAATATTTTATTTTCTTGAGAATATAATAAAAGTATTTTCATAAATAGAAAAAAGTCAACATTTCGTTTTTAAGGAGGGAAGTTCTTCCACACAAAAAATAATTCATGTTCATTCATCTCATCTTCTAAATCCTGTTTGTTCGCGGTTTTAGTAAATTTATTGATGTGAAAAGGATTTAATTTAAATTTTAAAAATAAAATCAAGGTAAAAAGGAGAAATAATAAATTACATCGATATTTCTTAAGAGGTTTTAAAATTACATTCCCCTCTCCTTTTATCTTGAAACACATATTTTTGTTATGTAACACGTTTTAATCCATCTTAATAAATAATATTTTAGAGAATTTTTCTTGTACATTGTTTCATTGATACGTGCATGGTAAGTAACCTAACAGGTCTTAATTGAAATAAAAATTGGTTCCAATTAAAAGTTTGATGGACGAATATCTCTTTTTCATGAATAAATAGGTTTACTAGCGGGAATATAAAACAAATTTATATTAATATTTAATTATAAGTGAAATATTTGAAAACTTATATAAGTGATAATTAATGATCAGTGCAGTTAATTTGTTCTTATAAAATTGTAATAATAATTAATAATATTAGGAAGAGCGAAAAGAAAAGTTGCAAAGTGTTTGTGTTAAGCAAATTAATTAAGTTAGTTTCAGTTAGTCTCCAAGTGTATATTTGCCTATATATTTCATACCTTTGTATCAATTTACACATAAGTGAATATATGAATATTTTACTCTTTTATCTCTCTATGCCTCCACTCATTCTCTCTCCTATTAACATGGTATCATGAGCCTATTTTTTGACACGTGTCTTTATCCCCAATCTCCTCTTCTTCCTCTTTTGTTTTCCTTTCATCTTCTTCTCTGATGGCCTCTGTTCAACAATTCACCATTCCCAAAACCTCAAACTTGATGAAGACAACTTTGTTCTCTGGCGTCATCAAGTTCTTGCCACTATACGTGGTCTCAAACTCTTGAAGTTTCTTCAAGGAGATCAGGTTCCTTCTTCGTCCCCTTCATCTTCTCCTTCTCAACCATTAGAGGAAGTTCTTCAATATCAACAACAAGATCAACTTATCATCGTCTGGTTTCTTGCTTCAATGACTACATCGATTCTTACAAAAGTCATGGGCTTGGATTCTTCGGCGCAAATCTGGAAATGTCTTCAAGAACAATTTGCCTCTCATATGTGTGCTCAAATTCATAAGATGAAGTTGTTGCTCAAGACTCCCAAGAATGACAAAACAATTTATGTTTACCTTCATGACATTAAAAAGGTTGTCAACATGCTTGCTGCAATCGGCTCCCCAATTACTACAGAAGATCACATTGAAAGTATTCTTGAAGGGTTACCAGAAGAATACAATGCATTTATTGTTGTTGTTACGTCACACACAAATCCTTACTCAATCAATGAGATTGAATCCCTCTTACTTGCTCAAGAAGAACGGTTTCAGAGGTATAAGCTTGCTCACTCCTCTTTTCAAGCTAATGCTACTTTTGTTCATTCTCAATATCATCAAATCCCATCCTTTCGTCCATCGTTCAATCAATACTCCCGTGGTGGTCGTTTTTCGTATAAACCCTCAAGCAGGTATTCTCGATCTAATGGACCTCGCCCTTTTCACCGTGATTCTTGGACTACCTCTCCTTCTGGATCCTGGAAATCTAATCGGGTTCGCTGTCAATTGTGTTCAAAATTTGGTCATCATGCGCTTCAATGTTGGCATTGGACTAGTAAGCCATCTTCTTCCAAGGTCATTGCCAACACATCCCAGTTTTCTACTCTATCTCTTGATGATGGTGAACCATCGATTCTTGGCACACCTTCCATTATCGAAGACCCGCTATGGTATCCGGACAGTGGGGCCTCTCACCACATCACACATGACTCAACTCTGTTTACTGATAATCAAGAATATCAAGGCTTTGCAAATGTTAAACTTGGTAATGGAACAGGTATGTCTATCTCTTATATTGGTTCTGCATCTTGCGTTTCTCTTGTTACTAACACTGTTCTTTCTTTACAAAACCTTTTACATGTTCCTACTCTCAATAAAAACTTGTTAAGCGTTTCCAAATTTGCCAAAGATAATAATGTTTTCTTTGAGTTCTAGTTTGATTCTTGTTATGTTAAACATCAGGTAACCAAACAATTTTTGTTTCAAGGCATCATTAAAGATGGTCTATACGTTTTTCCTGCTCTAAGATCCACTCCTTACTCTGCTAATTACACATCCTTTAAATCTAAAAAACCTGCTCTGCAGTTGTGGCACAACAGACTTGGTCATTGCAGTTTTAATGTAGTTAAGAACATTTTAAATCAATGTAATATTGCTTGTACTTCTAAATCTGGTTTCTGTGATGCGTGTGTTCAAGGGAAAGCTCATAAACTTCCTTTTTCCTCTTCTACAATTGTTTATACTTTTCCTTTACAATTGATATACATTTATGGGGTCCTGCTTCTATGCATGCTACGAATGGTGAAAAATATTATATTTCGTTTTTAGATGCTTATTCCAAATTCACTTGGTTGTATTTGTTACACTCTAAATCACAAGCGCTTGTTGCCTTCAAAACCTTCAAATTATTGGCTGAAAATCA
>Ga0123342_1006887_pt1 | contig 15441 bp, 9 predicted proteins | sample Turbeawhitnodule_FD_89960 | JGI IMG/M metagenome (GOLD analysis project Ga0123342, IMG submission 89960) | Root nodule microbial communities of legume samples collected from Mexico - Turtle bean Mexico white nodule | ecosystem: Host-associated > Plants > Roots > Nodule | place: Mexico: Nepantla... | reverse complement strand
TAATACATAATCTTATGTATATAATTTTATAAGACAATTATTTATATATATATATATATATATATATATATATATATATATATATTATCATAATCTAGTATCTTATAAAATTATATATATAATCGATTATATATTATATATTATGAATATAAATTTTATAATATAATTAATTATTTTTATTTTATTAATATATATATATATATAATATTTTTATTTTATTTTAATATAATATAATATATATAATATTTTATTCGTATTATAAATATACTTAATATTTTATTTTGTAATATAACTAATTATTTTATTTGTATGATTGATTTTATATATATTTAGATATAAAGATACTTTAATGAATGTATGGAAATATATGATACCATACCACAGCTGTGATCATGTATTTTTGAGGTAAAAATGGAAAATTGGTTGGGGTTGGAAATTGCCTTGATGATGTGACTTTTATCTAATTTTTTTGATGTATTCTAGGAGGAGGACATTTGAAATCGCCAGCATTTTTTTGCTTTCAAATATTTGCAAATACTTTGATACAAACACGTTTAATCCCACAAATCCATCTTTGATAACATACAAACAATATTGTGTTTAGATTGAGAAGAGCATGTATATGGATTTGAAGAAATATTGTGTGTTTAGATTGAGAAGAGCATGTATATGGATTTGAAGAAAAGATCGATGGAGAATTTGAGAAGAAAGTGAATGTGTTTATACTGAATTTAGTTAAAATGAATGTATTATGAAAGTTGATTGAAATTTGCAGGTGATCTTAAAAGAATATTTTAAATTTTTTTTAAAGATATTAAATGTAAATTTTTAAATTTATTTTTGTAATTAATTAAGTATTTCTAAATAATAAAATATGAGAGATTTTTATGTATATTTAAGTTAATTAAATTTTTCTAACATATTTTTATACTGTTGAATTAATATTTTTGAAAAATAACATAAAAGTAATATACAAAATCATATACATATAAACAAAACTCAAAAATATATAATTTATTTATTTGTGAATTTTAGTTTGCTGTAATTGAGACATTATTTTTAGAATAATTGACTTTGAAGATGTAAAATTAAAATTAAAACAAAGCTTACTTAATATTTTAATTAGTTCAAAAACTGATGAATCTGACAACTCTATAGAATACGGTGATGATAGTGAGTTAGAATTAGAACAAGTAGAATATGAAAGTTGCAGTGAAAATTCAAAAGAGGAAAGTGAAGAAAATTATTGTCTAGGACCTGATTTATGTACTGTATAAATTGTAAAAGTATAAGTATGTTAAGAAAAGATCATATGACTATTTTAATATTGATAATAGGTAACTTAGAAAAATCCCCTTTAAAAAATGAATTTTTATCACAATTAAACAATTTAGTAAAACAGAGTGAAGAATCCCAACAACAGGCAGAACCAATACATATGAAAGATATCTACAATATATTTGAAACTCATATTCTCCAAATAACTATAAAATTAAAAAAATTTAAACAAGAAATACAATTATTAAAAGAAATGATATCTCACTAGAATATAGACTATTAGAATTGGAGGGAAAAGAAATAATAAGATACCAAAATAGACAAGAAACTAATTAAAACCAAAATTATATCCAAAAAAACAATACAAAAACTTATATTAGTATGTTAAGTCTAATTACCACTCATAAATGACATACTGAAATAATCTTAATCAAAGAAGAAATTTTAAAATAATAGCCTTTATAGATTTTGGGAAAGATGTTAATTGTATTAAAAAAGGAATAATACCTACTCAATATTATGAAAAAGTCATAGGAAAAATAACTAGTGCTAATGGTGAAAAATGAATATTCAATACAAATCATCTAAGATATGTAAGAATACAATATGTTATAATACTTTCTTTATATTAATAAAAAAATATGAATACAAGAATGATTCTAAGAACTCCCATTTTTAACATTATTATATCCTTCTCAAGTAAAAAAAAAAAGTTAATAACTCAAACATTAGGAAAATAAATATGCTTTGAATTTATAAAACCTCATAACAAGATAATTGAATTTATTTAAAGAATCTTCAATATCTTCTATAGAAAGTAAGAAAAAAAAATTATTAAATAAAGAAATTAGATTTAGAAGAATAGAGGGGCAACTAAAAACACCTAACCTCATAAATCTTATTAAAACTTAAGAAGAAAAAATAAAAGAAGGAAATTTGTGAAACAAATCCTACGACCTTGCATAGGAAAAAAAATACAATTTCATTACCATATATAGATAATTTTGATGAAAAACAAATACCTACAAAAGCTAGACCAATACAGATGAATCGATAATATTAGAATATTGCAAAAAATAAATTCAAGAATATCTAAATAAATGATTAATTAGAGTCTCAAAATCACTCTAGAGTTGTGAAGAGTTTTACGAGATGAAAGCCTCTAAATTAGAAAGAGGAACACCAAGGTTAGTAATTAATTAGAAACCATTAAATAAAGTATTCAAATGGATTAAGTATCCATTACCTAATAAAATTAATTTAATAAAAAGAATACATGATACTACAATATTCTCAAAATTTGATCTAAAATCAAGATATTATCAAATCTTTGCAGAAGAAAAAGATAAATATAAAACTGCTTTAGTAGTACCTTTTGGACATTGTGAGTTGAATGTAATGTCTCAAGGATTAAAAAATGCTCCTAGTGAATTTCAAAATATTATGAATGGTATATTTTATCCTTATATGAGATTTTCTGTAGTATATTTAGATGATGTTTTAATATTTTCAAAACATATCAATGAACATAAAAAAACATTTAAAAGAATTTGTAAAAATAATTAAAGAGAATGTGATGCAATCCTAGCTTGCATCTTCATTTGTAGAACTTCTTCTTCATTGTTTTGATTTGAATATCTTCTACTGATGATGAACACTATTGCGGAAGCATAAAGAATTGTAGAAATTTTGGAAGAGATGAAAATTATGTTGGTGAATCTAAGTGAGGTTAGACCAACACTACTAGGAGGAGTCTAGAAATTTGTTTAGTAAGAAAACAACTATAGAGAGAACTTTGAACAAGTAAAAGTGTTTCAATTGGACAACATTTCATTACTTAAATCAAAGTTAAAAAAACATGTACAAGAGACTCCTCTTTATAGGAGAAAGTTTCTCAAAATCTTTCAAATGAGAGTGTGACAAGTGTCACCATCTTATTGGTGCAAATCCTCTCTATTGAGAAGAAGACATGTGAACCTCATGCCTTCCTTGCCTACATTTCTATTTGCACTCCTATTTTACTATTTTTCAGTTTACTTTCTTTTTTATTTACACCCTTTTCTACTTTGGCCCAAAATACAAGGCCCAAAACTTCCTAACCACTTTATACAATTTTTACAAGGTTAAGAAGGACAAAAACACTTTACAATCTCTTTAATAAGTCTCGATCTTCATCTATCTTCTTCACTGAAAATTTCGAGGCTGGATGATTTTCATTAGAATGGATTAGTAGTTTCAGAGAAGAAGATAGAAATATTTCAAACAAAGATTAGATTTTTAGGATATGAAATATATCAAGGAACTATCACACCCATACAAAGATTACTAGAATTTACAAAAAAATGTCCAAAAAAATAAAAGAAAAACAACAGTTGCAAAGATTTTTAGGATGTGTAACTTATATAGCAAATTTTATTCCCAATATTAAAATAATTACGCTCCTTTATATTCAAGATTAAAAAAAAGAAGCCTCCAACTTAGAATGATGATATGACCAAAGCCATAAAACAAATAAAAGAAATAGTTAAAAAATTACCCTACCTAGGAATACCTGATCCTGAAGCTTTCTCATGGTAGAAATTGATGCTTCTGACTTAAGATATGGGGGAATTTGAAAACAAAAACTTTTAGAAAGAGCAAGTAGTCAAATATCATTCAGGTATTTGGCATTCTTCCAAAAAAAGTTTTCAATAGTTTTATGTTTACAAAAATTTCAAGATGATTTCTTTAACAAAAAATTTCTAATTCGTAGTGATCGCAAAGCAACTCCAAATGCTTTGACTAAAGATGTTCAAAATTTAGTTTCTAAACATATTTTTGTGAGATGACAAGCTTTATTATCCTATTTTGGTTTTGAAATAGAACATATTAAAGGAAAAGATAATTCTTTACCAGATTTTTTAACAAGATAATTTTTACAGGCTTCAATATGAGTGTCAAGCCAACTGGAAAAGATGATTATGGCCCCCCATTAGGATCAAATAAAGTATCTAGCTCAATAAATAAAACTGTATATGGTTCCCCATGGAGATCAAATAAAATCTCTTCACCAATATCATTAAGACCATCCTCTTCATTATCTTTAAGGCCATCAAAACCCACAAAACCAACCTCTACCCAGGTAGAAATCATAAAAACCCTCACTCAAACATCAAACCCATTAATATCCTCAAATAGATATACTCCATTACACTACCAAAATATATTAATAAGCCTAAAAGATTTTACCAATAAAATCCCTATTCCAATAGATTTTCCAAGACTAATACCCTCAGATGATCATTTAGAGAAACCAGAAAATATGTCAATACTAATATTAGGAAAGACATGGATAACTCCAAACCCAAGACAAACAGCTAAAAACCTATTTTTCCAAGATTTCCATTACTTGCCAATAGACATAAACAAGACCAAAACTTTCTATGAATTCATATTAGTTGATACAAAGTATCTCATAATAGAGATGATGAAAGAAACATCCAGTTTTCCAAGATAGAAATTTTACAAGTTCTGACCCCTCAAGAGTGGAACCAACCCCTCCATGATAAGAAATCGTTTTCACGAGTCTTAGATACTCAACAATATATTTATTATGATTACATGGATGCATGAAGCAACATATTATTTGTTAAACCAGAGAAACATTCGTGGTTTATTTGGTTCAAAAAAAAAAATATCTTTGAAATTTCCAAGATGGTTTATAAAATGGTTTGTTGAGTTTTGACCATTACCTTCAATATTTCCCACATAAATAAATGAAGTATATTCGTATTTTTCAATAGAATTTTACATTTGTACTAGAATATATAGGCTTATATCTTTTATAGTCTCTCAAGCTAGCTATTACCTGGATATTAGCCTGTGATTATTCTTTAGCACAACCATATAAAGGAGTAGAAATTAAAGTGTTATTAAGAAAGATAAAGATCAAATGGTGGAAAAAGTTTAACAATAATTTAGTGTGCAAAAATAGGATTCAAGAATGGTTAAAGAATAATTTAGGGACTAAAGACAACACTGTTATCAAACAAGACGCATTATTCTTGGCAGAAAAACAATAGCTCATGGCAGCCCTAGCATCAACAACATCAAAAGAGGAATTTGAAAGAGCCCTTCAAAAAGCAACTTCTTCAAAAGACTCAGGAAAAACAAATACTAATGATGAGTCATCACAGTCCAACCCTTATCTTTGTAATGAAGATATGTATTATTGAAGTATCTGTCAACAATAATTTGTCAAAAGCTTGTATGCCATAAAATAAAAAGGAAAAAGAATCAAAGAATAGTGGTTAAAGTATCTGATAATAGTAGACAAGACAAGAGGCAGAAAAATATCAAAATTAAAATAATATAAAATTTGAACAATAATGTGAACTTGTTTGTCCTAAGTCTTATGAAATGTCTATATAAAGAAGTCCTTACGGAAAAACGGGGCAAAGTTTACTAGTAGCTTGTTTGTAAGAAAATACTATGAAGTAAACTCTTTTCATCTTGTGCAAATGTCTTTCATTTTTTTTTTAAGTTTAAAAACTCTGAATATTTTTTTATTTAGTTTTTTTTGGGGAAAAATATACATGAACTATCAACCACCCAAAATTAGAGTTATGATTTTTTTTATAATAATAATAATTATTATATAATTTTTGTATTATAAATATCTATGTATGATTTTGATATTATAATTTTATTTGATTATTATTATTATTTTATTAATAATATTTAAAAAATAATAATTCATATAATATTTAATATTATTATTATTCTTTAAATAATATTTTATTTTATTTATTGTCATTATATTATATAATGAATTATATTTTATATATAATTATTATTATTATTATTATTATTATAAAAATTTAAATATTTATTATAAATAATTATATATATGTTTATTATTATTATTAATTAATAATATTTATTTTTAATAATAAGTATATATATATATATAATTAACTATATATATAAATTTAATATATAATCGATTTTGTATATAATCGATTATGTATTTTATAATTGTAATATATAATTGGTTTTATATATATATAATCAAATTTTTATATTTTTAAATATAACATGTAATTGATTATATATATAATCAATTATATATATTTTTAAATGTCATATATAATCTATTAATAACAGAATATATGTCTCTAAACGTAATAAATAATAATAAATAAATTAATATTTTAAAATTATAAATAAAATAAATATATTTTAAAAAATTATAAAATTTGAATTGATAATATAAATAAAATAATGAAAGTACACTGTTATGCACGTATATTTTTAAGGAACAAAAATGAAAATAAACACTATTCTAGGTGTTTCTTCTCTTATATCCTCTACTTTCTCCAAGTGAGGAAAGTCTTTCCTTGCCCCTTTTCATGCAAATAAGTATATCTAAACTCACACCATCTATTTTTTACCTTTGAGCATAGTAAAATTGTAAAAACAACTCTTTCACATTGTCACGCTTTCTCTCCCACCTCCCATGTGTTGTGATGTACATTCCTGGATTAAACCTCATCAAATTCTACTTAAAAAGAACTTTCAACTAGAATGAAGTTCTTTTCTTTTATTAAGAAATAACTTTCAGTATGCAATTTTTTAAAATCATTTTCTCATTAAAAAAAACTTCCAAAAATGTATAAATTTGGAATACATTATTATTTTCTAAATTTTGTGTCAAATTGTGTAATTTGGTATAATTTCTAAATTGCACAATTTAAATTTATTTTTCTTTAAAAATGGTAGATCGAGAGATTTTAATATTGTTGGGTACACGGATCCAAAAAAGAAATTCTTCAAAAAAGAGAAAAAAAAAGGAGGAACACCAAATTGGATCGAGCCCATAGAGAGAAGGTAAGAGAAAGAGTGTTTCTTTCAATATTTCCATACGTTCTTGTGTCACTTTTATAATTTTTGTATTTCAAAAATATCATTCTTTACTATTTTGGATTACATAATACATAAATTTTGTTTTAGATTTGTAATTAGTTTCTGAATTACATAATTCAAAAGTATTCGGATTATATAATCTAGAAATCTTTTCTATACATGAGATTGATTTTTGGATTATGTAACCCGAATTTTTTTTTTCAGATGCGTGATTAGCTTATGGATTACATAATCCAGAAGTTTTTTTGGGATAGGAGATTAGCTTATAGATTATGTAATCCAAAAGTCTTTTTTCAAATGCGTAATTAACTTCAAGATTACATAATCTGAAAGTTTTTTCTGGATATGAGATTAGCTTCCGGATTATGTAATCCAAAATATATCTGAATTACATAATCCATAGTCTTATCATAAATCCAAATGGAGGTGCATGAAGAAGCAATCTTGGGAAAATTGTTCAAGTTGGGAGGGCACCATGACAAATATAAGTACAGTGTTTCTTCCTACAACACTATATTTTTCTTCTTGCACCCCTACATTTTTTTAAATACTCAAATTGCCCTTGAGGGTGGTTCTAGAATAGGACATGTTTTGTAAGCAAAAGATGTTTTAAGAATAAGAAATCTGAAAGATAAAAAATCATTTTGGAATACCCATTCAAGAACACATTTTTTTATTACCAAAATGGTAAATCTGAAATTCAAAAAATATATTCCGAAAAGGATATTTAAAATAGTTATGGACTATTCTTTTTGGAAATAGGTTACAAATTGTCATTTCCAAAATGTAATATACATGTACTCCACTAAAAATGTACCAAAATCATGAATAAAGGGAGGAATGTCACTGTCGATATTTGTCGCTGCTTGCTCTCAACAGTGTCCATGAAAATGGAGTCAAAAAAGAAGAAGGGTGGCCATCCACTGGCTCTAGGATTTTTAAAAATGGCCAGGTTAATTTTGTAAATTCACATGAATATAGAGGTGCAGAAAGAAAAATATAGGAGTACAAGAAAAAACATTCATATAAGCAAGGTTTATGAGCTTCAGAATGGGCTTTTGCTTTTTATCTGTCGCAAAAAAGAGTCTTAGACTCCATTCACTCCTTTTGCATAACTGCACCTACAATATATATATATATATTAAGGATACTTTTAGTTTTTTTACACATTCTCATAGAATTACAAGAAAAAAATATGAGGTGCAAAAAGAAAAAACGTCTTTAAATGGTTAAATCATTTTCTTATAACTAGAAAAAAAATTGTCTTTGGGCTTGAATTAGCCCAATTTAGATAACAATAAATACGACAAAACTTGTAACAGTCAGCCGCTTTTAGTTGTCTTACTTGCACATTTCTACTAAACCCAAAATTTCTCAAAGAAAAGAATTTTTAAGTGGTGAACTGCCCAAAAAAATGTAGTTGCTATGCTATAAAGAATACTAATTATTTCTTTAAATTATTTTCAACTAATTAAGTTGAAGGAGTGACAACTATCCTCACAAACTACCATAAGTAATTGAATTTTATCTTGCATTACGCACTCTTTAATAAATCTAAGAATTAACTTGTAAGGTAATGTGATGTCACGTTGACTTAACTAATAAGATTTCGAAATTAATTCATTTATTAGAAAAATATAATTTCTTAATAAAGTAAAATAGATTTTTTTTTCAACTAAAGTAATCCAACTACGCACGAAAATTAAATTAACGTTATCAATAAGTCCATAGTTTAATTGGTAGTGATACAAAGACACAAAAAGGTAAAAAAAAGTAAAAGAAAAAACTAAAGTTTAGTGAAATTCTCGTCCATTTTATTCTTTCTTTAGTCTTTTAGAAACTCCAATTTATCAAGAAAAAGACATTTCTCAGTAGTAAAACATAATTCTTGAATTATGTGAATTGACATATATGTATATAAAGTTTGACCCTAGATGGATGGTTTGATGGGTGTTGGAGGGATACTGGAGGTACTATCATGTTTTGTGTGACGGTGATAAACATGACACTCATGTTAATATAGGTATCCTAACTTCACTATTCTCTATTCACATAGACGTATTCTCTATTCACATAGACGTGACATCAAAAACATAAACTAACTAAGGTCTAATGAGTTTAGGATATGTTACGTGTTAGCATTTGGTGAAACTGATTTATCATTCTTTAGAGTTTTTTTTAATGTTTTATGTCATAATAACATTAGAAAGATAGATAAGTTAACATCTAGTTAGGATATGCTACATGTTAGTCTTTGATGAGACTTATTTATCATTGTTTAAAGTATTTTGGAAGATATCTTTCATTTAACCATAACATAATGCATGGTTACATGTGAATTCATTAATATTCATATACATGATATTAATAAAAGCATAATGTTATAAACATGATAATGATACTTATATGATAAAATATTTTATTTTACATTAGTTTATTCTTACATACTTATTTTGTTAGAAATATCACAATAAGTTAACAGAATAACTTACTCTAATGTTAAGCATAATAGAGAGGAACATATGTTATTAGTTGGAAAAGTAAAAAAAGCCACCTAGATGATATAATAAATTTTATGTTGTTTTTATTCATAATATTATAAGAAATTATATCGCAGTGTTGGAGTAATATTTATAATTTTGCTATAGGTTATAATTTTTTTTTTTTAAAAAGCACTTGATAAAAATGAGTTTTAAAAAAATACATCATTTTCACCAACCATCAACAAAATAAGATATAAAAAATAACCTTTGTTATTCTACTAATATTTTAATCCTTGAAATTGAAGGTTAAAAAACTCCATTATTTTGTTAAAATTTTAAAATAAATTTTTGGATTTTTGGAATTAAATAAAAGTTAATTTTTTATTTTATTTTATTTTATTAAGATTTTAAAATAAATCTTTAGAACAGTTAAAAAAACTTCTATTAATTAAATAAATTTCTAAGGTTAAATTAATCTTTAAAGTTTTTTTCTCTATCCATATATAAAAAATTACCAAATTTTTTTATTTTATTTTTATATGCTTATTCATAGAAAAGTTAAAATAAAATATATTTATTTTAAAAATTATAAATAAAGAATGATATTCTATAATTAATATATTTGAGTTAAAAAATAAAAAATCAATATAAATTAATGCAATCAACGTTATTATTACAAGATTATGATAAAGGAAAACATTAAAAAAGATATTAAGCTACAACAAAGTAACAAATTTAACTCGAGTCAAATTGGATATAAGTATGTCTTGTCATTTTTCTTCTCTAACGATCAAATATAAAACTGATTAATAAATAAATTAAATAATTTAAACAAGTATTATAAATTTGGGCGGTGATTTTCTTAAATTGTTTCATAAATTCTCCTAAAAATATTATAAAAAGATAATTAATATTTTGATACAAAACGATAATTAATCTTATTAAATATATGGTAACAAAAAAATCTTATTAAATATATTAACCCAAACACACAATTAATCTTATTATTATACTTGCCTTCAAATATACAGATATTCACAATCATTTCTCTAACATCATGACAGTTGTTTACAACTAAATCTAATTTTAAAAAAATACAAAAAAAAATTAGACACGTTCCTCAACTACCAAAAATAAAATAAAATAAAATAATATTTTAGCATGATATAATTTTCTAACATTATTTTTATTCAACCGATCCTTTCCAAAAAATTTCCTGTTTACATTAAGAAATGCAGGTTTTGGACTGAATGTGTTTTATTGTTCGAATAACTTTTCTATCTATTGTTTGAATAACTTTTTTTAGTTTGTTTTATTTAATATTAAGTAAAGATAAGGATTTATGATAATATATAAATATATATAAATTTTATCTTATTAATTTATTTTTATATGATTGAATTAAATTTAAAGTTAACTTATTAATATTAAAGTTATATAAAATTTATTTTTAAAAAATTGTTAAATTAATTAAACTATCATTCATATATATATATATATAGTTTTACGTGAAATTTTAATTGATTTACAAATTTATATAATAAATAATTTTTTTACAATTATGATCTACTTTTACAACAAGAATCTATAAACAAAAATAAAATTAATTTTTTATAATTTAATACTAGTTTATGCATATATTAACAAATTTATAAAGTTATATGAGAAAATTGATATATAAATTAATTTTGATTTTATTTTTATATAAGTTTTTATAGAAAAATGCTTTAAAACGTCCTTCTAATTATTAAAAAGCTAAAAAGTTTATAATATTTGTCCTACTGATAACAACCAAAATGATGACAATGATAGTATATTGGTAGTAATAATGATGTTCCTACTAATTTATGAATGTGGCACATATCTTTGAGCCTTTGACTTCACTGCTCATATACTTATATAATAAGTATAATACCAAATGCAAAAATAGAATAATAAAATAAAATAAGATTCCAAAAAGAAAAGAAGAAAGCCTTTTCCGTGCAAAAGTCCTTACTGGATAAGGGATACAATGAACCATGAGTCCTATTATTCTAGTCTTTTATATTTTTTTAGTTGTACTTATTAAGAATATTTATACAATTTTATGTCCAAAGAAAGAGATATAAATAATATTACAATGTTTTATCATTTTTTAAAACTATTTTTTTATTTTGTATACTATATTCAACCTATAATTTTAATTCTCTTTTTTTCATCTTTCTCTCTTTACTTATTAGAGATAAAACTCTAATTTTTTTCACACTATAAGAATTTCATTTACTATTTTGTTTTCCAAATATTAGTTATAGAGTTTTAATTTTTATTTGTGGGACAATACATGTATTCTTATTTCAATTCCCCTTCATATATCGGTTCTTATCTACTTTCAAGATTCTTTTATTCAATAGTTATTTAAATTATTCTTAATGTGAACTTTTGATCGATGTATTTCAAAATTTTGTGATTCAGTCATAATTTTTTTTACAAAACATCTTATTAAGAGAAATTATATTTATATTATAAATTATGTTTACTTTTATTTTAAATTATAGAGATAATTTATATCTATATATTATTGTTACATTAAAAAAAGTAAAAATTTGAGGGAAACAATTATATCTAAAGTTTCTAATGTGGACCATCCTACCAATTATGATATTTTGTCTAGAATATATTTGTGATTGGAGAAAGGTACAGAAATATTTTATACTGAATATGCATTATTATTATGAGGAAATATATTATGTATTGATAATAAACTTTTTTTTACTTTTATAATAACTATTTTAAAAGTTATATCACATTATTTTACACTGACAGTGCATAGTAATTAAATTCAAATTTATTTTTGTAATTAAATATTAGATAAAAATAGTTAATGTAAAATTCAATTGAAATATTATATTTATTTTCTTGTTTTGTTTATTAGTGAGGATATAATGAAAAAACAAGAGAGATGGGCCCAATAGATGGCCCAACTCTGCAATACAGTGGCGCACTGAGCATGAGAAGCACATTAAAGCACTTACTGGATAGGAAATCTACATATGATAAGACTTTTCATTATATCTACTTTAGCTAATTAAATGATTGTTGTTTTTATCAAATTACATGGCAGGGTGTGTGTATAAAAATAATGTGTAAATAATTCAACTTATTGCTAAATATAATTTGTATACTGAAAACTTATTTAAAAAAAAACTAATATCAAACATATATTTTTTATTATATTAATATTTGAAAAATATATATTATCTTAATTTTTATTTATATAATATAAATAAAATATCAGATAATTTTAAAACTTACAATTAGATTGAAAATTCCTTATCTCTCTCACACACATATAAAATTTCACAAAATATTTTATATCTCATTTATATAAATCAAAATTAACATAATATTTTTTTCAAAATATATTAAAATATAAATTTATTATAAACAAAGTTTTTTCCCATCAATACAAGAAAATAATAATTAATTTTAGAGACAAAAAATAATTAGTTATTATATTAATTAAATTTAATACTATTTTAGACACTAAAGATAATATTGATATCTAAATTAGTTTCTATCATTGAGAAATAGTTTCTAAACTGGTATCTAAATAATTGATAGCTAAAACTTTGGTAGCTAATTAGATACCAATCACTACAAGAAATAATGATGGTAGAGTCCCTAAATGAGAGACACAAAGAGCAAAAGAGAGACACGTGTTAGTGTGGACTTAGCATTCGAATAGAAATGAAAGCTAATCTTTTGGTGACTATGCATTAGAGACAACCTTCAATGGGACACAAATTTACAAGGTAGTGTTGACTAAGCCTACATAAAGAAAAATATATTATTTAACTATAGCGTAGGTTTGAAGGACACTAAAATGGATATAAAATTAAATAATTATTAAGAAGTGCACTTTAAGCTTAATTCAACCTCATAAAAGATGCTTATAAGGTGAGATTTGCACCCACTTATATACCATGAGATGTCTTAATCTCTGGTTGATGTGAGATCTTCAACACCCTCTCACGCCAAGGCTACCAACTCATGTGTGAGACTATATATTATGGATGATCCAATAACGGTCCGATAACAAGTGACCTGATAAGCCCAACAAACAATCGCTAGGATAGGCTTGAAATGAATCTGATAACATATTATAAAGTGAAGTTTAAGCCTAACTCAACCTCATAAAACTGACTTATACACACTTATTTACTATGAAATATCATAATCTCTAGTTGATGTGGGATCTTCAACAATAATTAAACTTAGCGTCGTCGTTGGGGACACTACGTGAGAAAGCAAATGTGAGTACATTGTCGCCATTGGGGACATTACTTGAAAAATAAATATGAGTAAAATGCACTTAAGGAGAGTGAAATGACCACGAAGACAAAAACAAAAAATAACTTAGCGTGGGCTAAGGTGACAATAAACGTTCACGTCACCTTAGTGTCTCCTAGACCTACACTAAATGTAATAAAATATTAACTTGCATCTACTTTGTGTCCCCATTCTAGACACTAACTTATTATTATTATTATTTTAATAATTTTTAACTTGCTTCCACTTTGTGTCCCCATTCTAGACTCAATATTATTCTGCTACTCAATTTTTTTCATTACATCTACTTTGTGTCCCCATTTTAGAAGCTAACTTATTATTATTATTATTATTATTTTAATAATTTTTATTGTGAGTTATAGGTCTCCATTGTCGACACAATATTTGACATTTATTTTTGTGTCCAACTTGAGTAAACTTCACCGATGCTAGTGGCTTCTTTTTTATAGCCATCGTTTTTTGTTGACAGCTAAAATAAATTTTTCTTGTAATAAATTTAAAAACTATTTATTAATAATAGAAACTAATTTAAATAACAATAATTTTTAAAATATTATTTAATTTAGTCAATATAACAACTATTTTTTCTAAAATGATTTTTTATTTAATAATTTTTTTACATTATTTAGAAAAAATAATAAAGAGTTTTAGTATATAAGTATCATTTCGCACATTATTATTAACTTGGATAAGGAAATAATTATAATCTTTATATAAAATTATTGATAATATAACATTTGTTAAAAGTTATACCAATGTAATTCAATTTGTAACATCCTAAAATTTACCCATATATAATGAAATAAAAGTAAAACAAGCAATATCTAATTACGAATAATATATATACTACTTTCTCATATGTGTATCTCAAAAGAAATATCCCTCTTCATAGGGATTTAATATATACATCAAAAGTTTTTAACAACAAAACAAAGCATTCAAATAAAACTATCTCATTCTCCAGCTGCTCACTAAGGAGCTCTATTACCTGCAATCTCATTTGCTCTCGTGTAAAACACTATATAAAGAAACAAACACAAACAAATAACAGGGTAAGCTATCTATATAAAAAGTTTTGATATAATTCAAATTTTAAATTAATAAGCATAATTCATGAATTCTCATACGATTTCTCAAAGTGGCTATTACATTCATAAAATTCATATTTCATATGTCGGACTTCTACTGACTCATAACACATAGACTCTTGACTCTACTTTCGGAAGACTCGTGCGTTGACTTAGACTCAGAGATTTGCACCTGTCATACTACCTCACTGTGAAATCCACACAGTTATGCGCATAAAGAATCTCAATATCATATATCTCCTAGTATGACAGGGTTAACTCATATAACAGGTCAAGTTAGTTATCTTTCAAACAACTTACCCATTCATATGAACCTCCTTCGACTCTCACCACCTGAATAACTTCATCTATATGATTTC
>Ga0123342_1006886_pt1 | contig 15441 bp, 12 predicted proteins | sample Turbeawhitnodule_FD_89960 | JGI IMG/M metagenome (GOLD analysis project Ga0123342, IMG submission 89960) | Root nodule microbial communities of legume samples collected from Mexico - Turtle bean Mexico white nodule | ecosystem: Host-associated > Plants > Roots > Nodule | place: Mexico: Nepantla... | reverse complement strand
CTTCATCTTCCTCACTTACCATAGGGCTGGCCGAACCTCCCTACTTCCATACATATCATGCACCTTCAAGATCACCATAGCTCCTAGGAGGATCTTGCACATTTACAACCATGGCTTCCGCACTATCTTTCACATAATTCTAAGAAGAGCTTCATGAATATGCCATCATCTCTCACATAATTGTAGCAAAATAAGGTCAAGAACACTCAAACAGGGTTGATTTCTTGAGGTATGTATGATCATTGTCCGTAAGGACTTATTTGCTATATTTTGCGCAAGTTTTCCAAGATACAACAAGAACTTATCTTAGAATTAGCAATACAACTCCTAAGAGTAAAAGAACCCAAGAATACGAAAGAAAAGAAAATAAAAGATGAGAAAAGGTGTGTGCCTTGGAGAAGTGTTGATGCACCTATTTATAGGTGAAGAAAACCCAAGGTTGTTGATGAGAAGGAGAAGGAGAGCAGAACGTGCATGAAACTTCTCAATCATGGCGACACTGAATCTGGACGCATCTGATAGCAGTTACAAACCAGTCACAAAACCAATCTCCTCTACAATAACTCCAGGTTTGTGCAACAGAAAGGGTTGTGACTTTTGCGATATTTTAGTTTTTCAGAACAATCGCTCACATGTTGAAAAAGGCAAGAGATAGAATGAAAGAAAGAACAAAGTCCTAGGTTCATATAAGATGTAATGCATCATAAATAATATAGCAAGCTATATGAACTAGTCCTAGATTGATGAAGTTAACACACATGTAGATGGTATAGCAGGCTATATAAACCAAGACACATAGTATGTGTTGAAGGGATGTGAAAATCCTTAAATTTTTTGTTAGAAGTTAAAATTCTTATACCTCATAGAATTTTAACTACAAAGTTTACCCTCTTGATAATGCATTATCTAACACTTTCACACACTAAGGAATGAACAAATTTGATATTAAATCAATTATAGTGCTTGAAAAACTAACAAATGACTTATTTTTACCCATATGAACTTTATTCTTAGGATCTCCAATCACAAAGGTTGGGTTTCCATCAGTTGTTTGTTTACAAATGATTTAAGTCTCATTCCTCTTGATGTTTCTAGAATTAGTTTTTTTCCTAGGTTTTTTGTTAGAGGATCTGCCAAATTTCATTATGACTTGACATAATCAATGGAAATCATTTCACTCTTTAGCAGTCGCTTTACCAAATTATGTCTCAATTATATATGTATGTTCTTTCCATTGTAAGTTTTATTTTTAGTAATACTTATTGCCAATTGGAAATCACAATGCATTGATACAAATGAGGTTGGTTTCATTCATAACAAAATGTTTGCTAAGAAGTTTTTCAACCACTCAGTTTCACTTCCAGCCATTTTTAGAGCAACAAACTCATATTTCATTTTTGATCATGTAATAATTATTTGCATGGTTGATCTTCCATGTAACTGCACCACCCCCAAGTGTAAACACATAACCACTAGTAGATTTTTATCTCAACTGAATCAGAGATTCATTTAGCATCATTGTACCCTTATAGTATAGCAGGAAATTAGGGCATGAGTCTTAAGTATTTCATGAGTCTTGCAAGCGCATCCCAATGATCCAAATTAGGACATTGAGTATGCTTACTCAATCTACTTACTGCATAAGCAATGTCTGGTCTAGAAAAGCTTATTAGATATAATAAAATCTGAATTATATGGGCATACTGAGTCTGAGAAATAGATTCTCGTATGTTCTTCTTTAATTTAGAGTTAACATCATAAGGGGTGTTCACTGATTTAAAGTCATAATAACCAAACTTTCTAAGGTGTTTTTTCAATATATTTTTCTTGAGATAGTAATATACTATATCCCTTCCTTATGACTCTAACTCTTAGAATAACACTTGCTTATGTCTTTCATCTCAAACTTAAATCCAAGAAAAAAATTTGTTTTAAAAACTATGTCATTGCATGTACCATGTCATCCACATATAAACATATAATGACATATTCACCATTTTTAGATTTAGTGTATTCATACTTATCAACATCATTAGTAGAAAATATGTCACAAAGTAAAATATTTTCAAGTTTTTCATGTCATTGTTTTGGTGTCTGTTTCAATCCAAAAAGATTTTAAAAGTTTGTACATTTTTTTTCTCTTAAACTAAAGCTACACATTCTTTATGTTAAGTCATATAAATTTCCTCTTCTAGCTTATCATTTAGAAAATTTGTTTTAACATTTATTTGGTGAATAATTAACTTATGGATAAATGCTAGAGCTAACAACACTCAGATAGAGGAAATCCTAATAAATGGGAAAAAATTATCTATGTTGGTTTTTTACAAATCGTGCCTTGTATTTTTCTATTCATCAGGATGATACTTATTCTAAAGATCCACTTACAACCAATATGTTTTGCTCCTTTAGGAAAATCTACTAAGGTCAAAGTATTAGTTTTCTTAATTGAATCAATTTCAGTTGTAATGTCCTTATCCCAATATTTAGCATTAGGAGTACTAGTAGCTTCCAAAAAAATTAGTTGCATCAGGTTCAACTAGATAAGTGTAAAAATCATCTCCAAAAGAGGTTTTCTTTCTTTGTCTTTTACTTCTCCTCACATCCTCACACATGACATCCCTAACAGTATCTATAGGTTGTTCAAATGTACTATTAATCTTTAAGGGAAAAATATATTCTAAAAACTTAACATGTTTCATGTCAACTATAGTGTTACGTTCAATTATATCACTATTAAGAACAAGAAACATATAGGCAAGATTATGTTTCGCATAGCCTAATAACATACAATCAAAAGTTTTATAACCTACTTTCCTTTTCTTTGGATACCATTACTTTAGTTAGATACCCCCACACTCTTAGGTATTTAAGATTAGGTTGATAACCTTTCAACAACTCATAGGGTGTTTTACAAGTTTTCTTACGTGGTATCCTATTTTGTAAACTTGTACTTTCTTTTTCTGTTTTTTTGTTATGTACAATATGTCCTCTTTTCTCTTCACACCCAATGTATATAAACCCTTTTAGGGCTTTTTTGTAAATGCAGATTCAGATTCATAATACAATTCTTCTTTTTCCTTTCATGAAGTGCTTCATCTTTCTTCTTTATTGTTCAAGTCTCGAAGCCCTTTTCTTCCCTTTTGTAAATGTCATATTTGCACAAAGTTTATTCATCTGGTTTTCTCTGTTATGGTATTATAGCTCTTCATTGAGAAGAGCTCTGTTGTGCACTCTCTGATTTCATCCTTTGTTCTCCTTAGATTCCTTCTTTTTTTTTTCTTTTTTATGTTTCGTATATCTTTTTGTTTTTGCATCCCTTTTGTTCTTTCTAACAGTTGAATGTTTCTTTACAATTCGTGATTTCCTACTCAAATGGCTGACGAAAACCATGATCGAAATGAAAACCCTAACCCTAATCAAAGCAAGAATTCTGTTCAAGGTGAATTTTTTTTCCATAGTTTCTTGTACGTGCATCCCAGTGAAATCCCTGCCACACCCCTTGTATCTCCCATTCTTGATTCCACAAATTACCTCTCTTGGAGTCGCTCGGTTATAACTGCATTGAGTGCAAAGAATAAAGTCGAATTTGTCAATGGTACTGCTCCCCGACCTTCAAAAACTGATCATTCCTTCTCATCCTGGATAAGATGCAACAATATGGTGGTGTCCTAACTTGTGCACTCGGTCTTTGTTCACATACGCCAGAGTATCATATGGATGGATAAGGCATTAGACATATGGAATGAACTCAAGGCTTGCTTCTCACAAGGCTATTTATCTCGTATCCCTGATCTTCAAATGGAAGCTTCTTCACTCAATCAGGGTCACCTTTCTGTTACTAATTATTTCACTAAACTCAAGATTATTTGGGATGAGTTAGATAATTTTAGGCCTAATCCTGTATGTTTCTGTAATGTGCCTTCTATTACTGCTCAAAGAAAAAGAGAGGATCAGGCAATACAATTTTTACGTGGTCTTAATGACCAATACAATGATATAAAAACACATATTCTCCTCAACATGTCCTTATTATTACCAAAATGTTGTCCAACAAGAATGTCAGTTCAATAATAGTATTCTTGTAGCTAATATCAAAAGTGTTACCTCTATTACCCCTGTTACTTTTGTTAACCACACCAATACCCTTACCTATTCTTTTTGTGGAAAGTTGGGTCACAGTGAGAGTGTTTGTTTTAAGAAAAATGGCTTTCCTAACCAAGAAAACAGAGTGTTTGGTAGTAATAAAAAGGTTTGTAGATACTGCAATAGAACTGGTCATACTATTGATGTTTGCTACAAGAAACATGGGTACCCCCAGGTATAAATCTCAGTATGGTAAGTCTTCTCAATCCAACAACATCTCCACTACCATACAAGAACAAAATTTTGGTAATCAAGATCAAAACAAGCAGGATAACAGAGGAGATTTCTGCATCACTCAACATCAATACCAAATTCTTTTAGATCTTCTGAAGAATGTCAACAATTCCAACAATCAAGTTCAACTCAACCAAGTTGGTTATCTCTCTACTGATCATCAAGATCAAAATTCGGGTGTCACAGGTAATATCCAAAATCTAAAAAAAATCCAATTTTAATGAATGTTCTTGGATTCTGGATTCTGGTGCCACTGATCACATTTGCTTTTCCTTGTCAAATTTTACATCATATAATCATATCAAACCTATCACTTTCCAATTGAAATTTTGTTATTGCTTCCTGCTCTGGCACAATTTTCTTTAGTGAAAACTTTATTCTTGAAAATGTTTTGTATGTACCATATTTATCTTTCAATTTAATATATATTTTTCAATTGATTGCATCCTTTAAATGTGAACTGATTTTTTCTTCCACTAAGTGTGTGATACAAAATTCTAGAACCAAAGACAAGATTGGTGCAATTGATCTTGTACTGCAAAACATAACATTTGCATAAAAAAGTATTATACATCAAACCACTTGTATTGAAACACCTGAGCAAAATGGTATTGTTGAAAGAAAATATCAACACCTCTTAAATGTTAAACGTGCCTTGCTTTTTCAATTTAATCTTCCTACTGTTTCTTGGTGCTTTGTTATACAACATGCTAACTTCCTTATTAATTGTATGCCTACTTCACTGCCTAATAATGCTACTCCTTGTGAAAAATTGCATAAAATGCTTTGTGATATTTCTTTCCTTCGTGTTTTTGGGTGCTTGTGTTATTCTTCAACTATTCTTGCTCATAGAAGAAAATTGGACAACCGTGTTGTTCCAATCGTTTTCCTTGGTTTCAAACCAAACACAAAAAGTTTTTTGTTTCTAAATCTTAAAAACCATAAGATAGATTTGTCAAGAAATATTATTTTTTTATGAAAAATATTTTCCTTACCATTCAAATCATATTCAAAATAATGACTCAAACAATCTTTCTTTACCTATTCATGAACACTATGCCTAGACTAATGGTGATATTCATATGCAAACTGAAAATATTGTTGATAATGTTTCTGATAATGTTCTTGAGATTAATACTAACGTTGATCAAAATGAGACTATTGTTGTATCTTCTAGAAGATATACCCGCAACAGAAGACCCCCCATTTATCTCCAAGATTTTGATGTGCCAAACTTCAAAAACAATGATGTGAGTACCAAATATTCAATCCATTCTTTTTTAAATTACAAATCTTTATCCAAGTTTTCAAAAATACAATACTGTTAATTTCTTCTGCTAAGGAACCTTGCAACTATGAGGAAGCTTTCCTTGGATCCAAGCCATGAAGGAGGAATTGCAAGCGCTTGAAGATAATGAGACATGGTCCTTACCTGGACTTCCAGTTGGAAAAATAGCAATTGAGTGTAGATGAGTCTATAAAGTCGAGCATCATGCAGATGGTTCCATTGAACGCTACAAAGCCCGATTGGTAGCAAAAGGATACAACCAAATTGAAGAACTGAACTTCTTAGACACTTTTGCTCCTATAGCAAAGTTGACTACCCTACGTCCACTTCTTGCTCTAGTCACAGCTTAGAATTGGACACTCAAGCAACTTGATGTGAATAATTCCTTCCTACATGGAGACCTAGATGAAGAAGTTTACATGCAATTGCCTCCAGGTTTTCACACCTCTTCTCCCAATCTTTTTTGTCGCCTAAAGAAGTCCCTTTATGGTCTCAAATAAGCAGGTAGACAATGGTATGCAAAACTCTCAAACTTCTTACTTTCACACAATTATAAAACCTCCATTGCTGACCACTCTTTATTTTTGAAACATGATGGCAAACACACCACGACGCTCTTGGTCTATGTGGATGATATTATTCTCACTAGGAATAATCCTATGGAGATATCTGCTATCACTAGTTTGTTACACAACTTTTTTCATATTAAAAACCTTGGTGGTTTAACTTACTTTCTGGGCATTGAAGTTGCTCGTAATGCCATTGGTATCCACTTAAGTCAGTGCAAATACACTTTGGATCTACTCAAAGATACTAGTATGTTGGGATGTGCCCCTACTCCTACACCAATGTTGCACACTGTCAAGCTCTCAGCCACAAAAGGTACTCCTCTTGGTGATGTAGAGTCCACTGCATATAGACGACTGATTGGACGACTCATTTATATGACCAACACACAACCTGCTATTTCCTTCTTAGTCAATCCTCTTAGCCAGTTTGTCTCACACCCAACTAGTGAACATCATCAGGCAGCAATCCGTATCCTTCGTTATCTCAAACAGACTCTAGGAAAAAGTATCTTCTTACACAGGTAGTCTCTTATTCAATTAAAAGCATATAGTGATTCTAATTGTGCTACTTGTCCAAAAACTTGCAAATCCATAACTAGTTTTTCTGTGTATTTGGGGGAGTCACTCATCTCTTGGAAGTCCAAGAAACAACAGACCATATATTGGAGCTCCTTTGAGGCAGAATATCGTGCTCTTGCTGCAACCACTTGTGAGATTTAATGGATAACATATTTGGTGCATGACTTACGCATTCAACACATGCAATCAGATCTTCTCTACTGTGATAACCAAACTGTCATCTAGATTGCTAACAACCTAGTCTTCCATGAACGCACCAAACACATTGAGATCGACTGCCATGTTGTCAGGGAGAAACTCAATGTTGGTCTACTCAAATTGCTTCAAATCTCTTATTACGCGACATACTTTTTCACTAAGCCTATTCCTACTGCTCAATTCAAGATCTTATTTTCCAAGCTTGGAATGAAGAACATCTACTCCTAGCTTCAGGGGGGCTGTTACAATATTAGAAGTTTTTTTTTCTTTTAGGCTTTTGAGCCTATTGGGCCTTTCTTTTTCTCTTTTTTTGTTATGTACAATATGCCCTCTTTTCTCTTCACACCCCATGTATATAAACCCTTTTAGGGTTTTTCTGTAAATGCATATTCAGATTCATAATACAATTCTCTTTTCCTTTTCACGAAGTGCTTCATCTTTCTTTTCAGTTCTTCAAGTCTTAAGCACTTTTCTTCCCTTTTGTAAATGTCATATTTGCACAAAGTTTATTCATCTGGTTTTTCTCTTATAGAAGCCAAGAAGGCGAAGACAAATTGCTTTTAAAATCTAAACAAATTGCTTTAGATCTTTCAAAAATTATCTCGACTGATGGTTATCACGTCCAATTTGAATATATCGGAGTCAACATGGACCAATTTGAAGAAGCAATATCAAGTCTATCAAAACATGTTTTGAGAAGATTGTAATTTACTTTAATTTTATTAATTTTATACGTAGTAGTACATTTTATGATTTCAAGACCTTATTTGACAATTTTTATTTCATGTATTTGTTGTTTATATTTTCTCCAATATTTTTCATTTATCAATAGTATATATTTATTTGTATGTATGTCTTTTATGACATAAACGTTGTTTGATAATACTTTCTTGACCTCAAAACAGTCCCTCCTAAGGGAACCACTTTCCAAATGGTCTCAATTTTTTATGTATGGTTAAAATAACTTTCATAGTAATGTGATTTTTATAAAAACTGATTACATTAGTTTTGTCTACTTCTTTCAAAGGGTTTACATTAGTTTGATCTACTTCTTTTAAAGGGATTGATTTGACTCATTTAGTAAAATAATCGTATGTAATATTACATATTTATGACCTTTTGACAAATGTAGATGTATTTTTCCTATAAAATAAATTGTCCATCCTCGAAATCATGGTTTAATGATCCAATGTAATTCATCGATGGTAACTTGTTGAGTAGGTTCAAAATGTTATCACTCTTTACATAATGTAACATCTTTTTTACAACTTCGGTGGCTAATAAACTCCTTGTCTTAGTAATACCCATCTTATTTTTCTTCTCTTATTAAATGTGTTTCACAAAGTCCATGATGAACTTCTTCCGTGGCTATCACTTTCCCTCCCCAAACTAATAATATTAATAAAATAATAATAACATTAATATTATTAGTAATATATTATTATTAATAATATTATTAATATCAACATTAATAATATTAACTTTAATAATATTAATAAATATAATAGTAATAATAATAATATTAATATTAATAGTATTAATAATAATTAAAATAATATTGATTTTATTTTAATAATAACATTACTAATGATAATAATAATAATAATAATAATAATAACTTGATCATTAAAAACCTATAGTCTGATGGTTACAAGTTCTTGTACTTTATCGACCTACCGTAAAATGTTAATATTATCTTTAATAATGATATAGTAACAATATAATAGTATATAATAGTAGTAGAAAATAATAATAGTAATCAATTATAAATATGATTTTAAAATTGGTCACTATTTCACTTACATGTTTTTTTTTTTTTTATGTATGAAATATGATTTTCATTGAGACACCTTAATAACACACCTCTCCAATCCCTCTTTTATATAATTTATTTACCTAATAGGATAACTTGTATTTTTGTATTTGATTTTCTTTTCCACTTGGTTATTCATGTTGTTAAAGAATTTGAGACTAAACTAAAACAAGAGAGTAGTGATTTGATTTTGAAAATTTTCTTGAAAAAATTAAACCAACATTTTGGAAATAAGTCTAATTAAAAAATGAATGCAATTAATTATGGAAACACACACAAAATCAATACAACAACAATAGAAAAATTATGAAAAAGATTACACAAAATTTATAAATCTACATCTAATCTTAACTATTCAACTCTAGAAAAATTGAAATTCACTATAATTAAACGTTTATTACAACTTAACACTTGTGAAACATATACAAGATAAAAAACATAAATAAATAGATCTTGAATACATTCAAAGAAAATATGTCCAACTCTTGAATCAAACTAAAAGAAATTCAACAACCACTCTTTACAGTCATCCCTCAATTCTCATCCTTTTTAATAACTACTTCATCAATGCTTATATTTAAACATCTCTTGAGTTAGTTTACCTCGAGTTACTTAGATTTTTTTTGTGAGTAATTTTATCTCTGAGAGTGTTGTGTCTTCTCAAATATAATTCAAAATAAGCTTTGTTGACTTAACTATCTCAAAGTCTACTATTTTATTTTCTCGAGATACATAACATTATTTGAACCTTCTTGAAGTTAATAATTTGTTTTGTACACTCTACTTAATTCTCAATTAAATATATTATACTCCAGCACTAGTATAAAAATAGAAAAAAAGTACACTATTATTTCTCATTCTGATTCAAACTATTGTATGATTTTCATAACCATTTTATGAAAATATTTGTCAACCCTTACGAACCCTTCAATTGTTTAATAGACTATAAATTACAAAAGTTTTTGAAGCACTTTTTAAACTTTATTCCAACTACTTATAATCCTAATATTTTATTTTAAACTTTAACAATTTTTTTAATACAATTTGATACCAACATAGGGAGAAGCCAATTATTTTTAAAGTTTTAAATTTTAATTTTAGAGAAATTTATTTAAACAGACAAAAAATAGCTGTATAACATAAAATATTCAAGAATCATGCGACAAATAAGATTTTTTAGTAAATAATTCTCCAATGGAAAAGGCTAAGCATATACTACCTTTAATTTTACTCCAACGTGCCCATAATAATCACAGGTTAGGTTTAAAAAAAAAAAAAAACATTAAACATTTTCTCGTGATCATATGACCCAGTTTAGCTACATTAAATGTCTAATTTTTTTCTTTGAAAGACCAAAGAATTTCGTAATCATTAACTAAACATGAAAGTCTCCATCATCTTTCTGATAAAGAATACAAAAGTTAAAAGGAATTAAAGTCAAATTTGGTTTTGACTAATGAGTGGTACAAAACAAGTAAAGGTATTTGAATCATTATTTTCCATTTGAACTTGATGCCACATGTGAGTGTAGCTTTTACTTAAATTTGTGTCGGAAAGTGTGTTTTAAATAAAAGGTATAAAAGTAATATTTGAATTCTTTTATTTATATTTTGGAATCGATTTTAGAACACTGCAATTATGTCGTTTATATATAATGTGTATTAACCATATTTTTCCAATAAATTCTTCAAATACAGACATTAAAATAATTTATTTAGGAGTAAATTACAAATAATATAGTTAATAATTTATTAAAATTTAAAAATAATTTATATAGTCAAATTTAGAATTTTTTAAAATATAAAAGCTACACTAATTTTAACAGAAAAAGTATATCAACTGATTAAATCGATTACTGACCAGATGATGTGAATGTATCAATATATTATCCCACAACTTCAAATGTATAGTGGCGTAGGGCATTATTATTTGTTTTTAATTATATATTAATATAAATTGTTTTCTATGTAAAATAATAATCAACTTTATCATCGTGCGAATTTTCATAATTCACGTATATTATAGCATTTTTCTTTCTAATATAATTTATTTCATATTCAAATCACTTAAATAAAAATATAAGTTATTTTAATTCATTTCATGTAATATTGGTATGTACAATAATACAATTTAATATTTATTTGATATTAATTTTAATAGTATTTTTTATTTAACTATTAATTTTCAATTTTATTTTATTATTTTAAATATTTTTAATTTTATTTTAATTTTTCAAACAAGTTAATATAATATTTTCAATTAAATTTGTTATAATATTTGTTATTCATATTATATGTGAATTGTGTGTGATTATATATTGATGGGTGGTCTCTAATCAACTTTTGTTAAAGATAGATTATAATTCTAATACCATATTAAGAAATAATGCATTTATGTCTAATTCAATATTACAACTAGACTTGTAAGATAAGATATGAAAGGTCCTTAATTAGAGATCTCAAACTATTAATAAGTTAGCTTTTAACTAATAACATTTTTTTATCAGCTTTTAACTAATAACATGTTATTGAGTGTTGATTTCGAGTGTTGTTTGTAATATCATTATTATCAATTTGGTGGAAGAAACTAGTTCATCTTGAAAGGAAACTATGAACATTTAAAATAATGGGATAAAATAAAATAAAAAATTATAATAATAAGAAGAAAGACTAGCAAACCTTGTTCATAATACCTAATATGTTGGGTTGGTGAAATAGTTTAAGTTGTTGGTGAAGGGTGGGACAGTCTTACAAATGAAAGGAATGTTAATGAAGTCCATGGCTTCACTATCTTACTCATCCAAACTTTCCCAGCTACCACAATAGTTAACACTCCAACACGTACTAACCAACCTACCACACCATCATTCATTTGGCTACTCTTCATTCAGCTTCACCTTTATATATATTCTAATAACATCACGTTTTATAGGTTGAGATATATAAATATCTACAGCACTAAGATTCCATAAAAGAAATGGTTAAGATTCCATTTTGTTTTAAAAGGTAATTGACTGTGGGAATCATGAGACAAATTCATATTTTATACTCATTCTTTTGTCCATCTTGAATTGTTTAATGGGTTGTTAGGACATGTTTAGTTGTTTAATTCCATAAGGAATAAAAAAAAAAGTATAAAAAATTTAAGAAAGTCAAATAAAGTCATGTATATGCTTTTGGATGGGATCTGGATTAATGTGCACCACCCATCATTTGACGAATCTGATTATCTTGGAAAAAAAAAATCTATGCTTTGATATATTAAATTTATAGAGCCATCAGTCATGCCAATACAATATCATATATCCACCATTTTCTTTTGTCGAATTTTAGTTCTCTATTATGCACTTTGGCATAGAAATGCTAATTTTTTTCAGATACCATTTTTTATTGGAGAATCTATAATGCAAAGGATTCTTTTTGTCTGTTTTCTCTCCTTCCCCTTTTTAAACCAGGGATTTCAATATTATACCCTACTTGCTTTACCTTTAAAGCAGTGCCAGATGAGTTTTTTTCCATCCTTCTAAGAGTCCCTCGCCTGGGATTTTTTTTGGTTATAAGAATGGAAATAGACTTTGATTTATTGGTTTAAATCATGCTCGTCTAATAAATAATATATAACACCATCTATGGAAGAGTGTTTACTTGTGTTAAAATTGAGTTAGATTATATACCTCTTACTTCTTGTATTCTTGTAAATAATCTTGTCTTATTTGTTTAAACGGATTTCTGTTGTCCTTAGGTTTTAAGTTTTGTATAGAGACCTACTATACTCTTTGGAGTACATTAGGTAGAGATTTGTTAAAAAGGAATGAGTGACTTAGCTAAATCAAGAAGGGTGGGGTGAATTGGGTTGAAATCTTTTTACAAATATTGTCTTTTTTTTCAAGCTCTTAAAACTCTTCTAATTTGAAAACTAAACGCAATTAAATTGGAATCGAGATTGATACGGACAACAACAAAATAAATGAATATAAAGATAACATAAGAATACTTATAGTTTAAATCAAATAATCTTACATTCAATCTTAAAATAACTAATTTCACTATCTTTAATAAATTTGTATAAAGCACTCACTCTCTACAATTATAAACTCAAGACAATTAAATTAATTATTGAACATTTTCAAGAGAATATCAACAAAAACAATTATTGATCATCCAAGAGGATATTTGCCTTATCAACTCTGGTACAAGATGAGAGAAACATTAGAACACTCCAACAAGAACAACAAAGAAATAATTCACCAAATTATAACAACAGAAAAAAAAAACAAGGTTCTTTCATAACAGAACACAATCTTGAATATTAAATCTTGTAAGCACAATTTCAAAATGTATAAACATTGCTCAAACTATCTAAATTTAATTCAATTGTATACATTGTATAAAGATTGAGATAGAAATGTTGATTTAAATCAAATACTAACACATTTAATCATTTATTTCATGTTACTAATCAATTATTCTTAATTAAATTTGAAAATTAGTTATAACACTTTCCATTTTAATAATTTATGGCATGTGTCTTAATCGATTATTTTCATTTTCAATTAATATAAAATAACACATTTAATCAATTATAAAATATGTTAATCGATTAATATTCTAAGATATGGTTTTCCTACTATTTTTTTTTAATTATTAAATAGATAATTGATTAGCTTGTTTTGAACCTAATCTAGAACACTTTAATCAATTATACAAAAAAAAAATTAACTAACAAGGCCATAAAACATTTTTAATTTTTTTTTGCAATTTTCAAAACATGTTTTCTTTTCATTAATTTTAGTAGTGGTTGCGTGCTAATTAAAAACCTTGTGAATAACTTTCGTGAAAGACTTAACAAAATACAATGAAAGGTAAATGATTTATAAACAACTTTAGCATCTTCATCTTCAAACATCATCATCAAAACAACTTCTTTTGAGGCTTGAGTAACTCTTCAAGTTGAACAACATTTTGTGTGTGTAGAATCTTTTGTTATAATATGGTTGCATTTTTCCATTATTGTTCTTGTGTTTTTATGTGTGCAAACCCAACTATTAGTGTCATTTATGGTGATAAGAGGAAGAAAGTCAATAAGAATAAGGTTTGAAGACATGGTCACCAAGTTTGACATTGAGTAGTTTTTTGGTGAGAACAACTTCGAGTTATGGAGCATCAAGATGAAGCTACCTTGATACAATAAGGATGTGCGTATGTAAGAAAGGGTGACACGGACATTTCAGTTTTGGTCTCAAAAGAAAAAACTGACATGATCAACAACACTAGAAGCATTATATTTTGTCCCTTGAGGATAAAACACTTAATGATGTAAATAAGGAATTGGGAGAAGTTGTTGAAGATGGAGAAAGAGAGCAAGAAGGAATAAATACAAGAAGCACGACAAGGAAAATTAAAGAAGAAGAACTAAAGAAGAAATTTCAAGGGATATTAACAAGAGCAAGACTTAAGAAACTAGAAGAAGTTGGGAAACACTTAATTTTGTAAACTCTTAAATTCACTAGTGCAAAAAGATTAAAAGAATACTCCTTATTAAGTGCGGGTTCGCGCTTAAACGCATTCGTAAAAAACGCGGTGGCATTTTTGAAATTATGTTTATTTACAAATGCTGTTTTCATGGAAAACCGCATTTGTAAATCAAGCGTATTGATTTACAAATGCGGTTATTGGTAAGACCGCATTTGTAAATCAAAGCGCATTGATTTACAAATGCGGTCTTACCAATGACCGCATTTGTAAATCAAAGTGCATTGATTTACAAATGCGTTCTTACCAATCACCGCATTTGTAAATAAACATGCTTGATTTACAAATGCGGTTTTCCCTGAAAACCACATTTGTAAATGTTTTTTTACCCTAAATATTTGGAACGTGCCACAGTTTAAACAGTTTCTCTTCACCGTCTTTCCTTTTCACTATTGCTGCTTCGTTCCAGTTCGCGTTTGCATTGTTCCTACATTCCCGTTCGCCTTCTTCTCATACACATTTGGTAAAGTTCTTTCGTTGCTCATATTCACAGTTGCTGTACCGATTTGTTTTCGTTTCTTACATTGTTACATTGACATTGCACCGATTCATTCTTGTTTATTTTTCTCTCCTTCGTAGCTTCATTGAGCGCCACCGGTTCCGCTGCCGCCGCCACAGCTATCCGCTCCTTCTTTACTTTTTACCAACGAAGGCTTCTCACACAAGGTAGGTGGTTTTTTAATTTTTTTTTAATTTTTTTTTAATTTTTTTTTAATGTTATGAATTTTTATTTTTTTTATGTATTATAATTTGTATTTTTGAATTTATATTATTTAGTATTTATTATAATTTGTATTTATATTATGTTAGTTTAGTTGTATTTATAGCTTCATTAGGTCTCATTGCTAGTCAGATTGGCAATGAACCTTTTCCAGTTCCGTGGGATGATACATTTCTTCAAATAAACACTGAACTGCCACTGATGATATACAACACAGATTTATCAAAATTTATATCTGGGAATCAGGAGCTCAATATAAGTATAATTCAATTTTTTATGATGTAAGTATTTTTACCTATTATTCAATTTACTTTATGTTAAATTATTATTGATTATGCTTTAACTAAAAACTTGTAGGTTTT
>Ga0123342_1006885_pt1 | contig 15441 bp, 5 predicted proteins | sample Turbeawhitnodule_FD_89960 | JGI IMG/M metagenome (GOLD analysis project Ga0123342, IMG submission 89960) | Root nodule microbial communities of legume samples collected from Mexico - Turtle bean Mexico white nodule | ecosystem: Host-associated > Plants > Roots > Nodule | place: Mexico: Nepantla... | reverse complement strand
TATTTCAATCTCTTTTATATTTTCTGCATAAGTATCTTCATTTCCACCCTCTTTATCCTCTCTACCATCATCATTCTAACCTTTCTTTTTAACCCATATTCTTTTTTTTTCTTCTCTCTTTTTTTTTTTTTTTCTATTATTTCTATCCCCCCCCCCCCCCCCCCCCCCCCCCTTATTATTATTGTTATTACTAACTTTTTTTTATTGCAGATAGATTCTAAACACCGATATGCTAATTTCACTATTGGATTCGTTGGGAGACAACTTGGGATCATCATACCACAATTATACTATCATCTCTCTAGTGTTAGACAAGTCTACGTTGGAATCATATTTAATTTGACTGTTAAACGATAACTATCACTTTCGTAGCCATATAAGAGGGATTATAATTTGTGGAGACCTTCTCCACCTTCACCAATCCTCAAGCAATTTAAACAAAGTTTGAAGACAACAATTTTTTTTATAAAAACCTAATTGTGCAAAATTTTATACTAGTGTTCATCTATTGTAAAGTGTTAACAAAATATTTTGTCCGTGTTGTTTTAACATGTTCCATTATTTTTAAGTCTAATGATTGTGTGTCATTGAAAAACTGTAAGATTGGAAATTCAGTTAACATAAGTCCATAACTAATAATTCAATTTATCATTGTATTGGTAGGTAATAACATATTACATAATCGCAACCTCTATCAATATCAACTTGCACAATGATTGTCATCTACTATATGACGTAGTAGCCACACACTTGGTAATTGTAACAATTCACCATGTCATGTCCATGTTGTATAATTTCTTAGAAATCCATCACATAAGAGATGCATCTCTAATTTCAGAAACATTTAATGTTTTCCCATTCAAATAATTCACACAAGGACAACTCATTCTTAGTCCGTTGTGACTATTATAAGCATTACGTTATGCAAACTGTATAAATTCCTCCACACCTCTCTCATATGCATCAGTTATACGTGGTGAATTAATCCAAATTTGATACATATCTATGTTCTGTACATATGTTATTGGAATTATGTTTTGTGTGATGCATGTAAATCTCACTTTTTTAATTAAATTTATGATTATATCACATTCGAGAAGATTCAATTTTATAATAGTTCAGTAGTACATAAACTTTAATCACCATCCCTTATATTTCATGAAATTTTGACTTTATTTCGCATTAGTCTTCAGATGGTAAAAAATGAAAGTGGTAAAACAAATCACCGCAATAAAATATGCACTTGAAGATAAACACAAAATGCAATGAACCAAATATTAAGTAAAATATATAAAATGTAGATTATAAGTTATGTATTAATCAACTATTAAAAATTGATACTTATGGAACGAAACGATCGTAGTCGCAATGCAATTGGGACATTGAATAGTCCAATGGTGGGGCATCATGTGGTCGTAGTGCGGTTGGCGTTGCATGGTCCAAGGGTGGAATGTCACGGCTTTTGGTCGTGCATTTCGGTGCGATTAGGGAGAACAACAATTGTAGGTGGTCTGGTGTGATTGAGGCAAACGATGGTTATAGGGTGGTGCGGTTGGGGCGGACGATAGTTGGGTAAAAAATGTAGATAAAAAGGAAATGCAACAGAGGAATAGAGAAAATGATGGTCTAGCGTGTGAAGAAGTAAAATCATACAAGTTTTCAATGACGCTTAAGAGGGAGCTATCATCGTTTCTTGTGGTTTTTAACGATAGTTCGCTGCAACGATAATCTTTTCCTTTTTTTCATATTTTTACGACGATTTTTCTTTCACCCTTGATGACATTATGGTGCACATAAAAAAAATGTGAATTTATTACTAAATTTTATCGTATCATTCATTATGATAGTGACTTTTTAAATATAGCACTAATGTTATTTGTGATACTAATATTGCATTCAATAACTGTAGAGTTTGTTGAAAGATGAAATGATAGCTATGAGATTTTTTCAACAAAGACATGAATTATGTAAACATACTTTCACTTACACAACACAAACTACAATAATACATATAGTTTATAGTATTCATATATTGCATCTTGGAAACACCATAAGCTAGTTGATTAATTAGTGATACGTGTATAGACACACAAGCAGATTAATTAAGATTATTATTTTATGCTAATTGATTAAAAATTGAAGAAAGAGGGTTAATCTTGAATGGCCTAAAGCCATGATGAAGACTTGCTTGCCATATTTTCTCAGCACTAAACGTGAAATTTCCACATTCATGAACATTCCAACCTTCTAGGGCATGCACTATTCCAGCCACGCGCGATGCACTCATCACTCTCCTTGGCAGCCAATTCTGTTGTACATTTAAATTCGTCAATGAAATTCATTTTGGCACCAAATTGCATAAAATAATGAATGGGTTACATATACAAATAGAAAAATATTCCAATGAGAGAAACTCATTATAGTAAGATATGAAAATGATTAGTATGTCTTATATTATTAGATTTGTCATTTTGCCCTCACCATAATGGTTACTTTCATGATTGTTGTTGATTTCATAGTTATACTTGTAAGCATCAATTGTCCCATAAATGTCACTCTTATCAATCATACTTATAATAACGTTTAGTGACAACAACAAAAACATTGTGACTATAAATTTTAATAATAATAGTGTCAACAATCCTACTACTAATAATAGTTATAATATTAATGTTAATATAATAATAATGAATTTTGAATTATGACAAATGATAATGACTACACATGTGACAACAATAGTTGTGTATTAGTGATAATGATGATGACTAGATGAATATGTTAAGTTTAATTCCATGTATTAATTTTTTTAATTATAACCCAATGACACTAATAGTTGTTATTTAAAAGGTTTCTCATACTAGGTGAACCTTAAGCCCAACTCAACCTTCTAAAACCGATTCATAAGGTGAAGTAGATACAAATCCTACCTTATAAGTCGATTTTGTAAGATTGAGTTTGATTTAAAGTTCACTTCTGAATAGCTTTTTTTCTCACGCACACACCAAAAGTACATTTTCTTAATTACCTCACAAGAGTCCACATTGACTAATGAAGGTGGAGCTATCATGGCTGGTGTGATGTGGTAGTAGCAGTCTCTACGAAGTTTCTTTGGAGGGAATTGGGAAATAGGAATGAACAATGATTCTTTTGGTGCCTTCTTTTGTTCTCCTTCATTACATTGCTCTCCTACTAGCCAAATCTGCAAATTTAATTAAACCCCATTATTGCAATAATATCTTCTCTCTTTGCTTCTTCTTCTTCTTTTGTTATTGGATTCAAATTACTTGAATTGAAATTATCAAAAAATAGAAAGAAAAAGGTGTATTAATAAATATGGGTTAGAGGGATTTACCTTTGCAGTATAGGATCCTGGGAAAACCAAGTTCTTTTTGGACTCATTGGAAAGTCTTAATTCAAGATTTTCATATTCTTCTTTAGACATAGTTGTAACCTGAAAAATATGATTCCACTTTATGCAAGGAGACTTGTATAGAAAAATTATTTATATTTTGAATATATTAATTCGTGGAATTGTGGTAAAGATTTATGCACTTTGCTAGTGAAATTTCATAGATTGCATCAATGCTTTTAAATTAAGAAATGTTTAAATTACAATTAAAATTCTAAACGGAAAAAATATTTAAATTTACAGACAAAATATGTAGAATTAATTTTTTTTATTTAAATAAGACTTTAAACAGCATATATTAGTTTATCTATGTATGCTTTCTGGTAGATTTGAAAATTATTTATTTAAGAGTTTAAATAATAAAATAAAACATTAGAAAAATAGTTCCTATTAAAATTAGGGTGTTTTGTCATTTTCTTTACCTACATGCCTAATAAAAATAGACAAAACAAGGTTTTCTTATTTATTTGTGTGCATATCAAGGTTTTCTATTAAGTGCTAACAAGACTAATAAAAATTGACAAAAGTACCTAATATTTCTTAGATAATACTGATTAAAATGAAAATATTTTACTATATATAGAATCTAAATAATTAAAACAATGAAATAAATGAATTTGGTTACTTTAGACACGTACTAAAATAATAATAATAAAAAGGGATGCATACAAATTATTATGTTAAAAATAAAAAAGAAAAAATTAACATTTAATAGAAAATGGCTTATTTTAGCCTGCAGCTTCTCTTACCATTTTAAACTAAACAAAACTTTTGGCAGACCTTAAGAATGAACCATTTTAAGACAGCAAGAACTGATAAAAATAAATATCATAGCAATTTCAATAAATAAAATAAAAGATTAAAATATGTTACAAGATAATAATTTTGTTGTAATTAAATAAAAATACTGCTTTTGTTTTTTTTTTTGTCTAAATTTTGGTTAATCTAAAACTTTTCACAATTTTAAAACTTCCAACAAGTCTATTGAAATGTTACAAGTCAATAAATAAGTGAATAGAAAAAGTTTTAGGGGGAATTAATAGATAAGTTTAGGATAATAATAAGAATTGACTTAATTAGCAAGCTCTAATTTGAGAGTGTTAGTTGTCGCAAGGACAAGTTAAGTTTTAGTTAGTTTGGGAGGCTTTAGGAAAGAATCGGTAGTTGGGTACTGTGTATAAAGGTTGAACCACCACTGAAGTGATTCTTATTTATTTATTTTTTATTATCGATAAAAAAAAATGACTTATAATCAAAATAGTTTCAATAAAAAAACATGCTTAATTATAAATAAAACAAAAGATACCTTTGTACCCCTTTCACATAAAGCACTAGCAATGGCATATGAAATCTTATTAGGTTTTCCACAAAGAAGCACTTGAGTTGCTTCTTTAGGAATACTGTTAAGAACAATGGCCACAACTAAGCTACTGCCATCCACAATCTTTATCTTAAGCTCAGGAAACCTTCTGATGTAAAGTTCACCATATTTATTCAGGGAATCTCCCTGCAACCATTCAACATAATCATTCATTAACCATATTTTATGACCATAGAAAAAATAATTAAATCATACTATTTTTAAATCAACATACATGGTTCTTTTTTGGATTGTGTTATTAACAAACTCAAATTTGTTCTTCATCATTTTGGGTTTGGGATTCTTTTTGCAACCTCATTATTTTCTTTTTCTCAGTATGAAAATCTTAATTTTTTATTTTTGCTTTATGAAATAATATATTTGTACAATCTGAAAGTCGTATTTTACAATAAAAAAAAACTTTCAAGTTATATAATCTAGATTTTTATTTTATTTTCAAATTATATAATTTAGATCATTTTAAAATTATACAATATAGAAGTCATTTTTTGAATTCTAAATTATGTAATTTGGAAGTATCTTCCAGATTCCAAATTACATAATTCAGATCACCCCAAAGGAGGGCACATGAAAACTATGGGGTGCATAAAGAAATGACCTACAATTTAACAGACATGGGCAGTCCAATTGCAATAGTTTGGCCCATCAAGAAAAGTTTTGAATAAAAAAAGTAAAAAATTGTCTCTAATTTCATTATACACGTACCAATTATAGGGGTCTCCATTTGGTAAAAAATTAATGAATGAAATTAAGAATCGTTTATTGATAATGGACCTTATAATTTTTATATACATGTAATGGTGTGAATAGTGATTGTTGTTGACATTTGATAGAAAGAAATAACACAATGCAAATATCAAAAGAAATTAAAGTTACTTGCCTGGTTTGAAAGACCTAGACTTAAAACCTTTGCTTTGCTTAACTCTGCTTCAAGTATTGCTTCTTCTATAAGTTTGTTTAGAGTTTCACTTTGCCATTTGAAAAGGTACTGCCAAAAGTGGAAAAGAGAAAACCATATATTATGAATACGAAATTAAAATTTTAAACCCTAAACCTTAAACTCTATTATGAATATAAATATAAAACCGAAATTTTAAATTCCAAACTTTAAATCCTATAAATCCTATTATGAATATAAATACAAAACCAAAATTTTAAATCTTAAATCTTAAATTTTATGAATATAAATACGAAACCGAAATTTTAAACCCTAAACCTATGAATATGAAACTGAAATTTTAAACCCTAAATCCGTAATGTCAAACTTACTTGTACATGGAATCTAGGTATAACCCATGATTGCAAATTGAGCATTTTGAAAGCATTTCTCTCCATGACAAATGTTTGACCATAAAACCAAGTCACAAGAACAGACCAAAGAGTGAAAGGCCACATCAAATAAAGGTACCATGTTGAAGATTGAGGTTTGGAGGCTAAGGAAGCAAATCCCAACCTCAGATGATAAATGGATTCTGGGGTTGTAAGATGTGTTAGATGAACCACATCAGGTGATGTTTCTTCTCTCTTCAATGATGTTTCATATGTGCTGTCTGTTGTCTTGTCCATGGTGCCATAAATGTAATCATAGATGGGCATGAAGAGTGAGTAATTGGTCCTAAACTGGGTATGATGCAGTGAGTGAAACCTGTCACAAAAACAAAATTTAGTTACTTAGAATATTTGAAGAATACTCTAACTTGTATGAAAAAATACAATTATTTCACTAAGATCAATATCAAGAAAAAAAAAATGCATATTTATTAATTCTCTCTTCATCTTCATTTGTCAACATCAGTTTCAAAGAAAATGCATATGACTATGTTTCTGAAATTAACTTCATTAAGATGTACTGACAGTATAAAAATATTTTACTTTTATCATTCAACCATTGATTATTATTAACTGAAATATTTAGTTAATGATATTTAACTTCTCAGTGAAAATCTTAAAATTAAAGTATATTATGTGTTAGGGTTTTTTTTTTATCATTCAAATAAGATAAGAATTGACATGATTATAAAACTAAAAAATTGTAATAATATATAATAAAATTTTATGCATAAAATTACTTCAGTGAAAAGTACTGATAATATAGTAAAAAATGTAATAATTATGATTTTTTTATCAATAAAATACTTTATATACTCCAACTCGTATACATGATTTTTGCAGCAAGAATTTTTTATATTTGCCACTTTAATCACATTTTCCTATCCTATATCCAGAATAATACATTTTAAAAGTTCTGTTTACACAAATGAACATATATATAAGTTTTTTTTTTGGTGTAGGAGACCTATGCTTTTTGGAGGAGATATGATCTGTGTTGATCTTTGGATGGTAAACAATTATAATATTATTGGTTATAATAATTTAAAAAATATGAATAGTGGTAATAATAGTAAAGATAAAATAATAATGAGAGTTTAAAGAGTGAATAATAATGTATTTTTTATTTAAATTGAATTATTTATATATTAGTATTCATATTCAAATTAATGATTTATAATTAGTAAAAATAAAAAATGTTGTTTTAATGTATCACAAAGCCACACGTAGTTCATTTCACCTATATTATTTATTATCACAATCTATATATTTAAAAGAAAGATATGACCTCACCTATCACACCATTTTCTATAAAGAGAAAGATCAACAACTATAAAATCTCAATAGGATATGTAATTAATATTGTTTTGAATCTACCTATGACAAGGCATAGTTGGTTGTTTCAATCACACTTCATCAATTATAGGTGTCTTCAAGATATGGGTGACACATGAGTTAATGAATGAATTATCGAAAATTGGTGTAATTCAATCATAATACAAAACTAACATAAATGAACTAATTAATGCAATCCTTGTACATAATACTTAATTAAACCTATGAACTAATAACCACTTTTAAACATTAAGGAGGGACACGTGTAACATATCAAATTCAATGATTTCATTATAAAAAAATAATTAAATAAAATCAATTTTAAAGATTAAAAATAATTAATTATTATATTAACTAAATTAAATATTATTTTAAAAATTAAAAATTATTAATATCTAAATTAATTTTTTATTAATGATATTTAAATTTAGATTCTAAATCTTAAAAATATCAATTCAAAAATTATTTATCAATAATAAAAACTAATTTAAATATTAATAATTTTTTAATATCTAAAGTAATATATAATTTAATTAATATATCAATTAAAGTAATTTTTTTTATTTGCATTTAGGTAAAACAAACGTTTGAGAATTTTTCACGTGTATCATCAATCTTTGGATGTTAATGTTTTGTCAATAGTAGAAGGGTAGCAATAAATTATTTAATCTAATTTGAACCTAGTTAGAATTGATTTTTAGTTATTATTCATTATTGGGTGACCAATGCACTGAAGACACTTAGTTATACATAACTTGGGTCACTATATGATACCTATTGCTTTAATTAGTACTTTTATTACGAACAACATAAAATTATGATGCTTTGACTTTTTAAGAAACACAAAAAATCTGTTAAAGAAGTGTTAAATCAATCAACATTGATCTTAAATAACAGGTTGATTTTATATAATAATCTATCACATCTATTTTTAAATAATTAGTTTTTATTAAATTTGTTAATTTTTATAGTTTCAAATTATGCCAATGAAAAATTGTGATAATAGTGAACAAAATAGTAACGTTAATGTTGGTAGTGGATATATTAAAACTTGGTGAATTATTAATGGAGATGAAAAATAATTATAACAATAATAGTATAATATAATGATATAACAAAAGATAATAACATAATGGTTGTATGTAAATATTGTTTGTATAATAGTTATATGAGTGAATGATTGTGGTAAAGTGTAATGATAATTATTGAAGCATCAATACATAAAAAAATTTAATGATAATAATGGAGACATCATCACATTGCAACAATTTTGGCAGTGTTGGTTGGGGGAATGAAGATGTTAATTATTGAATGCAATGTAAAGGTGAAATGTAACTTTTATTTCCTCTTATATCCTCCATTCTCTTTGCCTTTTGGATCACTTTTGGAAAGAAATGAATAAGGTGAGATTATCTATCTTATGGACTTGCCAACAATATATACAAAAAAATAAAAATGATATAATAACCTATGCTATATTATCTTCATTAAATTTATAGCCAAATCTTACCCTAAAATATTGTTTTATGACACATTTATTATTTAGAAATAATTCAACCACTTTTCCTTTCACACCTAAATTCTACTATAAGAAAATCACTAATCACTAAATAATTATTAAATTTAAAAATAAAAAATAATTACTCACTATATTAACTAAATTAGATATTATTTTAGAGATTAAAAATTATTGATATCTAAAATGGTTTTTACTATTAATAAAAAATTATAAAATAATTTTTAAATTAGTATCTAAATTAGTTATCAAGGTTTTAGCTACTAATATTATATTAGATTTTAAATTAGTCTCTAAAAGATTAGTAGAGATCAATTTAGAATATAAAATACTAAGTAACTAAAATCTTAATATCTAATGGTTAGATACTAATTTATAAATTATTTTATAAATTAATAAAAACTTTATATACCAATACTTTTTTTTTAATTTATAAAATAATCTTAAATTTAATTAAATAATAATTAATTAATTTGGTTATTTTCTTGTAGTAGTGTTTGTATATTAAGTTTAAATAATAAATACATTTAAGATTTCACGAAGAGAGTATATGATATAATAATAACATTTTCCTATCTTCATTACATTGCTAACCAAATTTTATACCTCACAATTGTTTCATGGCAAATATGTATTATTTTCAAATTATTAAACTTTTTTTGACCAAGTTTGTAAATTAAATAAAAAACACATTTAATTGTTTAATGGTTTGTTTTTTTACACCGCCATTATTGATGCAAACTTGAAAGCAACACACACCTACATTTAGTTTTATTGAGCTGTCTGAATGAAGGATATGCATGCATGGTTCATATAATAAATTTCGAAAATAATTATTTTTTATCTATGGAAAATAAATAAATAAATAAATAAAAGAAAAAATGAAGAGAGGGTAGAAACTTACGTTGGAGTGTACATGAAGTACTTGAGGAAGGGAAATGTAGAGAAAATGGGCTTTGGAATGCACTCGAAATTGCAGTGACCCAAATTGTTCATGAAATCAATGTATGCAAGATAACCAGCATATGATACTATAGAAGCTGTTCTTGTAACCACAGTTGTGTACAATGGAATTGCAAATAACAGAAAGTATGCTATGTGCTCTGCAAATGGATGGATCACAGCTGCAAAATTCATCAAAAACCCAATTCAAAATTCAACTTTATGATCAAAATTAATTGATATAATCATTAATTATTTTATTTTTGAAATTATTTTTTATTTTAGTGATTTTTTTTCATTAAATAGAGACAAAAAGTTGTTTTGAGGTGTTAACTATAGCTCTCAATAATTAAAGTCACATGCGTTGTTGAATACAACATAATTTTCTTTTAAATTATTTATGTGTTCCATGTGTCGCAAAATCAAAGCTATTTCAATAATGGGTTGGAGAAGGACAATAACACACCCATCAACATGGATTTTTTAGCATGGAATAGTTTTTTTTTTTTTAATGTAAATTCTACTAGAAAAAAAAAAGGTTGAGCTTTTATTTAATGAGAAATAGATAGAATTTACTCAATAACAAGAAAATCATGAAATAGAAATCAATTTTTTTAAAAAAAAAATAATTAGTTGTCATAGTGACTAAATTAGAGACTATTGTAGAGACTAAAAAAATTTGGTTTCTAAATTGGTATCTAATTAGCTGTCATGGTTTTAACTACCAATTATTTAGATTCTAAATTTAGTACCAAAAACTTTGATTGCTAATTAGATACCAATTTAAAAACCATGTAACAATAATAAAAACTAATTTAGAAATCAAATTTTTTTAGTCTTTAATTTATTTAATATAACAATTAATTATTTTTTATTTTTAAAATTTGGTTTTTATTTTATGATTTTTATGTATGTATGTAGTTGTATGTATGTAGTGTACTGTGAGACAGTTTTATGTAAAAAAGATTTTGTAACACTGGATTCTTTTGTACTTTATGCAGCAAAAGCTTTATTATTTTTGAAGTAAAGTTTGATGGTTTTAATATGCATATAAAAAGGGAAATATTACTAAAAGAAGAAAATGGAAAACCTACAAGTAATGGGTTCTGTGACAATGGAAGAGTGGTGGTGAGAATGGTATCTGGAGTAGAGAAAATGATGGTGAAGTGCTCTGTGTAACCAATAATACAGAAACTCCACTGCTCCTGCATGTAAAACAGCAGTGATAACCACTCCATCCATTCTCCAGAAGGGCATCTTAGAAGCTTCTGGAATTAACATATGACCTGCATAAAACAAGATCCCATTGAACAAGATCTGGTCATCCCTGCAAAATTTACCAATGCAGTTCAGTTCTTGAACAATGTTTAAGAAAACTTGTTACATATATCAGTCTTTAATCAAAGGTTTTGAGCTATGAACTTGATCACAGTCTTAATAACTTTATAGAAGTAGAGAAAATTACGACCATTATGATGGTAATTGCAGTGATAATTATTTCAAAAAGTTGAGGTTTGTTATTGAAACTATGATGATGAACCATTTTCTGAAACATGGTAGAGAAAAACTGGTTTCTTTCTGCAGTTTTGTTGACTGGTATAAGTGTTTTTGAATGAGATGTTAAAGAACTAACCAATTGCTTTCTCGATCAACTTGTTCAAACTCAATGCCCTTGTCAACGATTCTGCTTTTGCCTTTGGCATTTCTATGGCGAGAAAGTGTGATCCAAATTTGGTCATGCAGCATCCTCACCAACATGTAGGGGAAGATGAGGAAGTAGGCAAGTTCTCTATCCTTTGGATCATTCACTATGAAGGAGTAAGTGCTATGAACAATCCATGGTGTCAGAATCACCCACTGTCATCATCACCATCATGAAACAAACCAATTACTTAATACCAAACACCCCAAATCTCTCATATTCATACTCTTTAACATACATTTTTTTCTGATGAAAAACAAAAAAATAGTTCATAGAAAACAATGCATGAGAAACATTAAGAATTCAAAATAACTATGAAACCTTGAAGCTCCCGAGAGGCTCCCATGGCCAATGGGTGAGAATGCCAGGTTTTGATGCCATTTTCAAAATAGATTAGGGTGAGAAAACGAAGGAGCACAAAAATTTGTGTTTGTGATATTCTTGGGAGGTGTTCATATTTATAGTGGGAAGAAAAGAGAAAATGTGTGAGGTGTGTTGATTGATGAAGAGCTTTGATTGAAAACGTGTAGGGTAGATAGATAACAAGTTATGATAATTTTTTGCTTTGATAAGAAATAATAAATGTCTAACTTTATTAGTTTTTCATATTTTAATTGTAGCATTTTGATTTATAAAGTGTTAATTGTGTGTTTTTTATTTTTAATTTCATCATGTTATTTGAGTCTCTATCTATTATAATGATGTGATGCATTTGGTGACTATAAAATCACACAATTAATGTCAACATGTTTGAAACTTTAGAATACTTAGAAAGTTATTGAAACAATTGAAGACTAAAATTAAACTCGCTTTCTTATATAACCAACAAAATTTAATGTTTTAAGAATTATTTATTGTTACTCGAATTCAGAATTAGGGTTTGCTTTTTGAACCTATTAAATGTTTTCAAATTTGATTGTAATTTTTTTATAAATTTAAAAGAAAAATCACATGAAATACTTCTTTTAAATTTTTTTATGGATTTGATAAATCTTTACAAAATATTTATAGAAAAATATCATAAAACTATGAAAAGTTGTGGTGTGATATTCTACATTATTTTTTATTAAACTATTTTATTACACAAATTAAATTAACGACATAAAACTCATAATTAAGGAGTGCTTAGGAAAATTTAAAATTTGTCTTTATGTTTATCTAAAAGTCCGATTATGTCGGGTGAACATTGAAGAGCAGAAGAATAAATAATGCAGACAAGAAAATTAATTTTCTAACTACTTATTGCAGTGGAGTAAATGGGGACACAAACTAAATTCTCAATCAATTATATTTTAAATAATCTTAAGGAGGCAGAAAATAATTATTCTGAAACCTATTTTATTTTTTTGTCATCAATTTCATTATTAATGTAGGTTATATATGTATTGATTTTTTTACCATTTAAAAATTATAGTTCAATTATTTGGATCATTTGACAGACTATAGGGCAAAGACTTATATACAGATTTTCCAATGCTGTGTTTAACACAAAAAATATTCAGTTTAATTATTATATCTTTTATTAAGTTTTAAGTTTATGAAAAATTTAAGTATTTTTAACTAACATTTTAATTATCTTTACTGAACATTTCTTAAAAAAATGTTAGGTTTGATTTTTTTTTAATATTTAAGTTATAAAATAAAATAATATCATTTAAAAAAAAATAATTAAGATTTTAAAAATATAAAGCACTAAAGTTACCCTAATTAAAAAGAATTAAAAAATATAAACACTAACAATAAAATCATGAGATAGAAACCAATTTTTAGAAATAAAAAATAATTAGTTGCTATATTGACTAAATTAGAAATCATTTTAGAGATTAAAAAAATTTTAGTTTCTAAATTAGTTTCTATTATTGTTAAATGATTTTTAAATTGATGTCTAATTAACTACCTGTTACTAATTATTTAGATTCTAAATTTGATAGCAAAATTTTTGATTGTTAATTAAACATTAATTTAAAAACTATTTAACACTAATAGAAAATAATTTAAAAACTAATATATTTTTAAGTAACATTCTCTAATTTAATCGCAATAAAAACTAATTATTTTTTATTTTTAATAATTATTTTCTATACTGAATATTTTAAAGAGGAATGAGTGAGTTTAGCATAATTAAAAACATTATTAGAGCAGTAGCTGCGTGCATGTCCATATCCACTGAGAAAAAAGTACAATGAATTCTGAAAGAGTAAAGGTGAGAAGCTATGATAGTGACAAAGACAGTGCGCAGAATTTAAATATCCTTCACTTCTTATTGTTCACCTTTCGTACATTTTATTTACTCTTTCTGTTCAAAACTTATTGTTCTTCAACATTGGAAGATGGTGGTTGTCATTTATTCTCAAACAGACATCACATGGGGTGATTCATACTCTTCATTGCTCTCTTCTAAACAAAAACATACAATATGTATATATTAAAATGATCCTCTCTTATAATTTAACATTGACAATAAATACAAGATATTTTTTTTAACTTAGGCAATCGTCAACAATAAAGTTTTAAGGTAATTTAAATTAGGGCAAAACGATAAAGGAAAATAAGACGTTAAACCGATTAAGCACACATTACATCATAATTTATTTTTTGCTTTTTTGCTGGATAAACCTCTTTGCCTTGTCTACTCAGCTTGAGGCTGGGGGACTGTGTAGTAGTTGGCTTGATCTCCTAATAATAGGAACTGTAACTTATCTAAAGTCAGTTATATGGCCTATTAATCATTAGAGAGATTCAATAAAACTACCCGAAATCGTATCCAAGAATAAAGTGATATCTACTTGTGGTACGTGAAATTAGTTGAGGAAGATTAAATTTTAAAAATGAGATAATATTAGTTAAGACTCAGAGGATAACAAACAACTAACTAAAGATTATAAAAGACACATCACAATATGAACGAGGGACAACTTGAATGCTCTGGTTTGATGTCATTTAAACTTTAAATCAGAACACAATGAAATAATAAAAATAACGATAATATAATCAAGATGAAAAGCAAGATGCACATAAATTTTTATACTAGTTTGATTCAACAAGAATCTACATTTAGTTTAATCCAAACAACCTAAACTAAAATTTTCAAATATCTTCTTAAGTTATTCAATTACAAGAACTCCTGTACAACTGATACAAGAAAACTTACTGTACAGTATGAGAGCTTTGATGTTTCAAATTCATGATGAAGCTTGAAGCTGGGTTGCTTTTGGTTTGGGTTTAGATTAGAGTGTTTAGAATCTATGTAAAGATCAGTTCTTAGCCCTTGCACAAAGCTTGCCTAATCTGTTTTAAAAATAAAAGTGTTTTTCTAAGCAAAGAGAAAAACAACCGGTTGAATTATCGAAATATTCGGTTGTTTGTCACTTGGCTCGTTTAAAGGTTTTAAAATTGTTAGAATATATGGCCTTAAACGAGAGGGGGGGGGGGGGGAATTGTTTAAGAAGGATTTTTGAAAACTTTTAAGTTTAGAATGAAAATACTTCAGAAGAACCTTGATTAAGGATTCAGTTTTTCCAAAACAAACAGCAAAAGCACAAAGCTGGAAAAACAATCGGTTGTTTTAACGAAACAATCGGTTGTTTATACCAGTTCCAAAAATAACAAAACTGAATTAAAGAGATAGGGATAAAGAAAAATGTACACAGTTGTTTATACTGGTTCACTCCAATCCAGAGCTACATCCAGTCTTCTCAGAAACTCTGAGGATATCCACTAAGCAATCACCACTTGATCACTTACACCACAACCAAGAGAATGACCTTGAACACCTCAAGAAACACACTCTCTTTGGCCAACACTAAGATTGCTGATCTTGAACACCT
>Ga0123342_1006884_pt1 | contig 15443 bp, 8 predicted proteins | sample Turbeawhitnodule_FD_89960 | JGI IMG/M metagenome (GOLD analysis project Ga0123342, IMG submission 89960) | Root nodule microbial communities of legume samples collected from Mexico - Turtle bean Mexico white nodule | ecosystem: Host-associated > Plants > Roots > Nodule | place: Mexico: Nepantla... | reverse complement strand
TCATAAAAAAAATACAATTATTATTTGTTTGGTTTTTAAATTTATCAATTTTCTTTTTTTTTAGTTTTTAAATTGATTTTTCTTTATTTTTTTTTTTTTTTTAAAATTAATTTTTTTTTTTTTAGTTTTTTTTTTTTTTTTCAGTGAACATATCGAAACTTAAAAATAAGGTTTATAGGAAAAAGTAGTCATTTAGGTAAATTAATGCGTTATTTTCCTTCTGAATAATGGGAGACTTAATTTTTCGAACCTTAGTTACATTTTGTATTTTTATTAAAAGAATCTAATGGTACCATTTTCAGGTCCACAATATTTTGTGGTAGCCTGTAAACAATGTGTCAAAATCTAGAAAAAAAAATGTCTATAGAATCAGTTAGATAACTTATGGAAAACTTTATTTGTTTCAACCTTAATTAATTGTTATCGGTATATGTAGCAACAAGTTTAAAGATGCCATTTTTTTAATCTATAATATCTTTCAACAAGCATGTAAAAAATGTGTAAAAAAAATAGAATGGGTTCAATTAAAAATGTGTAAACAACACTTTAAAACTAGAAAAATGTTGATTAAACACAATTCCACATCTAGTTATCCTTTTGATAGAATGGGTTCGGATTATTGGGACCAGAATGTTAGAAAATTTAAGTGAATTTTTTTTTATTAAATAAAAATGAGAAAATTGAATAATGTAAAGAAAAAAAATTCACAAATGTCTATAATTTTAAGTTTTTTTTTAAAAAAAAAAATTTAATTCATGTTTCATTGTTATTGAATCTCTTTATTAAATTTCTTTTGTATAATCGACCTTTTTGAACCTCTGCAACTCTATTCAGAATAAAATTGATTATGTTACTAAAACGATTAAATATTAATCACGGATAAAACATTTTGGTTCATTTCTCAGAGAAAAATGTGTAATTCACCAAATGTCGACTCACCTATAAAAGAGTAAGCCAAAAAAAAGACTGATTTATTATAATTAAGTTTATTTGAGGATTGTAACCTATATGTTCATCGAGTGGGTTGAGAGGCTAACCTACATGTTTTTTAAAATGTTACTATTAAAATTTTAAATTTAAAAAATATTTAATAATGTAATTTTTTTAATTTTTAACTAATTAATTATGTTTTCAATTAAAAAAATTATTACTTTTATATATTAAATTACTAACTCACAATTAATAACTAGGACTACTAGTGATTTAAATTACATTACGTTGCATATTTACATACTTTAAACGATACAGTACATATATAAAATATAATCTTTTAAATTATTTTCACTTTTATTTTAGTTAAAAGATAAATTAACAAGTCTACTCATTATACTAAATTATATGGAAGTGACATGGTCCATCTTAATCATTTATATGAAAAATCAACAAACAAAACTAAACCTTTTGTCCACACTATTTATTTATATAAGCTTCTCATTAATGAAAATATGATTGATCATCTGATTATTCTCTTTGTTAGATTTTTTTTTCATAACTTATTTGATGATTTTAATTTTTTAGGGATTTTTTTTTTTTTGTAAAGGGATTGAGACACTATTTTTTCTTGGTTCATTCGACAATTTTTGTACCATCTCTATATTTTTATCATACCTAATAACCATAATTTGCATGAAATATCAAAATAAATATATTAAATATAATACAAATATGTTTCCAACTCTTTCATAGTGTTTCAAATATATCCATCTTCACGAGACTTTAAATATTTACCTAAACTAAAACAAAGATTCAAAAAAAAAATTAAACATTCTCATCTTCGAGTTTCTCATTGAGTAGCTTTATCACCTATAACATCATCGGCTCCTGTGTAAATATATGATCATCACAGATTAAAGAAAACAACCACAAAACAAAGCAAAGGGTAACTTTAAACATCAACATAAAGCCATCAATTCTCATACATTTGCATAAAACCATCAAGTGTCTATCATAAATCATAATTCATTTTTCTCATGTCAGACTTTTACTAACTCACAATACATAGACACTTGACTCTACTTCTGAAAGACTCGTGCATTAACTTAAACTCAGAGATATGCACTTGTGACACTATCCCATTGTGAAATTCACACAACTATGCACATAAATAATTTCAATATTATTTTTCTCCTAGTATAACATGGTTACTCATATAACAAAAAGGTCAAGTTAGTTATCTTTCAAACAATTTATCCATTCATATGAATCTCATTCGACTCTCACCACTTGAATAACTTCATCTATAAGATTTCATTATCTTAGTAGAGTCAAGATATCTCCTTCTAGACAAATTCCTAGTTAATGCACATCCTAAACAATCTTAACACAGTATTTTCTTTCTTGAAAATACTATGTTTTGATTAAGATTCATATTCCACATCTCACAATATCCAAAATCACACAATTAAATCATACCAAAGCTTAGAATTTCAAACCACACAAAATTTCATCGAATAATCACATAAATATCTAATTAAAGGATTTTTAAATTAAACATACTTAAAACAAAATTTTACATAATTTATAAGTAAAACTATAAAATAGAAATAAACTAACATTTTAAAAGCAAAGGTAAAAATTTCAGTTATAAGTTTGTTTTTTTTATAAAATATAGCTTGAGCGAAAATCTTCTTGCTTGAACGAGAATGGATCTCGCTCAAGCGAAAGTTCTCTTGCTCGAGCGAGATTGAATCCAAGAGCACCCAAAATTTCATCCCAAGTCTTGCCTGAGTGAGATTTCTTCTCGCTTGGACGAAAACAGACCAAGGACACCTCATCTTTCCATTCTATTTTCGCTTGAGCGAGAATTAGCTCGTCTAAGCGAGATATGTAGAGAAATTTGCATAATTATGACTAATTTCATCATTCATAGTCAAATAAAAACAATTTCAACAACTCATTTTTTTTTTTTATAAAATTTTTCATGTTAGGCATCACTATGCAACTTGACATCTCAGCAAGGCTGACACCTCAAGTAACAACAATCATCTGCCATCACATGAAAAAAGTATTACTAAAAAAAAAAGAAAAAAAAAAGAAAATACAAAAATATGGGGGGACTAGACCAAAACCCACATGTTAACAAAAACGATACATAGGTAGACTATACCTATTCATAAAGAATTCTAAGAAAAAAGTATAAGACATTTCACTTCAAAGGTAACTTACACTATATCAACTATACAAATCAACCAAATTTTCAGATTCAAACAAAAGCATCTACCATAAATCATTCATATCAAAATCAACATATTCACATTTTATTTCAAACAATATTTTGCATTACTCATAAACAATCAATCATGCAAACAAAGTTTGGAACTGGTGACCACGTCACCCCCACATCCAGATCTTCTAGCCTAGGGTTCTATTGAAAATTTAAACTAACTTCCTTTACCTGAACTTGAGCAAATGCTCACTAAGCCCGTGTTTGGATCAGGGGGTGGCCCTGTAGCGCAGACGACTTATAGGGTGGCCACCCCGTTTGGTTCTGTGAGAGGGTGAGGGTGAGGGTGAGTGGAAAGGAGAGTGTTTTTTGGGTCATTTGTAATATGAGGAGAAAGGAGGGTGGGAAGGATGGAAAACCACGTAGAATTGGTTCAATTACCATGCTGCCCTTATTCACATTACACACAGTAACGTCTTTTTGCATTGATATAGGGTGCTTAGAGAGGGTCTTCAGTGAGAATAGAGGTAGGAGAGTGAGTTTGGTAGTTCATGTTTGCCCTGGGTTACGTTTTTTTTTTTTTTAGTTTGAAGCATAATCCATTATTATTGAAAAATATGGCACTACATAATCGATTATGTAGTTAAAAACAGTTCATAATCGATTACAGTGCTCACATAATCAGTTATTTGAGAATTTTTAGGAACCATAATTGATTATAGAACGTGTGTTATTTTGACCATAATCGATTATGTATTATGCATAATCGATTATGTTAGTTTTTGAACTACAAGCATAATTGATTATGTCTGTGGATAATCGATTATGTGGCTTTTTGAAGAGAAGTGATAATCGATTATGTTCATAGTTTTCCATATTTATGATTTTTTGATTTTTTTTTAAAAAATATTTTTTCAGGGACAATTTGACAACTACTTAATATTCATTCTAAATATCTATTTTCTTTTTAAAATATATTCATTTTGTTATTCATAATAATGAAAATCATTATTAAAATTAATTTTATATATATATATATATATTTATATATATATATATAACATAACATAATTTAAAAAATCATATATAATATTAAAATTATCTAAATAAATTAACTTAAGTAAAAAATAAATTTAAGTTAATAAAATGTTAAATAATAAAATTATACTTAAATTTAAAATTATAATTCATGATTTCTTTCAATTTTACATCTTTTTTATTTATAAATGAAACTTAAAATTATTTTAATTAACTAAAATATGAAAAATAATTAATAATTATTTATTCTTTTTTTATATACAAGGGTAAATTTGTAATCTTACAAATTTTACTATTCAAAATAATTTATAATATTCTTACAACCATCCCATCACTCACAAATTTCAATAAACTTTCCTCACACATCTACTTTAACATACCCCAATCCAAACAACCTCAACTTTCTTCACACTCAGCCTCAACTTTCCACTCCCCCACACCCTCTAATCCAAACAAAGCATAAGAGCTCCAAACCTACCAAAAGCTCAAGGATAACTTAATTTGCACCACATAGTCCTGATAAAGAATCTAACTATATCACTAAGATCCTAAGCCAATAGAGATTAACCCTTAAGCTAAAGGAGTCACATGCAAAGCCTATCTAGAGACAAACCTAACAATTTCAAAATTTGAATAAAATAGAAGAACAAAAATGAACTTATTCTATTAAAGATTCTGATCGAGCAACCTTGTAGTATTCACTGTCAAGAGTCTGATGGCGAACTCTGATCGTCAAACTGATGAGCGAGAAAATCATAATCTTAGAGAGAAGACAGAGGGAAGAAAAAATGAGCTTTTAGAGAGATGGTGGTTCTTTTAAAATGAAACATGAATAACTGGATTTCTATTTATATACTATTTTAAATTTAATAATAAAATATTCATGTGTCATTTTAATTGTACCACTTCTACTCTAAGATTATTTTTCTCGGTCCTTACTTGTTTGTGATAATCATTTTTTCCTTCATCTTCGACTTCTCACACTCAGACTTTGACTCTCGGTTGGAGGATCTACTTACAAAAGGTTCTCCGATGCTTAAGTAAGTACTTGATATATAGATGCAATAAATGTTGTAACAATGACATATATTTGCCTTGGTTGTTGTGCATATATTATAGAGTCTTGGTCTTGTTGAACCCTCTTACTCTGGGTCGATATTAGAACATGCACGATTCATGTTACCTAGTTTTTTGTACAGATTAACCTACGTTAATATAATTTTATTTTAGCATTCTTCTTATGGGGTCGGTTGATATTGGATTCTGAAATGTCCCGAGACCATTCGACCCCTAACGATACACTTTTGACATTTTAAAAAACTATTTTTGATTTTTATTATGATATGACAATTAAAGATAGTGGTGTTTTATGCAATGTATTTTTAATACTTATTTTATTATTTTAAATTTAATTGTTTACAATAAATAATTTTACATAAACATAAATTTGAAAATATAACAATAATTACTAATAATTATTTTACATATGAAGAACTATTTCATAATAAATAAATATAATACAATGATAATTTTTTATAATTAATAAAATTCTTACCAAATATATTCAAAATAAATAAATTTATTACTGTAGTAATTATAATTTTTCAATAGTTAATATAAAAGTACATTTAAAACATTACCTAAGATAATTAATTTAAATCGTACTAAAATTTCCAAATTTGATTATCAATGTTTTTCAACAACTAATAAGTTAATATATTAATTATAGTTAATAAATTATTTAAATTAATTACATTGAAAAACTTAACATTTTTTCCAATTGTGGTTCAAATTTTAAAATGGAAATTGTATATTACAATCATTATAAAAATTATCCGGTTAAGAATATTTACTCCAGAGCTTATCTCAAGTTAATGAATTAATTATAATGAATAAAATGTTTATACCTATTTAATGTTTAATATTAACATATTTTCCAATTAATATTAAAAGTTTTAAATGTTTGATAATGGTGATAGCTTGTGAGTAGTTGGATGGTAGTAAGGAATTTGTGTTGTGAAACTGTTTTCTGTGACAATAGTAATTATACTAGTTGGCTTTACCCGTGCAACGCATGCTTATTATTCTTAAATTTTTATATTTGATAACCATAAAAGTTATATACAAACAACGTGGTATAAAAAAAATAAGATTGTTAATATTTGATTACCCTATATTATAATGACTAGCAGCCCCGGCTATGACAGATTGATTGCATGTCAAGCAGTGTATGGCCCTCAGCAGCCATGTGTATTCTCTGACATCTGCATTTACGTCTCACCAATCCCTTCATTTCATATATCTACCCAATTAAAATTAGAAAAATGATATTTTCACACCATTCCTCCACCCTACACTTTATTAAATATTAATATTTTAATTATTTTTATTTTTTTAATTTGTATTTTGCTTATATTTTTATTAAGAAGACTTTTTCATTTTTTAAACTTTTTTTAGCATAGTATCACAATATCATCGTCCTTAAAATTATTATTATTATTATTATTATATGAATAACTATCGAAGTAACACCGATAAACACGAGGAATTTAAAAGAAGAAAAATGATGGTGTGAGTGTGTTTTTTGAGAGACCATCACGGCCACATGATAGAAAAGAAAATTGGGAGGGGCAAAAAGGACTTTCTATATCTGGAATTTGAGTCATTTTAGGTTGTAAATGAAATTGAAAGTTTTAGTATATAATTGAGTGGAGGGTGAAGGTGATTTTGGAAACAGCGTTTTGTTTTGTGGGTGAGGGTGTGGTGAGAGAAAAACAGGTATCAAAGAGAAGAAGGTAGTTGGAAATGGATTCTCCGTCGGCGAAGAAGGAGGTGAATGAGCCTTTGGCGGTGCCAGAAGAATCGTTACCACAACAACCTTCTTTTTCTCGATCTTTCAGCTCCAGACATGGATCATCCGGTGAACTTGAGCAGATACTCACAGACATCAGCCTCCCTTACTCAAAGCGTGTTGGAGCAGCAACATGGCTGGAGTTGAAGCTCCTGTTCAACCTTGCTGCTCCCGCTGTCATCGTCTACCTCCTCAACTATGTCATGTCTATGTCCACACAAATCTTCTGCGGCCACCTCGGCAACCTCGAACTTGCTGCATCTTCACTCGGAAACAATGGCATCCAGATTTTCGCTTATGGCCTCATGGTATTGTATAAACACTAAGAACCGAATTCTATTTTAACTTGAATAATAACCACTTCGTTTGGAATAATTGAGTGATGTTTTTGAAATAATTGTAACAGTTGGGTATGGGAAGTGCCGTTGAGACGCTATGCGGACAAGCATACGGAGCGAAGAAATACCACATGTTAGGGATATACCTGCAACGATCCACAGTGCTGCTCTCACTCGCAGGCGTTCTACTAACCATTATCTACGTCTTCGCGGAACCAATCCTACTGATGCTCGGCGAGTCGCCGGAAATCGCGTCGGCGGCGGCGCTTTTCGTGTACGGGCTCATCCCTCAGATCTTCGGCTACGCCGTGAACTTCCCCATCCAGAAGTACCTCCAGGCGCAGAGCATCGTGGCGCCGAGCTCGTACATTTCATGCGCCACGCTCGTGTTCCATCTGGTGTTTAGTTGGGTGGCGGTGCAGAAGCTGGGGATGGGCCTATTTGGCGCGGCGCTGGTGCTCAGTCTCTCCTGGTGGGTTATCGTGATCGCGCAGTTCATTTACATCGTGAAGAGTGAGAGGTGCAAGCAGACGTGGGGCGGCTTCAGCTTCGAAGCGTTTTCGGGGTTGCCGGAGTTTTTCAAACTCTCGGCGGCTTCGGCGGTGATGCTCTGCCTAGAGACGTGGTACTTTCAAATTCTCGTGCTGCTCGCGGGGTTGCTTCCTCAGCCGGAGTTGGCTCTCGATTCCCTTTCCATTTGGTTAGTCATTCTCTCTTCATTACAATTTAAAATTCGTTTTACAAAAAATGAACATCATATTTTTACATTCAATATTCAATTTTTACATCTACCTTGTATTTACTATTTTATCTTTTAATTTTTTTTTATAAATATAAAAAATTATTTTTTAATAATCCTATTACCTTAAAAGGAGATTCTCATGTGGTGGTTGCTAACACATACTTATCTGTTAGGCTTCATACTAATACATCACATAATGATTTATGATTAATTAATAAAAGTTTTTTTTTAGAATATAACCAATATTAAACACATATCATTAACCCTTAATGTGACCATGTTTCTGATTTTACGTTCCAAAGCGGAAAGATTATGGATTTTTATAATGATTGTTTTAAAATTTATATTTAAGATCATTTTTCCGGAATGGGTTTATTCCAAGTAGAAAAGTTGGGTCAATGTGTGTGATGTGTGGTGTGTAGGAAGGTAATTCTTATAAATATCAATAAATTTATTATAAATGTTTCTTTAGATTTAGATGACATCATTAAACTGTTTTATAAATTCAGTGTATATTCTATTGTCTTGAAGTAACATATTATAATAGTACAAGATAAATATGAAAGAAAAGGTTGAATTTGAACAGAATTCCTATTTGAAAACGAACAAATCCAAGGCTGGTGCCACACGCAAGTGCACTTGAGTGGTTAAAAAAAACAACTGTAGATGTAAGAATTTTTGGGCCTAATACTTTGTTTTGTTTGGATGAGGTAGTAAAAATGATGGAATAAATTTAAGATGATTTGTATAATAATTTTAAAGAAAGTTAAAGATATTTGGATTAAAATAAATATAATAAAAAGTATAGTGAAAATTTATAAAAATTTGTGAAATGCTACAATAAGTATTATTGAAATTATATTTTTTTAATAAATAAAAATGTAACTTTACCTATTTTATATTTAAAAATTAATAAAAAAACTAAATTTTCTCATAGAGATAATAGATGATAAAAGATAATATGTAAAAGTTAAATTTTAACAACATATCTTAAAAATTAATAAAAATTACTCCCTCACTTTCCTTGCTTTCCACTTTCTTAATAAAAAACATAAACATTCTTTATTTTTTAATTTAAATAAATAATAATTACTCGGATACAAACAAACAATAATAAAAGAATGAATCAGGAACCTTTATTTGTTTTTGTGTAGCTGCTGAAATCATTTGTAGTTCGTCGTCTAGTGCAGGTACTGCAGAAAGAAAGATACGTGGTTGGTGTAATAAATACGTACACTATGAAACACAGTGATAACACATGCTTTGTCGTTGTCAATTCTTTCTATTTTATTCATTCCTTTCTTTACACCATAAACTTTTATTTGAATATTACAGATTAAATTACTAAATCATAACTTATTAGGTTAACTAACCAAAAACTATGACACATAAAACTATAAACTACCATTAGTCGTTTGGTAGTTTCAAACATAACATAATATTTTCTTGAGCATTCAATATTCTCTCAACCATTTCTAGTTTTTATGTAAATAAAATACCAAATTTGTTTTTTTTTAATATTTTTTAAAACATTATTATTTTTATGTTCTTGTTCCTTCTTGCTACATTTGTCTTTCTTTTTAATATTATTTATTTTATTCAGTACAGAAACAGTTTCATTTTTTAAAATATAACTTTAGTTAATCCTTAGGGCTATCATTTTGGTGTCTATCAAGATATTGAGTCCAATATTTTTAGAAAAGAAAACTAAATCAGGAAACGGACAATACAAGTGCACCTCTTATAAAAGAGAAGGAGCTGGAATAAAGTTATAATTGATTAAACTTTTACATAACTATTTTAAAGAAGTAAAATATTTTATTTTTTTATAATATACAATTAACTTTTGTATCTCTATTTTAAAATGTAAACAACAAACTTATTTAAAAATCAAGTATATATTTAACTTCAAAAATATTAAATAATTATTAAATAAAAATTAATTTAAAAAAATAAAAATTAATCATTATATTAACTACATTAAATTTTATTTTAAAAATACAAAATTATTGATATCTAAAGTATAAAATTTATAAATTAATATATAAATTGATATCTAATTAACTATTAATTATTTAATATTTAAAAATTATTTTACAAATTTAGAAATTAATAACTTTTTTAAATAAAATATTTTATTTAATTAATATACTAATTAATTGTTTTTTATTTTTAAAATTAATTTTTATTTATTGATTTTTATATTTAATAATTTTTTAGTAGTATGATTTCTCTTGCCTTCCCCAACAATCCAAAAAATCTTAATACATGCTTTTTTTTCTTTATAAATATTTATAAAAAATTGTCTCAAACAAAATTTCAAAATATTATATTGTTATTAAAATTTTAAAATATAATTGAATAAGCTGATTTTTAAATTTTTATTTCTATTTATCGTGAAAAGGTTCAGTGTTTTTTTGTTATCCTTTTGGATTGTTGGCTTTTTATGTAGAAGACGTCAAGAAAGGAAAAAGTACATTTGACGCCGTCTCCATTAATGTGAACAGGGACTGTTTTCTTAAATTTTGAAAGCAAAATTAGTACGATTCGTTGCGTTTCAAAACCAGTCTCATCATAATAGCAATGAGGACTCAATTCCTGGTTCTGTTTGGAATTTTTCTTTCTTCTTTTAGCTTTTTGGTACACCAAAATAGTATCACTGTGGTTTTCTTGTCTTAACTATCACACTCAACTTAGCATTAGCTATGCATATTAATGATCCTTGTTTGTACAGATCATTGATGTGTCCTTTCAACAATTTGTAGGGGAAAAAGCTCTATGAAAAATAATTACTATCAGGATAAGCGTTGAAATTTCATGCATCACCAGCCACCTACCATTTAAGTGCCTTTATTTAGTTTCATTTATGAAATTAAAACTAGATTTTGCAAAGAGAAATCACTCACACTCACATAATTTATTTATGAAAATCTTTCACTCAATCAATAAAAGTAAGATTACTGGTTGAACAAGTTCTTCTCTTGTTAACGATTATTTCTTATTGCAGTACCACAATTTCTGGATGGGTGTTCATGATCTCAGTTGGGTTTAACGCAGCTGCAAGGTTTGATTCTCCTTCACTTAGAACTGACTTTTTGAAATTGTTTCTTTAGTTTTCGCTTTCACCTTTTGATCTCTTTAAATTGCTTTTATTAAGTTAAGAAAAGTATACATTGTAATTATTTTGGTATGGTCGAAATAATTAAAGGGAATCCATTTTGTGGTGCTTCATGACAAGAAGATTTAGTTTAAGACTCACAAAAGTTAACACATCTTATCATAATCATCACGTTCTTTAACTTTATAAAGTAACCTTTTTTTATCCAAACTTAACATTTATCTTCAGAACAATTATGAGAGGGTTTTAGTTGGCATCAAATGAGAATATTAGTGGGAGTAATGATTGAAAATTACAAATCGACTACACTAACATAAAAATATTTCAATGAATATAAACTTTTTATAAACTGATTTTATGCAGTTAAATAAGATTTAAAGGTTACTTTTGTAATATAGTATAGAGGTATTTAAAATCTATTTTATATAAAACTATTTAAAACTTATTTTATCTTAACGAATGTTTGTTGTGCATATCATACCACTATCTGTTTAAAATCCATTTGTAATAGTAATTTTGATTGTGTTACTGCAGTGTGAGAGTGAGCAACGAGCTAGGAGCAAGAAATCCAAAATCAGCGTCATTTTCTGTGGTGGTGGTGACAGTGATATCTTTCATAATATCGGTTATTGTAGCAGTGGTGATTTTGTTACTGAGAGATGTCATTAGCTATGCCTTCACCGAAGGCGAAGAGGTGGCTGCTGCTGTATCAGATCTTTGTCCCCTTCTTGCTCTTTCCATTGTTCTCAACGGCATTCAACCTGTTTTGTCTGGTATTACTACTTCCAACTCTCATCTATCATAAACATAATGTTAATGAAAACAATCCATATTGTTAAATGCAGTGTTGTAATGATGTTTTTGAATTATGGGTGAATGAAATAAGAATTTGAAACTAATGCATGCATGGTTGATGAAAAGGGGTGGCTGTTGGATGTGGATGGCAAACTTTTGTTGCGTACGTGAACGTTGGTTGTTATTATGGAATTGGCATTCCATTGGGTGCCGTTATGGGTTTCTATTTCAAATTCAATGCAAAGGTATATTCCATTTCAAACTCAATGCTGTTACTTAATCTTTCTCACCCAAAATCTTCCATTTTATAAAGCAACTTAATTTGCATGCACTTATGTGTGTCTATGTGCAGGGAATATGGTTGGGAATGCTTGGTGGCACAGTCTTGCAAACCCTTATTTTAATGTGGGTCACATTTAGAACTGATTGGAATAAAGAGGTGAGAGAAAAGCTATAAAATTAGTACACTTTTCTATTCCACTATGCCAATAACTAATAGGTTAATAACTTGTGATGAAAATTTTGGTGTATTAGGTTGTGGAAGCAGAAAGGAGGTTGAATCAGTGGGAAGACGTGAAGGAGCCACTTCTGAAGAACTGAAGAACAGAAATGGGGGTTTGGATTTAGTGAATTATTTTGAACTGAAGCTAAATTGTTGATTTCAATGTCAAGAGCGGTTGAGAGTGATGATGATGATGATATGAAGCAAGTTCTCTTCCAAAATTCAAATTGCGTTCTCTCTGGAAAGTGATATAACCAGGTCTTACAATTTGGGCAAATAATGCAATACCATGTTGGTTTGGCAAATTTGTAAGAAAAATAAAACCCTACTAATTAAAAAATATATAAAAAAATAATAATCAAGAATCGACCTCATTGTAGCAATTTTGGAATTTTGCTTAGTTCTATCCATGTCAGTAGACTCTGGGCATAAACTCAGAACAGGTAGCAATAAATCTTTGATAGATATTGGCATTGAATTTGATCTTTTTTTAGTGAGAATTTATATTCAAAACTTTGTGAATGAAGAAAAAAAGATTGAACGTTTTTGTTACTGAAAATGACAGATGTTTGAGAGATTAGTAAGGTATAAAAAACATATATAAAAGAAACTAAAGAAAAGTTTGAAAATAAACATTTACACAACAACGTTACTTAGATAGCGGAACGGCAATTTCTTTTTAGCACTCCTATTCTTTTTTAATACTGTAGAAGTGTGGAAAAAAGTTTAAATTGTTTGAGATAAAAATATTTTGATTATCAAAAATGTATTTTGAATTACATTTGGAAACTTAATTTTAGATTATTATTTTTTATTATATAATCTGAAATATATTTTTGAATTATATAACTTCAAATGTATTTTGTAACGTTTCTAATTTTTTTTACCCATATATACTAAAATAAAAGTAAAATAAGCAATATGTAATTAACATATGAATATGTACAACTATCTAAAAAAAATATCATTTTTCATAAGAATTTTAATATATACATCAAAAGTTTTCAAAACAAAACAAAACATTCAAATGAAAGTTATTTCATCCTCCAGCGGTTCACTGAGGAACTCTATTACTTGTAGTCTCATCTGCTGCCGTGTAAAATACAATCATCACAGAAACAAACACAAACAGAAAACAGGGTAAACTAACTATATAAACATTTCTATATAAATTTTAGTTTCAATTTAATAAACATAATTCATGAAGTCTCATACAATTTCTCAAACCATAAAGTGTCTATTAAAATTCATAAATTCATCTTTCATATGTCTGACTTCTACGGACTCACAACACATAGATACTTGACTCAACTTCCGGAAGACTCGTGTATTGAAATAAGCATTTTGATACATGCACTTGCCATACTACTTGCTATGAAATCCACACAACCATGTGCATAACATCTCAATATCTCATAATCTCATCATCTAGTATGACAAAGTAAATTCATATGACCTGAAAGACTATCAGTTATATTTCAAACCGCAGACAAAGTCATATGAACCTCCTCGACTCTTACCAACTGAATAACTTCATCTATGTGATTCCATTATATCAGTAGAGTCATGATGTCTCATTACGGACCTGACAAATCAATATACCCTAACAAAATCTGAACACAGTATTTCCTTTCCTGAAAATACTATGTCTTGATCACACTTTCACATCATTCCATATCTCATGTAACACATCAATGCATCATTTAATCACATCATATTTTAAACTTTCTAAATAATCCAAAATCACACAATTAAATCATACCAAAGCTTAGAATTTCATTTAACTCGTAATTTTATAAAACTACAAATTACATTGACAATTCATGTTCAGCATTATACAAGCACTCTCATTGAGTCAATTAACTATTATGTCATTTGATTTCTAAACCAAAATCATTTAAAATCAAACCACCAATTCCCATCAAACATTTCATTTGAATTAATCCAACAAACTATTCAAATAATTCAATAACTCATTCAATTCCAAACTCATATATATTCTACAACATCTATTATATCTACGCTTTTACATTTCAATCTCAAACAAATCCCAATCTACTCAAAACTAAGAAATCTTACAAGAAAATTTGAGATTGGTGACCACGTCACCCCATATCCAGATCTTTTAGCCTAGGATTCTATTGACAATTTAAACTAGCTTACCTTATTTGAACTTGAACAGATGCTCCCTCCAAACTACTAAAAATTCAATGGGAGTCTAACCTGCACCACATAATCTGGATAAAAAATCTAACTATACCACTAGGACCTTAAGCTAACAGAGACTACTGCTGAAGATAAAAGCATCACATGCAAGCTTAAACTAAAGACAAACATAACCAAATCAAAGCTAACTCAAAGGAAAACGAGTCAAGAATGAACTTAATCTATTTGAGATTTTGATCGAACAATTTTGTAGAGTTCACTGCCAAGAGTCCAATGACAGACTCTGGTCGGTCAAACTGATAAGCGAGGAGGTCAGAATCTTAAAGAAAATTGAGAGAAAAGGAAAAAGGAGCAAAAATGAATTTACTCTATCAAAGATTCTGATGGGGCAGTCATGTAGTCTTCATTGCCAGAAGTCTAATGGCATACTCCGATCGTCAAACTGATGAGCGAGGTAGTCAAAACCTTAGAGAAAAGGCAGAGGAAAAGAAAATGGAGTTTTTAGAGAGATGATGGTTATTTTAAAATGAGACCTGAATAACTAAATTTCTATTTATATGCTCTTTTAAATTTAATAATATACAGGTGATGAGAATCAAAAAGATGTCTTCAATAGAAGAAATGGACAAGGGCCAAAGCATTTAAAGTTCTTCTTATTAGTCTTTGCAAAAGATGAGGCCCAAGCCCAAAGCCCAAGCCCAAGAAGACCCAAGCCCAAGAAGCCCAAGTC
>Ga0123342_1006883_pt1 | contig 15450 bp, 20 predicted proteins | sample Turbeawhitnodule_FD_89960 | JGI IMG/M metagenome (GOLD analysis project Ga0123342, IMG submission 89960) | Root nodule microbial communities of legume samples collected from Mexico - Turtle bean Mexico white nodule | ecosystem: Host-associated > Plants > Roots > Nodule | place: Mexico: Nepantla... | reverse complement strand
TTCCTATTTTATCTTTATATTAATATTTAATTTTATTATTGTATTATGGTCATTGTGTCATTTCTTATTCCCCTCTTAACTGCTCTTAATTTTTTTTTCCATTTTATCCTTACTTAATAATTTTTTGTATTAATTTATTTTGGTTATTTGGACATTTTATAATTTCAAAAATTAATAAAATAATTTTTTAATTTTAAAATTTATTTTATTTGTTATTATTTAACTGGAGAGAGTGGAGAGATTGATTACTTACTTTTCTGTTTTAAAGATCTTCTTCCCTATTAAATAAAAAAATTAAAGATATTTGTAATATTTTGTGTACCACTTTAGCAGGAGGGTGGAAATTTGGTACGTTACTTGTCTGATTTAAACTGATTTTTTTTTTATTAAAATTGATTTAAGAAACAGATTTTATGATTCTCCACTACGCATAACTCACATATACTACTTTCCACTTTCTCTCTACCTACTTCCCAATTTCTCTCTCCACTACTAACTTCTCATTTTAATGTTACTAAGAGAAATTGTTTTTGAAAAATATAAAAAATATTAAAGAAATAAAAAATGCGGATACACAGGCACTGAAGTGCCTGTGTTCCCGCTAGTTCCAAATAATAACAATTATATGTCATCACACAAAAAAATATTAAAAAAAATACAATAAAACTTTGGAAGAACTAGATCAAAACTCATATATTAACAAAAACGATACCTAAGTAGACTATATTTATTTATAAAAAATTCTAAGAACATACTAGATGGAAAACCTATTATTTCTCTATGAATAAATTCTAAATTAGTCAACTTATTGGCACACACATTTTCTTCACGAAAAATAACCCTAAACCTGATTTTCACACAATAATTAAGACAAGTATTTTATAGATTACGAAGCATCCACAAAACAATAGTCTTACCAATAAACGTATCACAAACCAAGGTAGAATCACATTCAAGTCATACATTAGTAAATCTCATCTTTTGAACTTCCTCCAGAGCATATATAACTCCATAAACTCCATAAAACTCAGCAACCAAAATATTATGAACATCAAGAAATGTAGAGAATTCCCCAATAAACTCTCTCATACTCCCACAGAAAACACCTCCACAAGTAACAAGACCAGGATATCCCCTAGTAGCCTCATCAGTGTTAATTTTAACCCACCCTGGCAAAGGGAAATCCCATCTAACAAGAAAAGGGCGAAGAACTTTACCAGTACGAGTATTAATACAAAAAAAAATTTAATGACGCTGAAATCCAACATATTATTTTTCATTGAAGCTTTAAACGAATTTCTCACGAGACAAGTTAAATCTTTAATCTTATCCTGAAATCTAGCATACTTTTTGCTACGCCATATCATATAAATAGAAAAAGTTATCACAACTAGCTTAAGCAATTTAACCAAAGAACTACCATCACTCTTAATAAAAGAAAGAAGATCTTCCTTATTAGAGAACTCAGGAGTAAGAAAAATCTGCCGAACCCAACTCCAAATATGCAAAACATTAGAACATTAAAAAAATAAATGCTGAATAGATTCCTCGTGCTTTTAACAAAGTGTACACATAAAGCATATTTGCAAACCTTTATGCTGAATATGTTGATCTGTAGGAAGCTGTCCATGAAAAACTTTTCAGAGTACTAGAGTTTTGGAAGGCGAAATATATGAAGACCAAATTAATTTACCCCAACCACATGGAACATCTGGTTACAAGAAAAAGTCCTAATTGATTTAAGAGTGAAACGACCAGACTTATCTAAAATCCAATTAGGAATATCCCGTGCCTTTGTAACCATGATATGATTAAAAAAATGAGGCATCTGCTGGGAATATTCCAATCACAACTAGTCCAAAAACTGAGAGACTGTATCCAGAATGCTAGCATCATTAGATAACCTTGCAATATTAGCTAAAGAAGTAGTAGATCACCATTTATCATTCTAGAAATTAATAAAGTACCTGTACCTACAGTCCAAGAAGTATTATCAAGTATAGTAGCATAAATCTTCTTAATTCCAGGCCAAAGCAAAGAGACGAGGATCGATAAACCATTCGAAGCTTGTGTTTTGATTTAAGAACTATGGCTTTCAGGAGAAAAGACCAAGGCTTGTTACTATAAGAAAAGTTTCAAGCAAGCTTGAGAAGATACACATTATTTTCATGATGAAGATTAATAATCGTCAAACCTCCATTCTTAAGAGAGGAACAAATTGTAGCCCAATTAACTGTAGCTACAACTTTCTGCAAAATATCACCAGTCCAAATAAAATTTCAACACCATTGCTCAACTTTCTTAATAAGGAAAACAAACCATTTATACATATTAAAGCTATAAGCTAGAAATCCGGTAATCATTGTATTAACCAACTGAGTCCGACCCATCATGCTGAGAGATTTACCTTTCCAAGATGCTAGCTTCAATTTGACCTTATCAACCAAAGGTTGAAGAAATCGACACTTTGGAGCACCAACAAAAATAGGCGCTCCAAAATAAGTAAAAGGTAAACAATCATGAGTACAAGAAAGGAGACGTTGATTTTTGGTGAAAATCTTGCAGAATTATCCATGGTGAAAAAAACTGCTCTTAGAATTATTAACATATTGACTCGAAAAATCTCCATATGTTTTAAGAAAAACACTCAAATTTCTAAGGTACTTATTATCTGCCCTACAAAAAATAAATATGTCATCAACATATAAAATATGAGAGGGAGTGACATAACCTTGTGGACTAGCCATATGCAGAATCTTCTTAGTATTCACAAGCTTAGAGATACCACTATTGATAACTTCCTCTACAAGACAAAAAAGTAAAGGATACAATGGATCTCCTTGTCTGGAAACTCTACTACAAGGAAAGAAACCCACAAAACTACCATTTATCCTTATAGAAAGCATAGTTGAACGGAGAATTGTACTAATCCAACCAACAAACAAGGGATGAGAATCAAAGCGTGTCAAAACTAATAATAAGAACTTCCAACTCAGTGTTAAAAACTTTATGAATATGAACTTTGTAAGCCACATTAATAACTTCAAAAGCAATACCAATACAATCCTAAATATGTCTACCCTGCACAAAGCCATATTGATTAGAATAAATGATTCTAGCAGCCTCAATTACAAGCCAATCCGCAAGTATCTTGAAAATAATATTAAATTTGAAATTAACAACAACAATTGGCCTATAATCTTTAATTGATTTAACACCCTGAATCTTAGGAATAAGAGATACCACATTACAGTTCATTCCATGAAAAACCCAATTTTGTTTTAAAAACTGTTGAACAACTTTGCAAACATCTGTCCCAATAACTTCCCAACAAGAATGATAGAAAACACCACCAAAACCATCAAGACCAGGATCACTATTACCATTAAGATTAAAAACAACATTCTTGATTTCCAAATAATCAGGGCATTTAATCAACATCATATTCTCTTCAAAGGAAACCAGTTCGGGAATATAAGTACCAATAAAATATTCCATATTACTTGTATCCTGATTATTAGAAACAGACTCAGCATACAGGTTTTTATAAAAATCCAAAATATGATCCTCAATAACCTCATTATCAATCCGTAGGCGATGAATCCCGCTAGAATTATTTCTCCTCTTAACCACAACATGAAAAAAAGACAGTATTTCTATCTCCATCTTTAAACCATAGCATTTTGACCCTTTCTATCCAAAACAAATATTGACAGTGAAGAGCATGATCAAGCTCCTCCTTAGCAATCTTTTTTTGACAGAGAAACCCATCAAATCAGACAAACTAACAATCTCTAAGGTTTGTTAAATACCAAGGAGGAGAACCTGCTTAAGAAGCACTGCATTGTGAACATTACCAAAAGAATTTTTATTCCAGTCTCGGAACTCAATTTTCAACCTTTTTAACTTATGTTGCAAAATAAACATAGGACAACAAACAACTGTAATAGCCCAAGCATCATGAATAAGCTTCATACATGAACTATTCTGAAGCCACATAGAAAAGAAACAAAAATTTCCAACCTTCCTTAAACAATTACTAGCAAGACTAGCAAGAATAAGGGATTGGTCAAAACAATTTTTAACAAGAACCTGATAAGCACAACAATCTCATTCATCCAGGCACACTCCATTACATAAAGCCCTATTCAGTTTTCCATGAATTTTGTGTAACCCTCTCCTCCCATACACCATGTATAACAAGGTCTAGTAAAAGACATACAAGTAAGATCATTAGTATTAATCTAATAAAGGAATTCATTACAAGAAACCTGATTAGGAGCCATCCTCCCTTTGTAGTCATCGACCAAGAGTACAACATTAAAATCTCCCAAAATACACCAAGATCATGTGAAGAAACTAAGATCCCTCCACAAAAGTCGTCTAACCAAGTATGTGTTAGCACCATAAACACTTGCAAAGCTAAAGCATTTATCAGGCAGAAGGCAAGTTACAGAAATGAACTGATCATTAACGAAGAAATTTTGGACAAGATTTATAGTTGACAAACACTAAAGCTTAGCAACTTTAGTAACGACAGGAGATGTAGCAACCAAATGCTAATTAACAAATTTAAAATGAACATCTAAAGCATCAATGTACGACATCATAAGTTCAACAAGAAAAACAAGGAAAGGTTTATGTCGTTTAAGTAAATTGAACAACATCTCCACAATTTTGTGGTTTGCCAATCCTCTGACATTCCAAAAAAAAAAGACCTTCATTGTGACTTTTTGGATAGGACTGCCTTAGAAGTTTTCCAGGATTTATCAGTCCCCTTAGGTGGTCTCCCTGATTTTCTAGTAGTATGAACAATTTCCTCTCCAGTATCACTGACATTCTCCTCCATCTCACTACGATTTGGAGATGACTTGTTTTTCAACAATTATGGGTTTAGAATTAATATCAACAATGGAAGACAAAATAGTTGGCGTACCAGTATTAGGACCACCTCCCGCAACTGTAATTTCCAAACCATCAAGAGATGAAAACTGATTTTGCAGGATCAACGTATCATTATCTGAGAGTAGTGCTTTAGCATCCCCAAGTGAGTTAGCCATCCGAGGAAAGGCATGGCGTGACAGAGATGGTACATCAACAGTAGCAGAGACCTCCACATGATGACCATCAATAAGAGTCGTAACATCCTTTGCATCTATGACAAGTTGTGAATCAAAACCCTTGGCTTGCATAACAACCTGTGATCCCCTACCATCCCCGGTTGTAAAACTCGAGAGGAGACATATTTGCAAAATCATCCTCACCACCATTTGTTTTATCGGAGTTAAGTTGACCCAAGAGTGACCCTACATTAGTCCAACCAAGAACATCAATTATATTAACAATAGGGCCTTCCACAAGTATCGACTGCAGATCTTTCTTCCGATACTCTTTATGTTGTTTAGGAACCACGGGGTCCCCCACAACCTTCCCCTGAGAATGTTCATCATGAATTTTCTTTTGAGATGACTTTTGTTGAGATCCAATAACACGACCATAAGCATGAGTCACACGAAACCGAGCAAGTTCATGCCCAATCATCTTACAGTGAGAACAAAATGGAGGGTGCCATTCATATTCCACGTCGGCTATAAATGCAAAACCTGAACGTTCAACCAAGAGCTGATTTAGAAGAGAGGGAAAAAGATCAATATCCACAACACTCTAGCAAACAAAACCATATTCTTTTTCATGGTATGATCATCCAAAGACAAATGAGTAAAAATGCCTCTAGCGATGGAAAATATCGCCATTGGTCTCCAATATTCCAAAGGCAAATTGTAGATTCTAATCCAGGTATGGGTTTTAGTACTCTTTATAGTAGATGGAACAATGTCTTTTGTCTAGGCAAACAATCTCAAGAAACTAGGATATAACTGCCATGAACCGATCTTGAGAACCCACCACATGTCTTCTAAAGAAGAGAACTCAAACTCATAAAAACCCTTCCTAAGAAGGATTGCTTTCCTCGGTCGAATAACCTTCCACACAAGCTGCAAATTTTTAGTTAAATCAATGTGTGAGAGGTTTACCCCACTTAGATAGAATAATCCAACCATGTAGACAGGTTTTGCAATCCTCAAGACCAGTCATGTAATCTTCCTCTTCAATCCAGACTACAACCATGTCCCCCTTGATACAAGGTGTAGGTAGTTTGGACAAAGGGATGTCACAAGTATTGCCCAAGGCCTGAGCAAAGGTTTTCCTATATCCTTGCATAGCAACCGCCTTCTTAATTGGAACCACTTCGTTCTCTTTCAAACAACCCCAAAGTATCAAGAAACTGGCAGAGGCCTCCGCCATTCTTGAAGTTCCATAAAACTCCAAGAAAAGACACTTTTGACTTTACCACAAATTAGATCTGGCTACATGAAAAAGTTGGTAACTTTTGTTGTGTGCAATGCCTTGAAACCACCGCCAACAGCACCCACACACGTTTCTTTATAAAAATTTTGACTTTACCACAAATTAGATCTGACTACATGAAAAAGGGAATAACTTTTTTTGTATACAATGCCTTGACACCCCTGCCAACAGCACTTGCACACGTTTCTTAATAAAAATCTTGACTTTACCACAAATTTTGATAAAAATATTGAATTTACCACCTATTAGAACTGGCTACATGAAAAAGGTTGTAACTTTTTTTTGTGTGCAATATAATATCCAGGAAGAAGGTTTGAAGTCCTACTTCAAGAAATTCTATCCTAGAAGCATATTGACACACCTTTACAAAGAAAAAGATTTTTAAGAAAAGAATACACCTTGTATGTAGACGTAGAGAGCCGCCGCGCCACCACCAGCGTCTCTGCAAACTGTCGTGCCGCTATCGACAACACCCCTGACCCCTACGCCACCACCAAGCTAGAGAATGAATAGCAAAAATCTTATCTCTAAAGATTTATAGTGTTTTGTGCTACAACTATTATATCGATCATGCACATTTTATTTTATTTCGGGGCAAAATTGAAAAATGGTGGAGCTTATATGATTTTCATCTTATTTTTGTTCATATGTGAGAGGACCCGTTTTACACTTCTAGCCTTTCCTTATCCTGATATCTGTGTCAACATACATCCAAATCCAAACACAAATAATTCCACGAATTGGTCGTTGATGATAGTAAATCCAAATACAAACACAACATTAAAGATTTTCATGATTTCCCCTAGCATATATGACTAAACATGTGGATCATTCCAATTTCAACCGAAGTTAGTCTACTGAAGTTAGTGCTACTACAAAGAAGTTTATCTAAGAGTTTAGTACATGGAATGAAGGTGCAAGTTCAATTTGTAAATAGGAGATCCTAGAAATTTGTTAATATTACAACTACAATATTCCTGTTCCTACCGGTTGACCAGAATGTGCTTCGTGCGTAGCTGTGACTCGCGTATCAAGGACACCTTCGTCTTGGTTCCAGATCTTCACCCTACACTGCCGTGAGTACCTGAGAAGGAGAGAACAAAGGGCGCCCTCGCGGCCGTTTGCACTCCAACGATCAAGTCAGTAGGCAGAAAACACCATGCGCCTCCGTATTGGAACACCGTAACTGCGATGTTCTGAAGGCGCGTAACTGTATTCTAACGAACTTCTCTCTGGTGCTCAAATCACTCGTGCGTACAGTGTGTAAGCATGCAAATGATTAGAACGTACCTTACTAAGCTTTCAGAAAAGCTTATATACCTTGGGTGTTAGTGCTTACTGCCACGTGGCTTCTCTGACTTAAGCGCAATTCCACGTGGAAGGCCTTACGACGCTGTAACCCAACTTAGGGAAATCACAACGCGTAAGTCTTCTTTCTTCGAAGTGCATCTGGTGCAAGGGGTGACTACCTGGGTGTCAACTCATGCGCCCCAGCCTCTAGTCACTCGCCCTGGGAGTGTATCTGCCATCCTCTCGTACCATGCACGTGGATTACCCCTGGGGTGTGGCCCTCTCCCGGGTCGCATCTGTCCCAGGGATTTTCCAAAGGTGGCGCGGGTAGCCCCGTCCTACACCCCATGCATGAGTACTTCACGAATCATATTACTCCCTGCCGGTACTGGGAATATGGCCTTGAAGCCACCTTTCTCTTCTCTTTATTACCGTTCTGAGGCACTGGGGCCCGAGGCCTCCTCGCCCGTACCGTGGCCTCTTATCGTGCCGCCCCCTCCACGGTCTTCCCTGCCCGTGGGTATCGGGGGGTGGCACCATCTGGGCCAAAGCACGCTCTTAGGACAATGAGTCGCCTTTGAGGTGGGAGACGTTTAAATCTGTCGACGCCCACACCTGGCGACGCCCACATCTGGCGATGCCCAAAGCGGTCAACGCTAACTCTCCTCCTTGGAGCCCCTTGGTGGGTCCCACCATATGTTTGACTTTGGTCAACGCTCGAGGACGGGTCGGTACACAAGCCCCCCAGTCTTGAGCTGATAATTGTTTTCAGCGAAAAGACTAAGGCCTTTCCCTACCGTCCACGTGGCGTTCTGGTGACGTGACATTCTCTGAGCTGGTGATGTGACGCTTTCTGCGCTAGTGACGTGACATTTTATGTCACACTTTAATCTCTTGACACGTGGCCTAATCGCACGACCACCACTTAACGTCTCTTGCGCTCCTCAAGTTTACGTTATATCTTTCAAAAATCGTGCGCTTCAGTTACTGTTTCATCACTTTTCTCATTCCTACACACTGTTCACCTTCTTCTCGAAGCTCTCTCTGCATTCTCTCTTCACACCCCAAACTTTCGTCAACCCGATCATTCAAAGGTATGGTTTTTCTTCTTTGATGGCTCTTTCTCTTGATTGTTTGTACTGATATAATTGCCTGGGTCTGTTTATTTTTCTTGCATTCGCGCTTTTCCTTCTCATTTCTTCGTTCCCCCCTTTTCTTAACCTCTCGCGTGGGTAGGGTTTTTCTGGGGTTTCTTCCTCTTTTTCGTCTTGACCCTCATTTGCTGAACCTTTACTCTTCTTCATTCTTCAGTTTTCTCCATGGCGCGTAATAAAACGAATGCCAACCCTCCACCTCCCAGTGTCAACTACAAAGCCCTATACCCTTGGGCCCCTGATGAGTTGCTCGATGAGTGCTCAAGCCTAACCTCCCTACAAGATTGAAGGGACCACGTGGGCGAACCAGACGCTTACCAAGGCAGTGCCTTTGCCAAGAGGCACGATATCTATATAGCTATGCGCCCTTGCACACATGGGGAACCTATTTGCGTAGACGAGCGATCAAACAATGGGGAGGCCTTCTTCTTCCTCTACCAAACTGTGTTCAAACGCATAGGCCTGCGTTTGCCCTTCTCTGGTTTCGAGAGGGAGCTCTTAACCGAGATCAATGTCGCCCCTGCCCAGCTACACCCCAATAGCTGGGCCTTCATCAGGGCATTTGGGATTCTATGCGGGTACTTCGGCCTACCCCCTTCCGTAGACATCTTCCTACACTTCTTCAAGGTCAAGAAGCAAGGGAAGAGCCTCTGGGTGAGCTTCAGCGGCATCGCTGGAAGGGTCCTCCTATCTTTGTTCCAGCAATCCTACAAGGGATGGAGGGGCAAATTCTTCCGGGTGTGCTGCACCGAACATGACCTCACTACGTTGGACGGCTTCGCCTTATACTGGGTGAAGAACGTGAAGCTAACGAAGCCTAAGACTTTGGATGAGCTACCCTCGACTGATCGAGAGGTTTGCCAGATTTTGGCTAGCGTGGGGGTCCTTGACACTGCTGAACTGATAGCCCGTGAATACAACTCCGAGGCCCTCACCCAATACATTAGTATGGGATCTACTCCCACTTATCTCCTCTGATTTCTGCTTTTGCTAGTGTTTACCTTACTTGCATATGAATTGTCTGTTTGCTTCATGCTGTAGCTTGGCCTGTGCCTAACCTCTGCCTTGTTTGCTTTCTTGGTGCAGATTCAAAAATGGACAAGAACAAAAGGTTGAGACTTGTCAAATCCTTGACAGTCAAAGGCAAACCTGCGTCCAAAGGAGCTGGGGACTCCACACACCCAGCCTCTGAACCTGCTCCCCCCACTTCTCCAACATCCCTCTCCCAAAACCTTCTCCACACCACACCTCACCAAGATCTTCCCTCTCCCAATGCCACTCACCCTCCTACCTCTCCACCACCCATCGCGGCAGTGCCCCTTACCATGGTTGAGATCGCTACCATACCAGCCCCCCATTGACATTGGCAAAGGGGTGGTGATGGTTCCTTCCGACGATGATGAGGACTCTGCAGATGGATAAGTCTTCAAGAGGAGGAGGACTACCAAGGTTGTCACCTCCAACTCTTCCTCAAATCACGGTGCATAGTCCTTAAGAGAGCACCCTCCAAGTGCCACTTCACCGCCTCAACAACTAGCTTTGGAGGGTGGGGTCGAGTCTGAGCCCACACCTACCCCTGCACCAGCCCCAGAACTTCCCCAACCAGTCCAAGAGCTGCTGAGAGGCTACCTGTGCAGAGCGTCGCCAGGGGGGCCATATAAAGAGGCCAGGAAGGAGAGCATGGCCTACTACCTTGGCGCCTTCCTTGCTTGCGCCACCACTTGGCGTGATCAAGCCAGAGCCAAAGCCAGCGAGCTTTCTGCCCTTCAGGCTCTTGAAAAGGAGTGTGCCTCCCTGAAGGAAGAAAAGCAAACTTTGAAGCGTCACTGGGCCCGCCAAGAGGAAGCCTACAAGGACTCCTTGAAGGAGGCTTAGAAAGCGAAAGACGCCGCCAACAAGAGACTGCACGAAGGTGGAGAAACCTACACCGAGCTCCTGGGGCAGGTTGTTCCTCTTCGTGTGGAAATTGCTGATCTGAAAGACGCTGCCAAAACCTCCGAGGCCAAGATGAAGAAGCTCAAGGATCAATGCGTTGATCGCGAGGTAAAGCTGGGCGCGACGGAGGCAGCACTTGAGGCTAAGACTAAGGCTTTCGACCAGCTGGAGGCTGAATTTGTGAAGCTGCTGGTGGAGTCAGTCAAAGCTTTGACGGCCAAAGATCAAGAGCTGGCCTCCCAAGCTGAGCACTTCAAGAAGGCGGAGCAAGAGCTGGTCGATGATGCCGCGGGCGCTTTCGCCAATGGGTTCGCCGAGGCTCTTACCCAAGCGGCCTGTGCAAACCTAGGAATCGACGTCTCTGGCTGCAGGCCCCTAAACGAAGTCGTAGAAGGCAAAATCGTGCCTGTAGAAGCTCCTGAGGATTATCCTCCTTTTTGTAACTCAGTAGCTCTGTGAACACTTGTATCACCGTATTCGTATATAATTGACCATTTTGACTTCACATTCTTGTGCACTCTTCTCCTCTCTTACTGCTTTGATAATTGTGTTTGTGTTTTATCTTCGCATTTACCATTGACTCTCCTTGCCTTGATATGTATTTTCCTCTTGTTCTTCGAATTCCTTCTGCTTCTTTAACTCGTAATGAACTTTTAGCTTGGCCCCGAAACGCCTACACCGAAGGTGTTAACTGCCTTATCATCGCTTAAGATGAAGAAGGCTCATCTCTTCCCTGGCCTCAACGTTGCTCGAGGGCGAGGGAGGACTTAACTCTTCTGGCCTCATCATCACTCGAGGGCGAAGGAGGACTTATCTTGGCCGAAGCCTGCTTAGCTGCACTGGGTGTCCACTCTCGAGGAGAGACCTGCTGAACGTAAGGATGTTTCGTCCTCAGCGTGTCTAAACACCTGGGACAAAGTTGCACTTTGGTGCCCACGCCTGAGGAGAGGCTTGCTCAAAGAAGTGCCGTATCGTCCTCGGGGTGTCTAAACACCAAGGCAACTAGCCCTTATCTTTGCGCACCTGGTGCCCACGCCCGAGGAGAGGCCTGCCCGAAAGCAACGCCGTTTCGTCCTCGGAGTGTCTAAAAACACCAAGGCGATCAGTGTTCTTGGTGCCCACGCCCGAGGAGAGGCATGCTGAAAGCAGTGCCGTATCGTCCCCGGTGTGTCTAAACATCAAGATGACCAGGGACTTTGGTGATTAAGCCCAAGGAGAAGGTTTCTCGAGGGGTGACGCTTCTCTTACATGGCGTGTATCTGCACCAAGTCACCTGGCTCTCCACTGCTCCAAACTTCCTCACTGCCTGATGCCCACACTCGAAGGGAACGCCCCCCGCCATTTTCTTGCGAGGTGTCTAGGCGTCAGACACCGGGGCTAGCCGTTCTTACCTGGGGAGGGGGTGTCCCGAAGGAATCCGTTAACCCCTACCCAGGGACTAAACGCCCGGATTTTAAACATGTTATGCGTACCTTTCAAACTTGACGCCCACGCCCGAAGAGTGCGCTTCCGCCACTCCCTTTGGGGTGTCTACACGTCCAAGTTGGTTCACGCGTTTGGTGTCCACGCCCATAGGAGATATCCGCGTCCCTCCTACTGAGGTGTCTACACACCATGGTGGCAGGTTCGTTTCTTAATGAACCACACCCTTTCCTTTTAGCGTTTCTTTTCATTGCGAAAAAAAAAGGAAATTGAGACAATGTATACTTGAACTCATTCTTTTACTTGGGTGAACTCATTAAAAAACCCTCGAAAGGGAAAAAGAGTGTCCCCTTTAAAACTGTGTACTACATAATGTTCTTTAACTAAAGTAAAACTTTAAATTGGCTGCGTTCTAGGTGCGTGGAATGGGGCCTTCCTCCAGAGTTTCGAGACTGTAAGACCCGTTCCCTTTAGCCTCGGTCACTCTAAAGGGCCCGGTCCATTTGGGCGACAACTTATTTTCCAACTCACACGGATGAGCCTTGCGCATGACGAGATCCGCCGCCTGGAACAGGCGAGGCCTCACTTTGGAGTTGTACTGGCGCTCCACCCTTCTCTTCATTGCCTCAGCCTTTATTCTCGCCTCCTCCCTGGCCTCGTCCAATAGGTCCAAATTCACCCTCCTTTCCTCGTTGGACTCTTTTGCCACAAAGTTCTGGAAACGTGGCGAACTCTCGTGAATCTCCACCGGGATCATCGTGTCCGACCCGTACACGAGGCTAAAGGGCGTCTCCATGGTGGAGGTCTGGGGCGTGGTGTTATAAAACCACACTATCCTTGGTACCTCCTCTGCCCAGACTCCTTTGGCTTTCTCAAGCCTCCTCTTCAACCCTCTCAACAAAATTCTGTTCGCGGACTCCACCTGTCCGTTCGTCTGGGGGTGCTCAACTGATGCAAACACATGTTTGATGCCTACCTCTACACACAATTTCCCTAGTTGCTGGCTCGCAAACTGAGTACCGTTATCCGAGACCAAATGCCTCGGCACCCCAAACTGACACACAATATTTTTCCAAACGAAGTGTTGTACCTTATGCGCAATAATCTGTGCCACTGGTTTTGCTTCTATCCACTTTGTGAAGTACTCGATGACTGCTATCAAGTACTTCATCTGCCTTATCGCCAGTGGGAAATGCCCCAGAATGTCAATTCCCCATGTATGGAAAGGCCACGGGCTATAAATTGACCTCAGCTCTTCTGGGGGCGCCTTGTGTCAGTCAGCGTGCATTTGGCACTACTTGCATCGCTGGGCGTACCCTACGCAATCTTGCCTCACAGTTGGCCAATAAAAGCCTGCACGTACCACCTTGGATGCTAACGATCTCCCCCCCACGTGGCTTCCACAAATTCCTTCATGGAGTTCAGCCATTATCCTAGTGCATTCATCTCCACTTACGCACGTCAAGATTGGGTGTGTGAACCCATGCCTGAACAACATCCCGTCCACCAGGGTATACCTTGCACCATTTCTTTTCACCTTCTTGCCCTCTTCTGGCTCCGCTGGGAGGATCCCATCTGCAAGGTAGCATCTTTAGGGAGTCATCCACGTGTCTCCTTCTTCTAGGGCACACACCTGCATGAAGTCCCCTTCTGAGGGCGAGGTCGTATAAACACTTACGCTAGGAGCTCTCGCCGTCTCCTGAGTCAAAGACCGATGCTTCTCTGACCTTCCCTTGGACGCACTGACCTGGAGGACGTCCACTCTGTTATCTGCTACATACTTTCGCGACGCCTTGAGGGTCTCTTGGATGACCGTCCTCTGCCTACTCCCCTTACCTGAGCTGGCCAGCTTGACGAGCAGGTCAGCACGGGCATTTTGCTCTCTCGAGACATGCACCAATTCAAACGCCGCGAAAGCCCCCTTTAGCACTTGAACGTACCTTAAATACGCAACCATCTGCGGGTCTTTCGCTTGACATTCCCCTGTCACATGCCCCGTGACCAACAGCGAGTCACTCTTCGCCAAGAGGCTTCGTGCTCCCATCTCCTTGGCCAAAAGCATTCCTGCGATCAAGGCCTCGTATTCTGCTTGGTTGTTGCTTGCCTTGAAGGCGAACCGTAGGGCTTGCTCAATCAACAACCCATTGGGCCCCTCCAAGACTATTCCGACGCCACTTCCCTGTTGATTCGAGGATCCGTCTACTGATAACAACCACCAGGAACCAAGCTCCACTTCCTGTTCGGTGCCTCCTGGTGAGAGCTCTACAACGAAATCTGCATAAATCTGCCCCTTGATGGATCCCCTGGGCTCGTATACTATATCAAACTCTGACAGCTCCACCGCCTAGCGAACCATTCTTCCAGCAACATTTGGCTTTTGCAACACCTTCTGGATGGGGAGATCCGTCATCACTTCCACCGTAAAACTATGGAAATAATGGCGAAGCCTCCTGGCAGAGAATACCACTGCCAGAGCTACTTTTTCCAAAGACTGATACCTCGTCTCCGGGCCCTGCAAGGCCTTGCTTACGAAGTATATAGGCTTCTGCACCTGATCATGCTCTTGAACCAGCAGAAAGCTTATGACCCACTTTGTTACTGCAAAATACAAACGGAGGGGCACGCCTGCCCGTGGTTTGCATAACACAGGAGGCGTCGCCAGATACTCCTTCAGCCCGAGAAAGGCTACCTCGCATTCTGTTGTCCACACGAAGCTGTTGTTCCTCTTCAGGCATTGGAAATATGGGTGGCCCTTATCTCCACCAACTGATACGAACCTTGACAAAGCCGCCATGCGCCCCATCAACTGCTGCACTTCTTTTACTGAGCCTGGGCTCCGCATGGCGATGATTGCCGCACACTTATCGGGGTTCGCCTCTATTCCCCGCTCAGTAAGCATGAATCCCAGAAACTTTCCTGCCTCCACCCCAAAGACGCATTTCTCTGGGTTCAGCTTGAGGCGGTACTTAGCTATCGTGGCGAACAGCTCTTCCAGATTAGCTGTGTGTCGCCTTCTTTCCTAAGAGGTCACCACCATGTCGTCGACGTAGGCTTGCACGTTCCTTCCCAGCATATGTGCAAGGATCCTATCCATTAACCTCTGGTAGGTGGCGCCCGCATTCTTCAGCTCGAACGACATGACATTGTAGCAGTAACTACACGTGATGTGATTCCACTAGCCATATGGAGAATGATTCTTGACATTCTTAGGAATCACCTTGAGCTGGACATTATTGAGGCACTTTTCTTAGAGTTGGATCATTGTTCTAAGACAAGAACTCAC
>Ga0123342_1006882_pt1 | contig 15450 bp, 10 predicted proteins | sample Turbeawhitnodule_FD_89960 | JGI IMG/M metagenome (GOLD analysis project Ga0123342, IMG submission 89960) | Root nodule microbial communities of legume samples collected from Mexico - Turtle bean Mexico white nodule | ecosystem: Host-associated > Plants > Roots > Nodule | place: Mexico: Nepantla... | reverse complement strand
GTAAGCTAGGTATTTTTAAAACTTATAACATAATATAACTTTAAACATCCACATAAATCCATCATTTCTCATGCATTCCACATAACCATCAAGTGTCTATCAACAATTTCAATATTCATCTTTATCAAACTTCTACTGACTCATAACACATAGACACTTGACTCATACTTCCGGAAGACTCGTGCGTTGACTTAGACTCAAAGATATGCACCTGTCATACTACATCACTATGAAATCCACACAGCTATGCGCATAATTAATCTCAATATCATCTCTCTCCTAGTATGACAGGGTTAACTCATATAACAGGTCAAGTTAGTTATCTTTCAAACAACTTACCCATTCATACGAACCTCGTTTGACTCTCACGACCTGAATAACTTCATCTATATGATTCCATTATCTCATTAGAGTCAGGATATCTCCTTCTAGACGAATCCCTAGTCAATGCACATCCTAAACAATCTTAACATGGTATTTTCTTTCCTGAAAATACTATGTCTTGATTAAAATTCATATTTTGAACCTCATAATATCCAACATCAAACTATCAAATCATACAAATGTTTAGAATATCCAAAACACACAACAATTCATTGACTAATCATATAAATGTCTAATTAAAGAGATTTTCAATTAACTATACATGAAATAAAAGTTTACATACTTTATAAGAAAAACTATATAAAAATAAATAAATCAATCTTTTAAAAGCAAATAAAAATTAGTTTAACATTTTAATTTATTATTATTATTATTATAGACTTTAGCTTGAGCTAGAATTCGCTAGTTTGAGCTAAAATCCACTAGAGAGCACCCAGAATTTTAGCTTGAGCTAAAATTCGCTAGCTTGGGCTAAAATCCTCCAGAGAGCACCCAAAATTTTAGCTTGAGACGGAATTCGCTGGCTTGAGCTATTATGTCCATCTATACATATAAATGATTTCTAATTCCAAAACCATTTAAATCAAACAACCAAATCTCAATCACAACACTTTTAATTTCAATCAAACTACAATCTACTAAAAATAAGGAAATCTTGCAACAAAATTTGGAATTGGTGACCACATCACACTCACATTCATTGAAGATTTTAAACTAGCTTCCCTTACCTAGACTTTAGCAGATGTTCACTAAGAGCTCCAAACCCACCAAAATCTTAAGGATACCCTAACCTAACCAGATCAAAACTAATTCAAAGGAAAGAAATTTTAGAGAGAAGGTAGAGGAAATAAAAATGAGTTTTTTAGAGAGACGATGATTCAAAATGAAGCCTGAATAACTAAATTTCTATTTATATAGCCTTTTCACTTTAATAATAAAATATTCAGGTGCCATTTTAATTGTACCATTTATATTCTAAAACTATTTTTCTCGTTCCTTACAATATACTTTACAAATCAATCTAATAATATTTTAATCATATTTAATTTAGTTTTTAATTTAAAATATTATTATATTATTATAATATTGTGTAAGATGTATGTTTTTATTGTATGTAGAATATTTTTCAATAAAGCATTGACTATACAATTTTTAATTAATGATATAAAAAAGATATTTTTATTATTTTATATAAAATTTGAAATTTATTTTACATATTTTATATTTTTTTTAATAATATTTTTTTTTATATGATGACAAATGATTGTTATTACTTCTGTCAGCGTAACAAGATGTCAAGTAACAGAATAGTGATGTAAAACTTTTTATATAAATAGAATATAAAATTTGAAATAAAGAAAAAGAGTTATATTGGAGCAAAGTTCTCAAATATATATTCTTCTTTCCAATACCGATAACGAGAACTAACAACTCAAGAATGAACTTCATAGTTTAGAAATCGTTTGACATGTTATCGAATAGGTTTACTAAATCAAACAGAATACCAATTTGAGAGAAAATTGAAACAGCAATTTATTGTTGATGGAGAAGTTGTTCACACAATTATCCCTAAATCAATCTATTTTGAGGCAGTGAGGCTTTCATAGCGGCCTTTGAAGAAGGCAAACAGTGGTTCCCTTGGAGGAAGAACTTCCTTCACAACAGAGTGGTTTATCAACTCTTGGCTCCATTTGTAGAGATTAGGAAATTTCTCACTGCTCAATAACTGTAACCCTGCTATTTCCTGAACAATTGGCATCCAAAATGCTATGAACACACCTGCAATATCCACCAACCCAATCTCCTCTCCCCCAAAAAATTTCTTCTCCTTTATCTCATCCTCAAGAAACTGCAGACCCTCCAATGCTTCTTGCAAATTCTTCTCTCTCTCTTTCTCATCAACAGTGAAAGCAGATTTCCATGCAGCACCCACAACCTGATTTCACACACCAGTTACCACAAACATTTCACCTTTCAAATCATTAACATGATCGTACAAAAAATTGATACATCTTATGAATGAAGTTTCTTAGAAAAACATATGGTTGGCTGTTGATTATTGAGTTCTTAAACATATATACTCCAAGGAAAAAGGAGGAAAAGAGGAAAACATGGGTTACCTTGTCATCAATGAATTTGGACCAGAAACGAGCCAAGGCTTTCTGGTGAGGATCAGAAGGAGAGATGGGGTTGTTGTTCCAGGTCTCATCGATGTACTCAACAATGATCATAGACTCTGCTATGGGCTTCTCATTGTGAACAAAAACTGGGACCTTCTTGTGAACTGGGTTATATTTGAGAAGCTGTTCACTCTTGTTGGCCAAATTTTCTTCCACAAATTCGTATTCAATGCCCTTGAATTTGAGAGCAATACGCGCCCTACACACAAAAGGGCTTCCCAGAACTCCCAAAAGCTTTACCTCTCCCTGATTCGCAGCCATTGTTTAGAACTTCTAACCTTCACTCAATATAATTTATAACTGGTTTATTTGTTATTCTTGAGCTCTTCGTTTCCTTTTATAGACCCAACCACAGCTAATATTCAGCGCAAACCTCATCAAACACCCAAATATTATATTATACCTACATTAAAGTTACTATTTATGAAAAAATCGTAACGTGATTCATTCACAAATTGAATTCACATTTAATGTAGACCAAGCATGCAGCTGAAGAAATTGAATGGTGCAGCATGTGAATGCAGAACATTGAAGACGAGAAGGATCTAGAAAGCAACCTTCACCGTCATCAACATTCTTAGTACCCAATGTCAAAGGAAATGCGAAAGAGATTACGTAAGCCAGATACCACAAAATTTAAATATAGTCCACTCCATACGCGTTTTAAATTTTTTTTATATCCTTTGAATCATTAATTCAATATTAATTCAGTTTTCACGATTAATTCAATGCTATAAACAATCATCTTTAACTATCTCATGAAACCAAATAAATTTATGTATAATTACAATTCAATATTTTATAACATACTTCTTCTATTTCTTTATAATACTCGTGTATAGATTTTTTTACCCAAATAAATCAAATTATCTACTTTTTCTAAAATATAATTTTAAGCGAGTAAATTGTTATATTGAGTTTAGCTTTTTAAATTCAATATACGTTTATGTGTTATTATATTTTTTTTATTTGTATAACTATTTTTTCTTTGTGATTAAATTAAGATTATAATTAAAAAATGTTTTTTTAAAATTTGAAAAATAAAAAATGAAATGGAACGTTAAAGAATTAAAAAAACGGGGAGAACATGACGTAGAACAAGTCTTTAAAATCAGTCATATTTGAATTGACTTTTTGACTCTTAAAGGTTGCTTTGAAAATTAAATTGAAATAATTTAGTCATTTTTAACTTATATATATATATATAATTATTCAGTAAAAAATAATCTTTTAAATTAAAAATTATAGGATTGTAAGTTATTTAAAAGTTTTCTTGTTTCTTTTAGAAAAAAAAATGTTCGTTTTTAAAATTATATTTCATTTAAAACTTCGCCCTTTAAAGAAATGGAAGTTTATTTATAAACTCTTTGAAATAGATTGATGGTTTCTCATATTGTTTATCACATTAATGATTTATTATATTCTTAACTTAATCTTATAATCTAGATAATTATTTCTCTTCCTGTTGACACATTGAGATTAGAAATACGAGTAAAATATTTTTCGTTCTCTTTTTCAAAATACATTTTTTATTGGTTGAAATTTATTATAAATTATATATTTTCATCAATTTGAACTTTTATTTAACATATTTTAACAATGGTAAAGAACGTGTTAAAAATGTATTAAAATATTATTGTATGGTATGGTTTAAGATTACCGTAATAACCAATTTTCATATAACACAAAATTTTTATCAGCAAAATTTCATATAAAACATAATAAATATCATCAATTATTTTTATAAATTAAAAACTGAGTTCAAATATCTCATAATGATAAGTTACAACAGCAAATATGTGATACTTGGAGACTGTTTAATAATATCTAATTTGAAAATAATGTTAAAATGGCCATTTTCTTTATAATTGAACTGATTTATTGTGGCAATGGTTGATTTTACTTGGAGGGTTGACTGGGAATCCATCACTATTTTTGTGGAAGTCAACAATCTCATCCAGCTGCTTTCTCACCATAAAACTACAAATTAATAAGAAAGGAAAAAAAAATAAGGAAGATAGTTATTTATAGAACAATAAATTAATCACGATAAAATTGCTAATTTATAAAAATGGTTAATTAGTAGAGTTGGAATAATATCCTTTTTTTCTTAATTTGAGTCTGTTAATTGAAAAAAAAATGACAACTAAAAAATATAACTATATATTTTATTAAATATTTAAGAAGACAGAAAAAAAAACGAAAAATAGATTTGATGAATCTTGTATGTTAGGTGAATAATTTGCTAAATTTCAAAACTGCAAGTGTGAACTAAAATACAGCATGAAAATCTGAAAAGTTTGTGATACTCTTATTAGTTTATGATTTTGTAGTTTAGTAGTAATCACGCGTGAATGGCTGATGTGACAGGAGAATGAATGGAATTAAATATTTAAAAGTAGATTCATTCTAAATGAAATGAATGTGCAACAACGTCGTCAACATGTTCACCAAATTTCACATCCTCCTATTAATGGAGTTTTGAAAAAATAAGCTATAAAAACAAAACTTATTATGTGTAAGATATAAACCACCAAATCATACTTATCTAGAAGGGACGCTTAGTAAATTAATAAATGGAAATTATTATTTGTTTATTATAAAAAAGAAAAAGATAAAAAAAATAGTGGAGTGTGCTTTACAATTTTATTTGACCTTATGTGTGTAACAATTGAATATAATTAGGTAGATATGGTGTTTATGTATCATGTTATACTGAAAATTAATATTATTAATATATTTTTTTTTATATTAGATATTATTATACAAGTTAACATTTAGGAAGTTGATACCTCAAATAACTTCATCACATAAAAAAAAATTATTAAAAAAATAAAAAAATTATTATAATCCTTAATTTTTCCTAGAAATTTATTTAAGTTCCTAATTTTTTTTTCCATTTTAGTCCCTACGAGAATTTAATGATAATAATAATTATTTAGATGAAAAAAAGTTACTTTTTGGCACTTGAGTCAAATTCAAAAAAATCAGAAGTTTATTAGAGTTTACCTTAATTCCAATGAGTAGTGTGATAACTAAAAATATTTTTTTTAAATGACCATTTAAATTTTTTATTAAATATAAAATGTAATTATTTCAACGATACATTTTTAAACTGTCATAATTGTGTAATTTTTTCTATTTAAATAAAATATAATTAAATAAATTTTTATTTTGTAAAAGATATTTTGAATTGATAAAATCATACAATTAAAAATTAGTATATATAAATATCAAATTTTATAATTTAATTATTTCATAAATAAGATAATAACTTAATTTATTAATTAAAAGTAAGAGGGTAAGATTTCTAATGAGTGTCATTTAGTAATCAAATAGAAGGGTTAATAATGAGACTATTCCCATTTTTTTTTATAATTAGTTAAGTTTGTTTTCAAACCCTGTATAAAGGGGTTTTGCTCATTGTTGTAAATTTATTTACAAAAATATAGAAATAAAATCATATGGTTTTAGCTCTTACTTAATCAAGAGTTGTTCCTTCTTCTTCTTCAATCGCTCCAATTGTTCTCTTCAAACAAGTCATAAGAACTTTTTTCTTCTTTCTCGAATATGCACTTTTCTTCTTTCACGAATATGCCCTCTGAGTGTTGGGTATTTCACCTTTACCTTTTTTATGCCTACATGGTTTAAATTTTTTACCTTGAACTATTTTACTTCTTTGTCCTTAATTGTTCTTTACCATTTTTTATATGGTATCATAGCATGTTAAGGTTTGTTCTGCTTCTGCTGCTATTTTTTTTTGTTCTTTATTATTTCTTGAATCTTATTTTGGGAACAATGAGATCTGATTCATCATAAATCACTTCTATTGTCGTTACAATGGATCAATGTCTGAATCTCACTAATCTTTACTATTTGTATCCAAAATTCAAGACTGGTTTTGTCTCTCCCTCTTTCAGTGAAACTAACTATTATACATGGAGTAGAAACATGAAAATGGTCATTTTATCCAAGAACAAGCTTAAATTTGTTGATGGCAACATTTCTAAAGCCAACAAGAGTGATTCTAATTTGAGACATGGTGGGAAAAATGTAATGTAATGGTTCCTTCTTGGATATCAATAACCTTAACACCACAGATTATAGAGAGTGTCGTGTATATTGACATTGCTCAAAACCTTTGGGAAGATTTGAGAGAGGAATTTTATATGGGAGATCATTTTTGGATCTCAGATTTGCTCCAAGAATTGCATTCCGAAAACACAGAGAAAGAAATGTTAATCAATTTTTTACTAATTTGAAAATTATTTGGTAAAAGCTCGAATCTCTTAAACCTATACCTGTTTGCCATGTTCCTTGTAATTGTGCTTTGTCTAAAATCTATGCTAAGTATAGAGATTCAGAATATGTCATCTACTTCTTCCTAAAGGGTCTTTGAGGGATTTATAATACTACCCAAATTATTCTTATGGATCCTCTTCCCAATATAAACAAAGTTTTAAAATTGCTAGTTTTCCAGCAAGAAAGACAACTTACAGGTACCATTATAGAAATAAAGGTTCTCTTGGATACCAATGAAAAAATTGTCAACTAAAAACAACAAGAACATGGTTCTTGGAAACCCTAAAATCAGAATTTTTGGAAGACTCAGGGAAGGGGAAATTCATAACATAGCCAATGAAGAGGTAGAGGAAGATCAAATAATCAATTAAAGTAGTGTTCTTAGTGTCGTAGAAGAAAACATACAGTGAATGAGTGCAACTCTAAACATGGATATCCTCCATGGTACAAACAGAAGAATGAATAGTTTAACACTAATCAAGATAGAAAGTGCAATCTAAATGTAAAGAATGACCCTTTACAAAACAACAACCAAGAAGAAACTGGAAGAAATTCTTCTACTACTCATCAAATGCAAAGACTCCTACAACTATTAGAATCTTCAACAACAACAAATCATGGTATCAATCAAATTCAAAGGTATAACAATGAATATGCTACAACTGAAACATAAATAAAAGGTAAGAATTCATAAATCATTGACACTAGTGCTACTAATTATGTGACTTACCTCAAAGATCAGTTTACTGTTTTTTATAAAATTAAACCTATTAATATAAAACTAACCCAAAGGGTCTCTCATTATTGCTCATTATGATGGAACTATTCAAAAATTTTAAATATTCATCTATGTTCAATGTTTTATATATTCCTGAATTTTCATTCAATATTATTTTTGTTCATAAGCTAATTAAAGATTTAAACTGCAAACTAATTTTTTCTCTTAAAAAATGTCAGATTTAGGACAACATTTCATCCAAGATGATTGGACAAGTTGATTTGTATAAAGGATTATACTATCTTCATGATTTTCACATTAGATTAAAAAATAATGGTTTTTTGCTTCACAATGTTCGTAACTGTAATGAAAACAATGTTGATATTAAGAATTACAAATCACGACATCTCAGAAGCAAAACTATTGAATACATTTGTAGGAATTTTCCCTATGTGTACTCTATTTCTAAAACTGCTTGTGATACATGTCATTTTGTCAAACAGTATAAACTCCCTTTTTAGCAAAGTAATACACGATCTTTAAATGTTTTTAATCTTATTCATTTGATATTGGGGTCCTATTGGGATTCATTCTCTTCATGGACATAAGTATTTCTTAACTATTGTTGATGATCATACTAGACACATTTGGATATTTCGCTCTTCATTAGAAGTAGAATACTGAGGCCTTGCAGCTACCAATTGTGACATTCAATGACTGAGTTTTTTCCTTGAGGATCTTCACATTACCTTTAATGGGATTGCTAGTCTATTTTGTGATAGTCAATCAACAAGACATATAACACAAAATAACAACTTCCATAATAGAACCAAAAATATAGAAATACGTGGTGAGGGGAAAGCTTCATCAGGGTCTCTTTCATTTGCTACCTATTGGCACAGAAAAATCAACTAGTTGACCTTCTTCCCAAACCTCTTAACAAAGATATTTTTAACAAGTTTCTCTCCAAGCTTGGTGTGTAACACATACCAACATGAGAGGGATTTTGATGTTTTTTTGTTTTTCCCTCTGGCCCCTCTTATTTAATGTTTGGGCTTAGCCCTTTTTTCTTGCTAAATGTGAAAAACGTTTAAAAAGGTTAACTCAATGAAAGTCTGCATATTCAGTTTCTCTTTCTTTCTCTCTTTCTTTTTTACTATTCATCTTCTTCTATCATTTACCTTTGCACTCAGGTACAGATGCAGAACGTCAAAATATTAAAAAAAAAATCAATAAATTTAAATTCTCTTATCTAAACAAAATATTTAAAATTTTAAAAAAATGAAAATGAGATCAATTTAACTTCAATGCAATAGAATGTGTTTTCTAAAATTATCTGGCTCTGTAAATATTGAAACATTAGAATTAAAAAATGTAAGGACTAAAATTGAAGAATAAAGATCTTTTTACAAACTAAAATTGAAAGGTGAAAATTTTTGTAAAGCTAAAAATTGAATTTCAAAATTTTCAAAGCACTAAAATGACATGATGTGAAAGCATCATTCGCAACACTCACAAGACCAACACGTTGTGCTGTTGTGACGTGACTTTTAATATCATCACTTAATAGACTTGGAAATTATAAAATATTGAGGAACCAAACTGTCAAAATTTTAAGGGAGTGTGAAAGTGGAATTTCAAAATAGTTGAGGGACTAAAATATTATTTAAGATATTAAAAAAAAGGGAAATTTGAGTTATTTATTATTACAAATATGACCCTTTTAACATTCTAAAAAGAATGTCTAGTTATGGATGGTCTAAAATGTTCAAACGATTTGCTAACAAAAGTCTATCTTCATATTTCTCACACTAATATTTGTTAAAATACAACACAACTTTGGGCCTAGTTTTCTTCCTAAACGGCTCTTTCTTCCTACAAGTCATGAGAATAACTCTTACACATATTTTTATAACAAAGACACTACGATTTTTTTTTTTCAAATGGGAAAATTATGGAGGTGCAAGAAGAAAAAACCCTTGTAAGGCTTTTTATGAGGAGCTCTACTACTCAAAATTAGTAACCATGGTCTTTCCATCCTACATTGTCGATTGGGCTAACAAAATTTGGGCCTTCAGGCATCAACAACACAACTGTTTCTTCCTGTACTTCCATACCTTCTTCTCTCACCTCCATAAATTTTCGAATTTTTAAAAATGTCTCTCTATAATATTCTGGATTACGTATCTAAAAGTCATTTTTCAAATTGTTAATTAGGTTCCGGATTACATAATCTGAAAGCCTTTTTTCAGATGCATGATTACTTTTTGGATTACATAATCCAGAAGTCTTATTTAGCTTCCAGATTATGTAATCCAAAAATCTTTTTTCTAATGAGTTTCCAGATTACATAATTCAGAAACTATTCTATGGGGATGACACAAAAAGAATAAAAATATATTTTCATGTTGAGTATGAAAGTGGCAGAAGAAGATATGGAGGTGTAGAAAGAAAGAGTCCAACAACACACATACATAATCCAATATATTCTATCAATATAATCTGCTGATTTCTTCCTGCACCTCTATGTGTTTCTTGTTTCTTCCCGTACCCTCACATTGAAAAATTACTTAAATTATTCTTTGACAAGTTTTATTGATTTTTTTTTAATTTTAAAACGTGGAATTCAAAGATTTCACAAATTAGAAAACTTATAAGTTAAAATTTATAATTTTATTTTATTTTAAATTCTACAATACATTCAGAAATATAAATTTGTATTTGAAATGTATAATCTAAAATATAAAAAATTTATTCTGAAAAATTCGAAATGGATAATTTTAGTATTTTGAAAAGTGTAAAATGCATGGAGAAATCATGAAAGTAATCAATGAAAGTTCAGGAAGAAATCCTCATGTAAGGCTGATTAGTGTCTATTTCTTTATCGATCTTTAATTTATTTTATTTATTACTTTTAATTCTTATTTTTATTTTATCTGCTTCCTGATCCGTTTGACATAAATTTTATCATCATCAATTTCTTTAGATTAGGTTGTGACTTACATTTTGGTGAATCTCTTGAATCTTCATCATAACATGAATGATCATCTAAGCTTTTAATTAAATAAGGTTAATTGTAATACCCCTCCTCTTGCCCCACACACACAAAAAAAACCTGTGAGTTAGCAACACAATTTACAGAAAATATCTTTAATAATTAACAAACCTACACATTAATAGAATAAAATCAAGTAACGTGTCAGCAGCAAAATTGCGACGATGACAACCTTTATAAGCAAAGAAAAACCACCCTATCATCAACATCTTCAATTCTACAAAGATATATGCTAAATTTATGAGAGTTTGGTTCATAACTTTTTCTTTCATTTTCAAATTTCAAAAGATAGAAATAGTCACTTGAGCTTTAATTGTTGGTGCCTTTTTCACGCCATTGAGCTTATGTATATTTAATAGAGAACCAAAAGCAAAGTATTGGGCAGAAGAGGCAAGAAATGAGAACCCTCTTCTTCCTTTTATTCAAAACTTGAATTGAAGTGAGTTCAAGTTAAAAGAAGGAATAATCTAAATATGGTGACTTTGGGAACTTGTAAATAAAAGAAGGAAAATCAACAAAGGAAAAAGCAAGAAAGTAAATAAGGGTAGCTTTTGTGGTATCTCAAAATTCTTGAAGCTTAAGTTTTGTGGCTCCCTCTCAAGGTTTTCAAACGTTTGGTCCACATCAACGTAGTTGCTAGCCGTTGGTGGAATCTCTTTCCATTTTTCCTTTGCAAATTCTGTTGGAACAACCAGCATCATGAGGAAATCACACAATTATGAATGTTAGTTTTGATACTAGGAAAAGCCTTGGAAGGGAAGAAAGAAAACATGTAACTGAATGACAACGTTAAATCATGATTTCAAGTGTTTTGATTTGATTAGAACTCAACTACCAACTCTCTTAATAAACTTATGTCCTTTTCACTTGGATTTATGAATGATTTTTCTTAATTCAGTTTGTGCCCTTTTCTGTGTTGCATGATTTGACTTTTTCTTTTCTTTTAATAATCTTTAGAAGCACAACAAGGTATTGGTCATTCACCATAGATTTTTTTATGTTAAACAATTGTGTCAATTTCACAATCCAAATAAATAATAGTGGTAATTTGTGGCGTAACGTGAATGGCATAGAAAAAAACAAAAGATTTGCACCCAAGAGAAAAATGATGGAGATAAAAGGGAGAAAAATACAAAATAATAGTATTGTTGTATCTTGAACTACCAAGCTACCCCAACAGCCCTAAACCCTAATTAAGCATTGTTACCAACGTACCCTCTTGCTATTTTGATAATATTCCTTTTGGAACCCCCAAAATTATTAGAAGCAATTCTTTAAGGGTGTATCACTTTTGCTGAATTTCACTTTCTAATCCTTGGAATTCCCCAATGTGAGGCACTTGGAGATTCAAACTTCCCTCTCCATTGCTACCATTTACACATCATCCTTCCAATTAAGAGCCAAACAATTTCAAATTCTCCTCCTTTTTATTTTTAACTGTGCTTCAAGAGAATCCAATTTTCTTGCATATTCACACTTCATTGAACACCTCTTTTATTACCGAAACTAGTGTTAAAAGTATGATTTCAGGACACAATTTGTAGAGGGCCTTTATTGAAGGAAGGAGTGCATATTGGAGCGTAGGCATTGCAAAGTGAAGACATTTCCCTAATCTGCAATAGTAGTTACTAATTTTAAAATCAGGATGGTTAATTAACTCGTCTTGAACCCTAAATTAATTAATGTTTTAGGTTTTTTAAGGGGTAATTAATGGCTTAGTCAAGAGTTATGAACACCATGAATCACAAATTTGGTAATCATAGCGAGATCCGTGGCTTACACGATTTCCCATGACACTTTTTTATTATAACATTGACATTAATTAATACCTTTTGATTTCGGATACTTACTTTAAGCAAAAGCTTAAACGTGGAATGGTAAGGGCTCGTTTGGAATCGTTTGATTAGAGTTAATTTGCTGGGATGAATTTGTGAGTTTCTTTGGTTTGCTTGTGGTTTTGCAAGTGAAAAACCTATATAATTGATTATATTATAATTATGTTATTCAAATAATTAATATGTGTTTTGAAGTATATTTATACATGCATGATTTATAATTACAAGTTAGCTATAAATGATGATAATATTTTTTTATTTATTTTTCATAATATAATAATAATTTAAATAATATATAAATTATTAAAATTTTAAAAAATAATAAATAAAATTATTTCAGTTTCTACTCATTTTTATACTCTTTCAATTCATTTAAGTAATTACACTTATAAATCTATTTTTTTCTTTCATGTTTCTTTCACACCATCAAAATGAAAAATAAAATAAAATAACTAAAACTAAATCTTATTACGGTTTGTTTAAATGTTTGTGATTGACAAATTAGTCCTCACATTAAATTGAACTACTGTTTAGCCATTTTGTCATTTATTTTTAAGAAAATCAGTTTCACATCATCCCTATTTACATGTAACAAATAAACTTTATTTATTTATTTCATATATAAGTAAATTTAATTATTTTTAGTTTATGTAATGATATTTTTTTCTAAAATTCTTAACTTTAATTAATATCTGACTTTTAACTTTTTTGTTTTACTGTAAAGATAGTTTAAGAAAAATACTAATGCATTTAATTATTAATTTCTATTTTTTAATGTAATTATATATGAGAACGAAGGTAGTATTTCGTTTCCTATATCTAGTTTGCATAGTTCTTGTAGTACGTGAAATATTTTGTTGACTTTTTTTTTCTTATTTTCAAAATGGGATAACATATTTTATGTTGTTTATTTTTTAAGATATGTATTCTTCTCATATTTTTTGTATGGATATAGTTACATCTTTATAAATTAATCTTCAATGATTTTTTAAAAGTTTTTCTTACATTTACGTGATGAACCTCTGACATATTCTCTTTACCTGTCCACTTTCCACACCTTTATGGGTAAAACCTTCATATATTTACTCCATTAGTATGTTTCTCAAAGAGTCACAGTAATTTGTGGAGAAACCTGTGAAAATTTTAGAGAATGTTGAATAAGAATGGGAGTTTGTTAACCCATAAGACCACAAAAATATGTTTATGTTTTATAGAGAATAAGTTAATATGATTTTTTTTCGTACTTTTATTAATTTTCCTATTTTACAAGAATTAAAAATATAATTTATTAGTGTTATTATTATTTGTCAGGTAGCTGTAAGGTGTATGTTGAAGCTGAGAATCATGTCACATCAGTATAGAGACGCAGAGGAATATTACTGTTGGGTAACTTGTCTTGGTGGCTGATGCATGAAGAAGAATAGTACAATGCACTATTTAATTTTTTCATATTTCAAAAGAAATTTTTAACCTATAAGTTATACCATTATTTGTACTTTTTACATTCCACACAAAATCTATGAAATGGGGTGAACACGGATTTTTGTCTCACATCTCAGATCATGTGTTTGGGACAAAACCATAGCAATGATGCCTAGGTTCACCCTTCACATATAAGTAAGCAACCAGAGGGAGCCTACAATTTGTTTATGTACTCTTTCTCTCTCTTCTCCTCACTACCAGACACAAGACATGGTTTTAAGTTAACAACTTATGGATAGTACTATCACCCAACAAGAAGTGAGAGAACAAAAACATACCCAACAACAGCATCAGAAGCATTGTGCCCCTTTGGTGAGCCTCAGAAGGTCCACTAATCCTAACCCGGTCTCCATTCTGGTCTTCTGGGTGTCTAAATCTCTTAGAAGTTTGTGTTTCAGAGTTCAACTCTCACAAGGGTTTTGCTTGAGGAGGATTCAGTACCATGGCATGGTGATTAACTCCTCTGTCCTCTATGCTTCTTCTTCTTCTTCTTCATCTGCTTTTGTTGAAGGGAAAGCTGCTGCAATGGAGGGTTTGAGTTTGGTTGAGAAGAATGAGGTTGTTGAAGAAAGTAAAGGAAGTGAAAATGGTGGTAAGAGAGAAACTTTTGCTGATTTGATTGAAGAAAAAGGTCGTGAGAGTAGTTTCAGCTCAGATTTTCTGTCATCAGAGACCACACATGAGGAGCATAGTAGGAGTAGCACTGAGGACTCGTCTTCACCACCTTCGGTGGGGTGGACGATTCAGGAACTTGCTGCATCAGATTGTGCCAGTCCTCATGGCAGTGAAGATGGAGAGAAGAAGCACTCGGTTTTGGAGAATAAGGAGTTTAAGAAACAAGTTTCAGTCTCATCAGGTATTCAACTAGTGTTTTATGCACAAAGTCTCCTTGTTTGTGTAAAATGTATTTTTGGACTATGTTGATTTGGTTAAAATTGATTTTTAATTTCTATATTTTTAAACTTAAAGTTTTGTTCTTATTTTTGAATCTTGATAGACTGTTTTCATGACCCTATACTACATTTTGATTACCAAGGATGCAATTCAGTACATTTCAAAAACTACAAGAACAGAAACTATCATTTTTTTAATGTAGAGGCTGCTAAGAAAAATATTGAAATGTAGAGGCTAACACCAAATTTGACCAAATTCTGAGAGACCTAAAGTACATTTTATCCTTTTCATATCTATGATTTCACTATGATGAGTTCTATGTTTTATGATTTGATTTTGATTCTCACTTGTAGAGATTGAGATGATGAAGGAGAGGTTTGCAAAATTGTTACTTGGAGAAGATATGTCTGGTTGTGGAAATGGGGTCCCTACAGCCTTGGCCATCTCAAATTCCATAACCAATCTGTGTGGTAAGCGAAATGCACATCTGAAGCAAATTCTTACTGTGTTTTCATTTGGTTTTTGTTTATTATTAATTGGTGCAAATTGGTTATGGTGATTTTATTGACTGCTATTCTTGTATATGATTGTGATGGCTCG
>Ga0123342_1006881_pt1 | contig 15455 bp, 9 predicted proteins | sample Turbeawhitnodule_FD_89960 | JGI IMG/M metagenome (GOLD analysis project Ga0123342, IMG submission 89960) | Root nodule microbial communities of legume samples collected from Mexico - Turtle bean Mexico white nodule | ecosystem: Host-associated > Plants > Roots > Nodule | place: Mexico: Nepantla... | reverse complement strand
GGATAAAGTTAGACTAAAATTTTATTCCTGGAAAGGAAAACTATTATCTTTAATGAGAAGAATTCAACTAGTAAATACAAACATACTAGGTATGTTGTTATATGTGTTTCAGATTTATGCTTGACCTAAGTAATTGTTGAATGAACAAGACTTTGATTAAGAACTTTATTTTGACTGGTGAAGTACACCAAAGGAATCTAGTTATTCTTAAATGTAACAAAGCGTGTTGTATTGTGCAAGAAAGGTTGCTTCGGAGTGCAATAAAGTTCTCAATAGAGTAACAATATTGAAACTCACTTGGAATTTCTAATTTTCTAACTATGCCTACTATACCTTAATGCACTTGACGTTTTATAATTTTTTGTGTGTGTCATAGGTAGGGTATACATCCTCTTCCATTTTGCCTCGAATATCAATGTATATTTCTATAGTTTTATATACTTTTGGTTGAGTTACATGAAATGAGACAAGTATAAACTTTTTGACATATTCCTAGTGTATGGAATGATCCATAACCAATTTTCAAGGTAGGTTTTAGTTCTTATAATACTATTAAAATGATTAATGTCTCCATTCCTCTTTCTAGTGCTTTATAAAAAAGAAATTATTTTTACGATTCTAAAATTATTTAATACAACTTGTCATGTTAGATAAGCGTACATAATTGTGCAAATTAATTAATTAGATTGAGCTACCAGATGTCATCCTAGTTATTACTCAAGTCCATGTATTTGTAGCATATGTAAAAGGGACTTTTAAGAGTCTTCTCTCTTTATAATGAGATTTATACTACTCTGGGATTTGAATTGATATTGATAACTATTGAAGAAGAAAACCTAAAGGGTTTGTATTGAATTTGAAAAGAATAGTGATTCTATGCTTGTCCAATTAACATTCTTTGAAATTGGTTTAATCCTCTCAAGGTTAAGATAAAGGTAATTATGTTTACTTCAAATTTGTTTTCTGCATTTTGGATTTTACATATTTTCATATAAGAAAATAGATGTTCAAATACGAGTGCAAATTAATAAATTATTGATAAGATCTATTTTGTTAATACAATGTTATACCAAATTCTATTAAGAATAAATTTTCTTCAAATTATTTTGTCCATAGTAATACATACTATTAAACTTTTGTATACAAAATGTTTTAATGTTTTATCCTATATCTTTTTGCATTGTTAAAAAACTGTAGTTTTATATTATTATTAGTAGTATTTTTATTATTAGTATTATTATATATTTTTTCTATATGTAATACATATTTATTTGATAATACATTGTAGTGATCATGTGGATAAAAAAAGTTGACTTTTAGAAATTTTGAATCTTTTTAACTAACTATTTACTTCAATTTATATAAAAAAGAGCCCAGAAATCCATTTTGTGTGAAAAAATAAGAGAAAAGATACCATCCTAAAGTGGACCAAGCCCATTATAATTCAAAATCCTAATTTACATAATTGTTGGATGTGGTCGTTCTCTAGCACTTCAAACCCTAGCAATTTAAGGCTATAAAAAGCATATCACTAATAGAGTACAAACACAATCTTATATATTTTTGAAGGTTCCTTCGTGATAAGGGATGAAATAATATTGCAGTTTCAAAGAGTGGTGCACTAGCTATCCATTTGATTTTGGAGGCGAACTTATAGTCCACAAAAAGAGCGTGTGAACAGAAAAAAAAAAAAATAGGAAAAGGAAGAGTGAAAAAGAAGTTCTTATCAATATAGATTTTCTTCAGGGTAGATTAAGGACAAATCGCAATAGTGATTGGTGTTTCACCAATTATATTGGTTATCACTACAAGAAAATCATGAAATAGAAACCAATTTGTAGAAACCAAAATAATTAGTTGCAATAGTAACTAAATTAGAGACCATTTTAGAAACTAAATAGAAATTTGGTTTCTAAATTAGTTTCTATTATTGTTAAATAGTTTCTAAATTGGTATCTAATTAGCAACTAAGGTTTTTGCTACCAAATTTAGACACTAAATAATTGGTAGTTAAAACCTTAGTTGCTAATTAGATACCAATTTAGAAACTATTTAACAATAATAGAAAATAATAGAAACTAATTTAGAAATCAATTTTTCTTTTAGTTTCTAAAATGGTCTCTATTTTAGTTCCTATTGTAACTAATTATTTTGGTCTCTAAAAATTGGTTTCTATTTCATGATTTTCTTGTAGTGTATATTCTTTTTTCCTTTAACTTTGATTATGATTTTAATACACTTTTATCTACTTTCAAAAATTGACAAACACATATTTACTTTTGAAGAGATAATCTTCCATATGTAAGATTCTTTGATATTTATTAGGGTTTGCTAAAAATTTTGTAGGTGGCTACCTAAAGTAAGGTGGCACGGGGAAGAAGAAATCAAAGTAAGTACTTTATTTATTATCATGATTATTTTCCTTGTTATTTTTATAATTCTTATATAATTAAGTTTGTTTCTTGTGTAGGTACTTATAATTATAAATTTATCTCTTTTCTAGTAATCTTATTTCTTAAAATAAAATAAAAGTAAGTAAATTTATAGAGTTTTATCTTATTGTTGAGATGATCAAATACATACCTATACTTATTAATATTTTTTTTTTTGTGTGAAAAGGTAAAATGGTTATTGATTTTAACACATTCTTTCATTATAATATTTTTTTTTAATATATTTAACATGCAAAGTTGTATCTCCTTCACCTTCCACTTTTGGCAACCTTTGTGAATTTGAAACAAATAAAAGACATTATCTCCCTTTATGTTAGGATAAGATCTGACCTAGAGGTAACATGTGACCTTTTCAATTTAGACTCCTTTTTTCCCCTTATTTTAACCCCTATTTTTATTCTTATATAAAAATAACAAATATCAAATAAAGATATATTCATTATTCTGTATTTTTTATTTTTGTAATGGATTAAAGATCTCAACTGTGAATATATATGATGCTTCTTAACACTAGTATATTTTTTTTTGGTTTGCATTGTTAAAGTTTATAATGGATTATTTCAAATAGTAAGATTTTTGGTAAGTTACTCAACTGTTCTTTATATATATATATGTGAATGTGTGTAATGGTTAATATTTTGTAGACATTGAATAAAATAATTTTTAATTTCAACATATGTTATATGCATACTGGTGAACTATACCTCCTCAACCATTATGGCAACTTCATATTTTCGTAATCATTCTCATCACAAGAATCTCAATATCATATTCCGCATAGTCATCTTCTGAGTAAGAATGATTAATCATCACAACTCACTTCATCAATTGGTTATTTTTCCTATTTATCTTACTCTTTCAATCACTCCCCACCAAGAATTTGAACACATTGGTGAACTCACAACCGAAAAAATTGATGGTGAGATAATGGCCTTTTTAATTTGATGAGTAAGAGAAATAACTAAGTGATTTACCAAATTGTGATTGTGAATCATTGTTACTCTGAAGATGATCATGTGAACTATGACATCAAAGATTCTTGAGATGAGAATGATCACGACAATATCAAGTGCAGAGATAGTCAAGGAATCATGTATACTCCAATAATGCATATAAGATGCAATGTGTTTAATTTTATTCCCATTTGAAAATACAAGTATATAAAATTGTTTTAGATATATTGGTAAAGGTCATAACTATGAATTAGGTTAAAATAATATGAAAGGTTATACATATATGTAAATGTGTGGATCATGCCACTTAGGGTTAGATTGGGAAGGGGAAATTCTATTAAGTGCATTTGGGAGCTTGGTAAAGAAACATAAAAATTGTGATATTTTTCATTGGATAGACATTCATAAATAATATATTATTGATATGGTAAAGGTGATTCATTACTAGAAGTTTGTAAGTATTTTTCTTGTAAAATTTTATGTATTGTAATGTCTTACAAAATCCTTTTTGTTAATGACACTCACGATAGAGTAAAATTTATTTTGTTCTTTAACTAATTGAACAAACAAAGCATCTTATAATACAAAAAACTGAATATGAAATGAAGGCAATGTAAACATGAATTGATATAAAAAAGGATATAAATTGTTAAGACTGAGTAGAACACAACTACTGATATACCTAATCTTGGTGTTGATGCATACCAATATCATGATTTAGTACATTTTTGGTGTTCTTAGAAGGATTAAGTAAATATTATATTTACTTTTTGATTAACAAGATTATATATTGTACGGTTTTACCACTATTTATTTTTATATTCACTAGTGATAGAAAATATAAAAACTCATATTGTATGGGAATTAAGAATCTTCCTAAACATATTAATGAGACTATGTGTCTCTTTTAGTATTTTCTCTTTTCTCATTATTTAATCTAATTTCTCCAGCACAAATTTATATTTACAATTAACTTGAAGAGATGAAAACATTGTTATCAAAATTATTACAATGACTACCAAAATATTCAGAATCGCATCACTACCTTTTACTTACATATTAGTACAGTGACTTAGTTCTCATCAACCAAATAGTTTCATAATCACATCATTACCTCTAAAAGTATCTTTACAGAAGCAATTTTCAATTTGGATGAAACCGAAAAAGACATGCCACTCAAAAATCAAGGGCTTAGAAAAGGAATAATTAGCATTTAAGCCAACAAAACACATGCCACTGCACATTATTTCCTTGCATAGCTACGTCCATTCTTCTTCACTCTTCCCCTCAAACTCTATCACCTCACCATTTTACTCTTCTCGTGCTTCAAACAACAACTTCATCATTAAACTCAGCATTCATATTAAACTCAGCAGTAAATTCACATAAGTCTGCTATCACGTTAGTATGTCTATGGTGATACTGGCACGCACAGTTTCCATGCATCATAAACTATAATACAGGCAACTAAATTATGCCTCTCCTCTGTCTTCTTTTGTGATTAGTTTTATACACAATAGAATAAAAATACAAAGCAAAATAAAAATACACAGCTAGATTTTATGACATTAAAAAGCAAATGTAATCATTTCAGAGTAAATGAACTAATATTAAAGAAGACAATATCAAAGAAGAGAAAAATAAGAGACGAACCAAAGAGAAGTGTTCGATCCATGAGCTGAAATCAAAGAAGCACCGAACCACAAAATGCACGAAACACATGAAATGTACGAAACACACGAAATGCACTTAGTTCTGGGAGTAAAATGCACCATTTGAGAAAATATTTTTCTCGAAAACAAACAAACACAGTAGAGTTAGGCAAAGAAGAGATCTAGGACATAAGAAATTAGGGTTCAAAAATACATACCAATAGGAAGTAGAGATAAATGATGTTCGAAGCAATGAGGTTCTGAAATCGACGTCACACACAACAGAGGTAAAAGATGATTTGAAGATTGATTCTGAAAGGGGATTTTAAAATGGATTTGAACATATGGAAAACAATTGTGTGTGAAGGCTGAAGGTTTCAAAACTCTTAGGTTCAAATAAACGAGATTTTAGTAATATTGTAGGTATAAGTTTGAATTTAACTTATTTTTTCATTATTGATACAAGTATTTGGAGGTCTTCAACTTCTTTCTTCAGATTGAATAAAGATATATTAGTAATAAGAATGCAAATTTTTAGAACATTTGTATTGAGTGATTTGTATTTCAAGTAAAGTTACCTTAAAAATACACGATTGTTTTTATTCTAGATGTTAGAAGTTTGATCGTGTGAACTTCATCATCAATTATAACTACAACATTAAAGACGAATACTTTCAACTATGACCTGTCTAATATTGGTTTTAATGCCGATTGAATGAGTCAAAGAAATAACATTTCCGGGCACCACAAAGCCACTTGCTCTGTCGGTTCAAAGTTTAGAGGGAAAATCAGAATAACTTCCGGTCCTTTCCTTCTAATTCATTACATCAATGTGACAACCATACCACTTATTTTAGGACATATTTTTTAAGTTTATTTATTGATTAATTATTATTGGTCTCTCCATCTTTTTATTAATGAAATTTGTCAGAAAGCATTTGTATCACAAAATTGTTTGATATTTTAATAAGAAACACGATACAGATGACCCGTTTTTAAAGGTCATTATTATATACTTATTCTTTGTTTCTATCTTTCTTCTATCTATCTCCATTTACGTGTTTTGATATGATTTGTCTACCATAAATGATACTTTGACAAGTATCTGCCATTGCAAAAGACTCAGCTCATTCATGTCGAATATAAAGCAACTACTTCCTAATTGCTCCTCGCTCATCACAACCTTTGTTTTACTGCAAACATAAGTTGTTTTACAAGTTTCTTATTTTTTAAGTTCTTAAATCATGGCACAGAGATCCTTCTCTTCCTCCAGGAATCCATGGGATTATGATGTCTTTCTAAATTTTAGAGGTGAAGATACTCGTTCACAGTTTACATATAATCTTTACAATTCGTTGCGCCAAAAGGGGATTGTTACTTTCTTCGACGATGGTGGTCTTAGAAGAGGGGAAGATATTACACCTGCTCTCTTCAAAGCTATTCAAAATTCAATGATTTCCATCGTTGTCTTCTCCATAAACTATGCATCTTCAACCTTTTGCTTAAACGAACTTGTAAAGATACTTGAATGCGCGAAGGAAGAAGGCCGATCGATCTATCCAATATTTTATGAGGTGGATCCATCACAAGTTCGACATCAGACTGGAATTTATGCAGAAGCATTGTCAAAACACGAAGCTAGATTCCACAGTGACGCTGACTACGAGAAGGCACAAACATGGAGGAAGGCTTTACATGAAGCAGCTAATCTATCCGGCTGGCATTTCCAACATGGGTATTTCATACTATTCTTTTAATACACATATATATGTTATAAACTCTCCTTTTGCTAATAATTTTCGTATTAATACTAATAGGGAAGAAAATTCAAATAAATCGTATGGATCTTGATCTATAAAATTTGAGAAATGGATGCAAAATTTTATGTCATTAGTTCTGATAGAAAGGAATGAACTAAAAACAATATATGATGCTTTAGTTTTAGCTGACATGTTTTCTTGTAATGGATAGGTCTCAACAACCAGAATATGAGTTTATCAGAAAGATTGTTGAAGAGATATCTGAAAAGATAAATTACATCCCTTTACATGTTGCTGATAATCCAATTGGGCTGGAGTATGCAGTGCAAGGAGTGAAATCTCTCCTTGGAGATGGGTCTGATGTCAACATGGTAGGAATTTATGGTATCGGGGGTATAGGTAAAACCACGATTGCTCGTGCTGTGTATAATTGTCTTTTTTGGCATTTTCAAGGTTCCTGTTTTCTACCTGACATTAGAGAAAATACAATTAATAAGCATGGGATTGTGCGACTCCAAGAAATACTACTTTCTGAAACACTCAAAGAAGAAGATATTAAAGTGAGAGATGTCAATAGAGGAATCCAGATAATAAAAAGGAGACTTCAACAGAAGAAGGTCCTTTTAGTTCTTGATGATGTTGACAAATTACAGCAGTTAAAGGTACTTGCAGGGGGACATGATTGGTTTGGCTCTGGAAGTACAATCATCATCACCACAAGAGACAAGTACTTGCTAGATGCTCATGGGGTGGTAAACCTATATGAGGCTAAGCCTTTAAATGTTGAAAAAGCTATCGAATTGTTTAACTGGCATGCCTTCAAAAAGGGAAAAGTTGGTCCAGCTTATACGAATATTTCCAACCGTGCAGTTTCTTATGCGTGCGGACTTCCGTTGGCTCTGGAAGTTATAGGATCTCACTTATTTGGAAAAAGTTTAAAACAGTGCAGTTCTGCATTAGATAAATATGAAAGAATTCCTCATGAGAAGATTCATGAAATACTTAAAGTAAGCTATGATGGTTTGGAAGAAAATGAGAAGGGAATTTTCCTGGACATTGCTTGTTTCTTCAATACCTGTGAACTGGGCAATGTCACACCAATTCTAGAAGCTCATGGTTTTTATGTAAAAGATGGTTTGAGAGTGTTGGTTGACAGATCTCTCATAAAGATTGATTCTTCTGGTTTTGTGAGAATGCATGATCTAATTCTAGACACAGGTAGAGAAATTGTAAGGCAGGAATCAACACTTGAGCCAGGCAGACGTAGTAGATTATGGTTTAACGAGGACATTGTTCATGTTTTGGAAGAAAATACGGTATGTTGATATTATAAACATTTCTGCTATTTTCTATCCTTTCATCCCTTTATTATTTAACCATTTTATTGAATACATGCTAGATTTAATATTACATATTTATCCATGGATGGCATAGCTAATTAAAAGCACATTTTTGTGGATAAACTATTGTTTGGCGTGGAAGGGATCTGATAAAATAGAATTCATAAAGCTTGAAGGGCACAACAACATAGAAGTGCAATGGAATGGAAAGGCATTCAGGGAAATGAAGAACTTGAGAATTTTGATCATTGAAGATTCAACCTTTTCTACTGGCCCTGAGCATCTACCAAATAGCCTGAGAGTGCTAGACTGGAGTTGCTATCCTTCACCATCTTTACCTTCTAATTTCAATCCCAAACGTTTTGAGATATTCCTTATGCCTGAAAGTTGCCTTCAGATATTCAAACCAGAAAAGGCATGTTTATCTGTCAAAGTTTTAGTTCTCAACATGAGTTTCTACATTAAAAGATAATAACTTGACCCATTTGCTTTTTATGTTGTAGATGTTGGGATCATTGTCTATAATAAACCTTGAAGATTGCAAGTTCTTAACTGATCTACCGAGCCTACGAGAAGCACCACTCTTAACAACTCTGCGTCTAGATAAATGCTCTAATTTGGTTAACATTGATGAATCAATTGGGTTTCTTGATAAGCTTTGCTTATTGAGTGCTCAAGAATGCACCAAGCTGAAAACTCTTGCACCCTGCATCATGCTGACATCTCTTGAAACTTTGGATCTTCGGAGGTGCGAAAGTCTTGAGAGTTTCCCAGAAGTATTGGGAAAGATGGAGAAAATAAGGAAAATATATTTAGACGGCACAAATATAGAGAAATTGCCATTTTCAATTAGAAATTTTGTTGGGCTTGAACTGCTGTCCTTGAAGGGTTGCCGAAGACTTTATCAGCTACCAGATAGTATAAGCATGATACGGGAAGTTAAGGTGTTAGTGGGTTATGGGCATGGAACGTATCAAAATTTTGAAGAGTTGAGCTCAGAGGTGTCTGAAAGGGCCATGCTTATTGGCGGTTATGACCGATATCTTGATATGTATTATTCATACATAAGTCCCAATAATGCCATCCAAGTATGCAGTCCTAATCCTATTATGCATTCTGATTTCCGTTTGTTATTCCAACAGCTTAGAAAGAAAAAGAAGCACGTTCGCAGGGAATCATCGATTCATTTCTCGTTTCGAAACAAATTTCCTAAGATAGCGGTATGTTGTTTAACATCAGCGGTTTTCCAGAAAGGTTTGATGGCAATGAATTTCAAGTTCAGAGTATTCATTAACGAGAGTATGCAATTCATTGCTCTGAGCAATTTCATAGAAAGAAACAGGAAAACAACACTTTGGTGTGATGTAGAAGGCAAAGTGGACGGGGTGTTTTCAGAGCAAGAGTGGAATAAAGTTGAGATTGTATTTGAGTTAGGCTTCCCTATGCAAAGAAATCGTGGAAATGAGAGCGCAACATTGAGCTTTCTTAGAGCAAGTCTAGATTGGACTCTAATCGGTGTGTATGAAGAAGGAAATAACAAGGAGGATATTGAATTCAAAGATCCCATGTCAATTTTTCCATTGCGTTCAACTTCATTACCTACTTCTTTGTACTATGTCGTAGTATAGGGAAGCCTGCATAGGAATATGGATTAAATAAGTTTTTCTAATGTTTACAATTATTACGTTAGATACTTCTACTTCTTCATTTTGCCCTTTGTTTTAATGTGTTCAATTTTATCATTACAATACACCTTTCCTTTGTCATTTGTGACTACTTATGACGACAAGCGACATAGGTGAAAGACATGTTGTATAATTATTTTACAAATTAAAGTTCCTTACTCAAACATTCTAAACCTTATTTGCAAAACAGGTATGTCCATATTCACTCTCCTAAACAATACATATTTAAATAGATACTCCCAGTTGCCATACCCACAATCTTTTATCTGATATAATTTTCCATTTGATCACCTTTAAACTGAATCTAGATCTACCTTTTCTCAATACTAAAATATCAATACTAAAAATATCATTAAATAACAACTAATCTTAAAAATAAAAATATAATTAATCCTGGGATTGTTTTACAAAATTAAAAAACTATAGATATTAAAGTAGTATCTAAATTTTTATTTAACATTTAGCTATTAAATTTTAACAACTAACTAATATAAATTATAAATGAGTCACTATGAAAGAATAATTGTTCAATTTTTTCTTTTTTTCTCGTGATTTCAAGTTATTATTACATGCCCAAGCCTCTGTCTTTAATATAATTAATTTGATTCACTAAATGTACTGAGGTACACACACCACCATTTTCAAATGAATTGATAAAAATTATTTTAAAAGAGTACACAAGACCTTCAACCCCGTTATTTAGCTTGGACCAAATATACATGCCCATAGGAAACTAAAATAACCAAAACAAACACGTTTTCAAATGCAATATTCAAAAATACGTTAAACCATGGGCATACTTAATGATGTTTCGTAATTTACAAATCCACGTACGGTTTGTTCAACCATTGGCATATGTTTCGTAATTTACAAATCCACGTACGGTTTTTCCAATTAGTATGACTACAACAGAACAACAAAATAAAACATTACTTATCTAAAATAAAACATTACTTATCTAGTAATGCGTACATGTATCAAAATAAAGTTAAAAGAAAAATAGTTAAAAAAAAAATAGTTAATTTGGATGTAAAGAATAGTTTATTCAAACAAGTAACAAGAATAATTTGGATATGCTTCATAAACTGGGATTCCATAAGAGATGGATTCTATGGATAAAAGGTTGTTTGGACTCTGCCACAATGTCAGTCCTGGTTAATGGAAGCCCTACTACGGAGTTCAAAGTCAAGCGAGGGTTGAGGCAAGGAGATCAATTTCCATAAGTCTAGGATCACTGGAATCAACGTCCAAAGTCGGGCCCTTGAAATCTATGCAAAGAGTCTCCACTGTACTCTAATGAGGGTACCGTTTAAGTACTTGGGGTTGGAGATAGGAGGAAATCCTAGGAAGAAAAAGTTTTGGGAGCCGATAATCGTAAAACTGAGCACAAAACTTAATACTTGGAAGGGGAGGTTTTTGTCTATGGCTGGCAGAATCTGCTTAATTAAATCGGTATTTACATCTCTACCGCTATATTATTTCTCCTTCTTTAAGGCTCCTGAAGCGGTTTGCGATAGTATTGTCCGTATCCAGAGAAGATTCTTATGGGGTTGGGGAAGGGAGAACAGACTGATATCGTGGGTGAGCTGGGACAATATATGCAGACCTTTGGAGGAGGGAGGACTGGAGATTAAAGATGTCAGGAAGTTTAATGCTGCACTTTTAGCGAAATGGAAGTGGAGACTTATGAGCGGAGAAAAGGGAGTGTGGAAGTATATTTTGTTGTCTAAGTATGGCACAAAGCTTAATCAAAGGGGCAGAAACCAAAAAAAATTATCTTGGTGGTGGTGCGATTTGTGCAAGAGTTGTGGTGAGGGAGAAGAAGTAAGCTGGTTCCATAGTGAAATGGGTTGGAAGATGGGAAGTGGGGATAAGGTGAGATTTTGGGAGGACACATGGGCTAGCAGCAGGGCCTTAAGAGACATCTATCCGAGGCTCTACTCAATATCGCTGAATCATAGATCAAAGGTGGCCGAGGTGGGGGAATGGGAGGAGGAAGAATGGTCCTGGAAGTTGAGTTGGAGAAGGTCAAGGTTTCAATGGGAGTCTGAATTACTAGATGAGTTGCTAAGAGTGATAGACAGGATCAAACCGAGAAGGGACACTACAGATATCCAGACGTGGGGAGGGGATGCATCTGGAGTGTATTCGGTGAAAACAGCGTATGACTGCCTTGCAAAATCTACCAGAGGTAGGCCAAATGTAATCTTTAAGCTTCTTTGGCAGGTTAAAGCGTCTCCCAATGTTCTGGTAACTGCATGGAGGGCCTTACTAGACAGACTTCCAACTAAGGCAAACTTAATGACTAGAGGGGTGATGATTAATAGCCAACCATGTGTGATGTGTGGTGGCGGAATTGAGTCAGCACAACACTTGTTCTTGGATTGTACAGTTGCGCAACGTGTATGGAATAGATTTCTCAGATGGATGGGAATAGCTTTTGTCCAGCACAGAGAATTGATGTATCACTTCGAGCAGTTCCACTTCCCTATCTTTAATCACAATCAGAACTTGTTGTGGAAAGGCATGTGGGTAGCGGTGGTGAGATGCATTTGGGAACAGAGGAATAATATTATCTTTAACCAAGGAGTAGCGGATGATGATGAAATATTACACTTGGCACAAACCAAAGCGTGGTTGTGGTTGAAACATAGGCTGAGGTGCTTTAACTACTCATTAGCGGAATGGTATATGAACCCAATCCATTGTATAAAGAGCTAACATTACCTATGCTGAAGGGGTGATATAGAGGTTGTGAAGGGTAACCTTGTGATGAAGGAAAACAACCTGTAGGCGGTTCAAGGAACAAATCTATTCGTCTAGCAGTGATGATGCTATGTTACTTATTCCTGTTAAAACATGTTAGCAGCAGGAACTTCTTAGCTGGGCAGGATATAGGGACTGCTAAGGTATAGTAAATCCGATCAGAGGAATAGATGGAGGCATCTGGATTGGATGGATATCTGCGACTCAATAGAGGGACTCATTGCAAGGTGAAAGGTGTAGAATGGAAGGTATAAAGGTAGGTGTTTGAAGGGTGGGAGATAGGCGATGCTATCTTTGGAAGGGATGTACTGGTAATGAGTGCGTGAGAGCTGTTGTAAGGCAAAAGGAATAAAAGTAAGGTGTGGGAGGGCACTGCATTAAGAGAAGCAGTGTTGCCGATGCTGATACGGTGCTGAATGGAAGGCAAAGGAAGTGTGTCATTCATCTAAACTAGGCATACAAATATGGAATTGGAACTGGCACATAGGTGTGAGGGACTAACTTTTGTCTACCTTATAGCCAAGAGCAACTGTTGTGCACCCTTAGCCATGAGTTGGTCTCTATATGACGCAGGTATGGTGTAAGGGGTTTTATGAGGGGGTCCTGTTGGTGTTCTAAAAGGAATTGGTGTGCTGGGGGGAGAGTATTTCATGTCCAAAGTGGCAAAGAGTTAGGTGATGGTGGCAAAGGGGTATGTCTTAAGTGGGGTTTTTGGGTTGTTGTAAATGTGGTCATCTGTTTTGTTAGTGACAACACATGTTGCTGGACTTTTCTTTGTAGGCGGTTAGTTCTTTATAGGATACAGTCGGTGTAAGAATGTTTGAACCTTTTTTGGCAGGGTGTTGTTGTTTTTCTTTTTTTCTAGCTTTCCTTTGTTTTGTGTATCCTAGTTGTTTATCTTTGTATAAGGGTTGGGACACCCCTCAAGTGTCCCGTTTAATTCATTAATTCGTTGCTGATAAAAAAAAAGAGTAACAAATAGTTAAATAAAACAACAAACTTACTTAGAGTGATAGTTGTCAAAACTAAATCAACTACTAAATGATTGTCAAGCTAGAAAAAGTCCATTAGACACACCAAAAATCAAAGAAAAAAAAAACATACACAATGTAAAACTGCTTAGACCTACTCAACTCATTCAGACTGTAAAACTGTTTTGCAAACATAAAACGCTTTTGAATCAACACCATCAAGAGCCAAAAACAATGGGTAAGTGAAGGTTTAAATACAAAAAGTTGCACTTGCTGAAAAGTAAGTTATGTGTAACTAGCTAACTAAACTATACATGACCAAATTGATGGGAAATTCTACACAGTAAAATAATAACTCAACCAGATAAATAAGCAGCGAATAATAATTTCCCCAATTTACAAGAATCTGTGAGGAATAATAACAAATAATGGCAGCAACAAAAATACACTGAAGGAAGATACAAAAAATTTTAACGTGGAAAACCTTCTCAATGTGAGAAGTAAAAACTACGAGTAAGAATCACGCTCCACTGTGATAAAAAAAATAAGGTTACAAGAGAGTCTCAAATCACAACACAAATTGTACTCAATAATCAAACAAATAAGACAACAGAGATGAAATAGAGAACAAGAAACCAGAAAATTCACAAAAATCGCAGCTACTGTATGCGGCCTATGGATCACTGTTTCGGTGACTTTTCAACAATCCAAACGATCCAATTGAAGCACTAAGAGTTATGAACCTACTGAAAAAATCTCCGCTTAATCCAACGGTGAACAAAGTAGCAGTGATGATCGGAAAATTTTCTGTCCTAACAAAATTTTGTTGCAGTGTGAGACGAATTTCTTACTACTCAAATAACTTTATGGGAATTTATAAAGTGCAAGTTAAAATTACACACAATGTTGTTTGGACAGTGATGAAAGGGAAGGGATTGTGAAGTTACTTGAAGTTACTCATGAGTCACTACAAGAAAATCATAAAATAAAAACCAATTTTTAGAAACCAAAATAATTAGTTGCAATAGTAACTAAATTAAAGACCATTTTATAAACTAAAAAGAAAATTGGTTTCTAAATTAGTTTCTATTATTGTTAAATAGTTTGTAAATTGGTATCTAATTAGCAACCAAGGTTTTAACTACCAATTATTTAGTTTATAAATCTGGTCTCTAAAACCTTGGTTGCTAATTAGATACCAATTTAGAAACTACTTAACAATAATAGAAACTAATTTAGAAACCAATTTTTTTTTTAGTTTCTAAAATGTTCTCTAATTTAGTTACTATTGCAATTAATTATTTTGGTATCTAAAAATTGGTTTCTATTTCATGATTTTCTTGTAGTGAGTGACCCACATGCTGAATTCTCCATGAAATTTCCATATATTCTTTTCTTGAAAAAATGGTTGAAGTTAGAATTGCTATGATAATATTTGTTGATTCTTTGGTGTGTGTTGAAGCATCATATCTTGCTTTGTCTTTTAGATCACCTTCCTTCTCTCTTGGGGCTATGGATTAATTCCTTCATATCAACATTAATCAAACTAGGGCCCTCCTAATAGGTCTAAACATATTTTTTTTTAATTATAACATTTGTGTCTAAATTTTTTGGTGAATGTTTTTTTTTAATTATCTTTTTTCATCTATAAAATTCGAATGAAGATGATTCAAACTTAGTTTCACTTAAACTTGAATAAGCTTATTGATAGATATAGTTGTAAAAAATGCAGACTTAAACTAATATAGTTGATAAGGTTTTACATTAAAGCTTGAATTGATCGTCCCAGTTAATATATATATATATATATATATATATATATATATATATATATATATATATATATATATATATAAAAAAAATATATATTTTTTT
>Ga0123342_1006880_pt1 | contig 15457 bp, 9 predicted proteins | sample Turbeawhitnodule_FD_89960 | JGI IMG/M metagenome (GOLD analysis project Ga0123342, IMG submission 89960) | Root nodule microbial communities of legume samples collected from Mexico - Turtle bean Mexico white nodule | ecosystem: Host-associated > Plants > Roots > Nodule | place: Mexico: Nepantla... | reverse complement strand
ATTTTCTCGTAATATATATATATATATATATATATATATATATATATATATATATAAATTGATGCCGGCTTTCTATTCACGGATTCATATATTATGAACTTTTGGTTGTAAAAGTATAAATGATGTAATTATGGTCATATACCTAAGAACTTGATAGTGGTGTTTGAAGAAATAAAATAAAAAATTATTAACAAATATAGTGAGAATTGGTAAAATAAATATAATTATGAGAAATTGATGAAAGTGAGAGGGCAAGGTTGAAGAAGACGTTTGCCTAACTATATAGTTGTTGAACTTGTTATTCTTTCTTTTCTTTTCTATTTTGAAAGTTTCGAATGTTTTTGGCATTGATGAAATGATGAATGGATGAGGAAATAGGGATAGCGGTAGCACAGGAAAGTGGATAGGGAAGGAGCACGTCTCTTCAATTGACCTAGTTGTGTTTGGCATTTTCCTTGTGTTTATTCTTTATTATCAAACAATGTCCAACTTCTATTCTTTTTAACTAAATTATCACTTTAATTCCTCAAAACTATAAATGCTGCGTTAATTCTTCAAATTTAAACATCTTAAGTTAATCTCCAAAATGATAGATAGATTTCTTAATTTCATAATTTATACTTATTTCAATATCTCAAAATATACATTAATATTATCATTTTATTTATACTTTTTTTAATTTTAGACTATCCAAATATGGATATTCACTTTCAAGTATTATTTTGTTCAAAGAGAAACTTAAAGACAAAATTATAAAGTTCTCTATTTTCAAATTAAATATGAAATTTAGACTTAATTATTTAGGTATCATTGCATCACTATATATGTCATATTTTCTTACTATGAACATCTTTAATGTAAAGATATTAAGAAGACTCTTGACTTTAAGCATTAGGTTTCATAAAAAAAAATGTAAAGATCTTTGAAGACTCTGCAATTTAAGTATTAGGTTTTATAAAAAAAAAAAAAAAAACTTGCATTACGAACAAAATAATGTAGTGCAGGAGTAAAAACTGAGTCTTGCATAAGATATTGACTTCTAACAATAAAATACAATATTTTAGATGAGGTTTTCATTTTTTAATTGTAAAAATTGAATTGTATATAAATATTTATAAAGGTGTGGGTTCTTATAGATCTTATCATCGGAATAAAAGATGTACAAAATACATTCTCACTTGTCCAAAAGTGATGTTGCACAGTTCGACTCATTTTGGCTCTCAGAAGCACTTTGACAATTCTTGGATGTTCTCCTTCCCTACACCAACAAATGGAGGTACATGTAACCTCTTACATAAATAATATTGTTATTCTATAATCTCGAAATTTAATGTGTTATTGTAACGGATAATTAATTATTTTTATTATGAATTAACTAATAGTTAATTTTCTTAATTGTAAAGACCTAGTCAAAAATGTTGGCCAACTACTTCAATGTAGAAGAGGTCAATTGACCTATTTGAGGTAGTAAATAAAACCCCAAGCCTTGAGCCTGATAAGGCATGAGGCTTTTGTTATGCATGATTTCTACCCAAAACTATACTTATATGAATAATTCAATTCATTCAAGAATTAAGAACAAATGGAGGTATTGTAATGCAAAAACAAAGTTCTATGTTTGCAAATAACGGTTATTTATTCAACTATCATTAAAAGTTCCTAAATATGGCGATGATTTAGTAGTTGAACCGTTACTAAAATTTTGTTAACCAACAATGGTTGGGAGAAAATGTCGTTAAAAAATTGCTCAAAATGACAACAGTTAGGAGAAATGTCATTAAAAGTTTTTGAGGCATACATGAGTTGAAATGTCCTTAATTACGAAATTTTGGACCGCTCAACTCGCTTAGGAGAGTTGTATCTCGCTCAGGTGAGATTGTATAAGTGGAATCTCTCCTAAGCAATATTTGTCTAGTTTGGGCAAGATTACTCCATAGAGCACCCCTTATCAATTATTTAACTCGCCTAGGCGAATTATAACTTGCCCAAGCGTGTTTCCTTGCACTAAAAAATTATGCATTTATACGAAATCATGGATTTTATCAACTAATCTAAAAACAAAAATTAAAATAAACAAATTAACACTAAATGAATGAAAGTTATATTGGGTTGCCTCCTCGAAAGCACTTGTTTAACATCATATAACATGATTCCTTTTTCTCTAAGGTTCATTTCAAAGAATCACAATAGTGAGTTCTTCCTTCTTATTATCCAAATATGGCTTCACCCTTTGACCATTTACTATCCAGCTTCTATGTGATATTGAATCTTCTAACTCCATTGCTCCATAAGGCTTAACTTCCTTCACAATATAAGGTCTTAACCACTTAGATTTTAACTTTCCAAGAAAAAGTCTCAATCTAAAATTAAATAACAACATAGATTGGCCAAAAATTCTTTCCAAAATCTTCTTGTCATGATATTTCTGTGTGCGTTCCTTATAGAGCTTTAAGGAACTATATGCATTTAATCTCATCTCCTCAAGTTTATGAATTTGGATTTTTCTCTTCTCCCTAACAGCTTTAGCATCTAAATTTAACATCTTCAATGCCCAATATGCCTTGTATTCCAATTCCACTAGAAGATGACATGTTTTCCCATATATAAACTAAAATGGATAAAAAACAGTAGGGGTTTTATATGATGTTCTATAAGCCAACAAAGCTTCATCAAGCTTGATCAACCAATCTTTCACGGATGATGCCACTATTTTCTCTAAAATTTTCTTTATTTCTCTATTATAAACTTTTGCCTGCCCATTGTGATAGGATGAACAGATGCCAAAGAACAGGAAGCATCTCTAGAAGATACAAAACATTCAAGAAATTGAAGTTTTTTATTGTTGGGGCATTGATTTCATAGGACCACTGCCATCTTCTTTTTCAAATGAGTATATATTGTTGGTAATAGAGTATGTTTGTACATGGGTAGAAGTAATTTCATCACAGAAAGCATATGCTAAGATAATCATTAAATTCCTTAAAAGGAATCTTTTTTGCAGGTTTGGTACTCCTAGAGTATTGATTAGTGATGGTGGTTCTCACTTTTGTAATACCCAGCTAAAGAAAATCTTAGAAATTTATGGGGTTAGTCATAAAGTAGCTTCAGCTTATCATCCACAAACAAATGGGCAAGCAAAAGTTTCTAATAGATAAATAAAGAAAATTTTAGAGAAAACAGTGGCCTCATTTGGAAAAGATTGGTCAATCAAGCTTGATGAAACTTTGTGGGCTTATAGGATTGCATATAAAACCCCTACCACTCTTTATCCATTTCAGTTAAATATGAGGCGTGTGGCATAACCCTAAAAATCATTGAGAGAATAGAAAGAGATAGAAAACCCTAGAGGAGGCAGTCGTCAAGGAGAAACATCCTGGATCTTCTTTTCTTGTTTTCCATGCTTGTAATGGACAACATGAGTGGCTAATTTTCTCTCTGGATTTGTTCAAACTCTTATGTATTTAGGTGATATTTATCTATAGTTTTTCATTTCTTCATTGATGATTGGTATTGTCATTTTGTTCTCAAAGCTTGAATTATTCATCATTTTGATCCTTAGATCTGACTGGAAAGTATTTATAAGAATCTGACCTAAATGATAATACTTAACATATTTGAATGCTAGGAATAGATTTGAAATGTTAATTGCTTTATAACATTTGTTCACAATGATAAGGAGCTTTAAAAATATGCGAGGAATCGATATTTCAGAGTCTCTCTTAATAATTTTGTATACGAGGAATCAATATGAATGATTTTTATACGTGCATCAATATCAATCAAGGCTGAATATTATAATCTTTTTTGTAAAAATACAGACGAGAGAGAAGGATGAACCCCAATCTCAATTGAATCACACAAATATTTTACTTTGCTTTATTTAAATTATTGCAAATTCATCGTACACAACAACTTTTCCAACAAACTTTTACATATTATTTTGTATTTAGTGAATATTATACTTGAGAATTCAACTAATCCTTGTGGGTTCGATATCCGTCCTTAAGGACAAATTTATTACTTCTAACATGGTACACTTGTCATATAATAGTCCTCATAGTACTCCTTAAATTTTAAAAATGTCTTTCATTTATATTAATAATGGTGGTCGAGGTTTTACTAATAGTTATTGTATTGAATCCTGAATTCTTCGGTTGGAAAGCTTAGAAAGAATAATCACTTTTATTAGTTTATTAATAGCTAAGTTATAATCTACATTTCATACATTGTTATGAAACTCGTGAGTTAACTCATTAACTTATATGATTGTGCGTTTCTACTCACCTTTTCTGAATTAATTTGGAAGCAAACTCGGTTTTGGAGCAAAATTGGTAGAATCGAAATCAAATCCGGTGAACTAGGTTGCAACTGCAACCGTGTTGGCGAGTCCAAAAGGTTTTTTTTAACCCAAAATGACCCATGTTAGGATTTAAAAAACTCATTTCATGCTCGCATTTGGGCTCGTATTAAGCTCATGTTCGTGGTTTTCGATTTCATATTCGTGGTTGCCTCCATGGTCATCGATCCTCGTTCGTGGTCGCCATTTGTGGTTGCCCCGCCTCTCTCTATTTGTGGTCGTCGATCTCATTTCTTGTTCATCATTCGTGGGCGCAATCATATTTGTTGGTGGTCGTGTTCATCATCGTTAGTCTCAATTCTGATTGTTTGTTAAGTGATCCACACCTCTATTCGTGTTATGTGTTCTCTTCTCCCTAGTTTCAAAAAATGTGGTTTTTGAGTTGAGAATTATGAGTGAAGAAAACATCTATGTAGAGTTGATTTTTCTTTTAATTTAAAATGATTGGGAATTTGGAAGATTAGAAAATTGTGAGTGAAGTCACACAACATATTTGCTGGAATTGATTTAAAACTTTTTTATAAAACGAAGGATTTTTTTAAAAATTCATTCGCTTTATAAAGTTATGTTCTTTTAAGGTAGGTCATGGAGTGGATCAATTCAAGTGAGGGCAATCTAAGTGCATCCTCGATTAGAAGTAAAAAAGCTTCACGATATAATGTTTCTTCATAATCCAATTACATAATGTTTTGTAATATTTGTATGAACTTATTTATTCGAGGGTTTAGGGTATTTTGTGTTACCCTAAACCCTAAACTTATTAACATTTTGATATTTTTTTAAGTACTTTGATTAATTTATTATTGAAATATTTTTCATACGAAGTAAACTCTTATGAGTCAACAAGTCGAGTTTATGGACCTCTCATAATTTTACATAAACTCATTAGTCTGATAACCTTAATTTCATATATTTTACTTAAATTTGCTACATTGCATTTTATGTTGATCTTCGGGTGCGTATTTGATTGTGGAGATTTCGTGTCACCACTTTCAGTGCGTGTTACCTAAAGACCAATGTGAAATGCTCTGAAATTTCATTAAATATAAGGGTTGGTGATTATATAGTTATGTAATATATTGAACTATAATAAAAGTGAATCTTCCATAATGGGATAGAGTCATACCTCTTATTAAAAAGTGAGATTTACATGCATTATACAAAACATAATTCCAATAACATACATACAAAATGTAGATATGAATTAGAGTTGGATTAATTCACCACATATAAGAGATGCATATGATAGAGGTGCAGAAGAATTTATATAGTTTGCACAACGTAATGTCGATAGTAGTTAGGGATGACAATGATGGTTGGTTTGTCCTGCATTGGCCCACAAAATGCAGTTTGGGTTGGCTCTTCCTACATAAGTAGTGCAGGCTAATTTTGTTGGCCCTACCGCATAAAGTATGGCACATGAACCTATGGGCCAGCCCGTAGAAGAAAGTTAAAATTTCAAAAAATATGCTTATGAATAATTAGATTAAATCTTACATAATGGTTTATAATAAATACATCATTACATATGAAAGAACAATTCTAACAGGAGGAAAAAAAAATTGTTATATTATGGCTTGGAGGTCCTCATAACTGCATCACCACATCAAACACAGTTGTTATACCGTAGCTATTATATAATCTTCTCTGATTTCAAGAACATTGGATGCAACCTAAGAAAAACTTTCATCTTCCAATTTTTTATAAATATAATTTTTCCCATCATCTACATTCATTTAAACAATGACAATGAAAGACTGCATTTAAAATAAAAGTATTACAATAAAAATAGGATTAGTTAAAATAATTGAGTTACCCTAAGAAAATCCATGCTTCCAACTAGAAGTACAAAGAATTTCTTCCACATTTTCAAGCAAAAAAAGAATTCTTATACTTGTTAAGGATTTAAAAACCAATGTTAAATGCAGATTCTGATGCAATTGTGGTTATAGGGATGCTCAACAAATCTCTAGCCATTAAAGCAAAATCTGAAAAGCATTGACTATTATTTTTTGACCACTCTAACACATACATTTTCTCCAAAAAAAATCAAAATCAAAATTTGGCTTATTCAAATAAGTGTAAAGTTGTGTCCTTCCAACTTGATTAGCTACTTCAAGCTTGTACATTTTTAATTTCTATTATATTATAATGTAATAAGTTAATAACATGCATAATGGAAAAGTGCAACAAAAAATACAAAATTAATTTAAGTGCATTAAAGTAATCAACTTACATAAAAAAAAAAAAAAAAAACTTGTGGTTTAGAAGTAGATGAGGATGAAGATTGTCTTTGCTTACGATTTTGAACATTTGATGTTGTTGTCAAACTTTTGGTAGAATATTTGACAAAATGTTAGTATAATTTTGCTTGATTTTTTCCAATTTCAACTCCCAAGTTAGTGGATCAATTTTTTCAAAGAAAAAAATCTAGTGTTCCTAACTTCATCTTTGGGTCTAAAATTACACCAAATGCAGGTACAACACTATATTCATCCAAATATTTCTTAAATTTGACTATCCTCAATTCAACTATGTTATTAATTAGTGCATCTTCATCTTTCACAGTTTCCATCAACACATTGAATTTTTCAAACTTAGAAAAATATAAGTTGGAAGTAGGGTAACTTGTAGAAGAAATCAAGGTTGTGATATCATAATAGGGTAATAAGAATCTACACAAATTTTCTACTCTCTATCACTCTTCCTCTGAAGGGAAATATTTATAAGATTCATCTACCAAGTGCAATCTCCCAAAAACACGTTGATATTTAAGAGCACTTTTAAGCTTGAAGTAAGTTGATTTTCATCTTGTAGGGTCACCAAAACACCCATTTGATGCATCAATATCACTAAACCTTTCAAGGCATTGTTTGAATTTCACCATTTTACTCTCTGAATCCCTCGTATATTTGATGTTATATATTTCTAATGTGGTCAAAGCATCACCAAGCACCTTTAATCATTCTTGAACAATTAAACTTAATATGTGTGTACAACAATGAAGATGAAAGAACCCACCACCATATATCAACCTATTTTGTAAAATAAGTTGGCTGCTTAAAGTATTTTTGGAATACATCATTAGCATAAGCATTATCCAAAGTGATAGAAAATATTTTTTTTCTCTAGTCGCCAATCTTGTAAAAATTGTATGAGGGGAGGCATATGACAAAAGTGAGTAGCTTGTTATTTAACTTCCAATTCAGGTCAACAAAATGGGTTGTCAATGATATGAAACCCTCAATATTAATAGATGTCCGTAAATCATAATTAAGCATATCCTACAAAGAATGGAAGCAAGCAATTCCTTAAGCATTGTTTTTTCTTTATACACACTCTCCCAATATCAGCCTTAACAATGTTTCTAGAAACCATAATTGCATCTGGACACAAGTAGTTTATCCAAGTCTTAAGTTCGGGATACTCAACAAACTTGTAAGGAAAACTGTGCTTAATAATTGTATTAAACAACAATTCACGATGTACAACTTGATCTATCTTTATTTCTTTCAACTTTTCTTGCCTATTTAAAGTCATTTCACCCACATTTTCAGTTTTTTTTTATCACATTTCATAAAATGACGATTTAAAGGAAAAGTACCATATTTTCTTCCACCAATTACCAATATTTTGTTTCAACTATTGCACCTTATCCTTTCTTTTCCTTCTTTGCTCATCCCAATCTTGATAGAATACCCCTAACTATCAAATACGTTAGCCTTATCTTTTTTTTTAGTTCAACAATTTTAAATTGTTTCATCTTCCTCAATTTCATATTCACAACAAAGAGTCATATTAACTCCCATCTCATCAATTCCAATTTCCAAACTAAAATCCAAATTAATAACATCAAATAAAAGACAATCAATAAAACACACCTCAAATTTCGTAGGGCCAAAAACATAAACTACACTTTTTTAAATATTAAAGCTAAAACCATTTTGTATAAAACTAGGAAAATGTAAAAAAAAAAAAAACACTTACTAAGAACCTGTCTAAGCAGTTTAGCATAAGCATTAATACAAATAGATAAAAGAGATAAATATATAGATGATCAATACCTAATCTTGCTATTGTGTATCCTTTGGGCGGGTAAATCAAAGGTTCAAAAGGTCCTGTTCTCCTGCAGTAGACACTGAATTAGTAGTTAGACATTCTTTAGTTAGTGACTTGTTACTGTAAATAAGACTCAATAATCTTTCGTATATGTTTCACTGCTCCTTAACTATTACTAAAAATGTTTTAAACTAAAATATGGATTGCAAAGTGACTTCTCTTTATGCTAAAATAGGTTCCAAATTTAAAAATGGCCTCTCATTTTAGCCTCTGAATTAAAAAAAAAAAAAAAAGGCATGTCATTTTAGCCTCTGAATTAAAGAAAAGGGCATGGAGTTTATTATGTTATCCTTTAGTATTGTGATAGAAGAAGATCTTGAATTTATCTTTCATACTAATTTATTGTTTTTTATCAACACTCTTAATTGTTTTTTAAAATTTGTAGTCAATATATTATATATTTAATAAGATAAGATAAAATACTTTTTTCCGTGAGATTAACGAAGATGGCCAACACACATTAATTAACTGGATAAAAAGAGTGAAAGTTTCAATAATCTTTAGGAGTAGTTTTATAAATTAACATAAATTGTGTTTAAATTTAATGTCCATTAACTATGTTATTCAATTTCATGAATTTATTAATTGTAAGAGTTTTATAGCATTAATCAACTCGTCTCTCTCTGTCATTGATACATTTACATTGATAGAAAATGTGAGAATAGATTATGAAAAGAAGGGGAAAAACTTAATATTTAATTCTTCACTTATTTGGTGCAAGAAGAGAAAGGAGAGAAGGGAATGGAAGATAGTGTGATTGACCTTCCTATTATTAGGTCTCACCATGCTCATGCTAACACAAAGTATTTATACAGCAGAGTAGACATATATTTAGGAAGCTAGTAATTATGGGTCTTCTAGATCAAGTATGGACTGTTGCTATTACAAAACCACCACTTATCAAAAGCATATCAAAATAGAATGGGCCAAGGTGTCTGCTTACACATAAAATAAAAATCTACAACTTTATTTCATTCTTAAAAGAAGATGGATGAAAAAAAGTGCATACCAGTTACATATATTTTGAAAGAAAATTCTACGCACGCGGATAAATGTTTTTATGTTCTTAATCCTAAACATATCTAGGTTCTTTTAATATAAGAATAATTCCGTAAACCTCGTTAAAAAATAAAACCCAAAAACAAGCAAAGCACACATACGAAAAGATTCAAGATACATATAAAGCTACCAAACGTAGATACAATTGGTTATATGGAGTTGAATAGAGCCTGAACTCAATTTGCTTAATTAAAACACAATTAAAATTATAATAGGCACGATATAAAGAGAGAGAGACAAAGTTTATACTAGTTCATCCACCAACAAGAGCTATGTTTAGTCCCCTTGAGCAATCCACTCAAGATTCTTTCACTAAGTATTCATATACTTCTTTAGGTTACTAGTATTTTATGTATATGAAAGTTACAAGCATTTTCAACCTCTTTAGATTCACAAGTATTCTCGATCTTACAGATCTCCAAGTATTCTCAACCTTTGTATGATTTCTAAGTATTCTCAACCTCTGTAGGTTCTCCAAGTATTTTATCTCCTAGTATTCTCAACCTTTGTAGGTTCTCTAAGTATTCTCAACCTCTACAGGTTCTCTAAGTATTCTAACCTGTCAAGGTACACCAAGTATTCTAACCTCTCCAGGTACACCTAGTATTCTAACCTCTTCAGGTACAATGCCCTAATCTCCCCCTAAGATGAAGGACCTCTCAATACAATGAGAAAAGCTCTCGTTCAAAGAGAAAAATAGGGTTCACTGGGTATGCTTCACAATGGTGAAGAATTAACAATAGTTTCACAAACTACCCAATCTCACAAATTGCTATCAATTAGCATATATGAAATGTATGCTCAATTCTAAGACACTACTACAAACTGATGTTTTGTACACTTGAATATTTTGTTTGATACGCGTATGTACTTTCTTGTGTTCTTTACCCTTGTTGCCTTTATATATACTTGAAATATGAACATTGCAGTTTCAAGGTTTCTTCAAATAGTCGTTAGACGTTAAATATGGAAACTCTTTCATTTGATTGATTCTTCCGCATCTTGGACTTTAAAATGTATTTTTTAATTGTTTCTTTCTTTGTTCAAAATTGAATGTTGATACTTCAATGTTATAATCTTGAGTAACTTTATCAATATCCTTCATAATTTTATATTATTCATCATCTTCTTCTCACCAAATGCTATATAAAGTAACTTTTGCCTTGATTGTATATTGTGTGTCACGAGCGTGTAGAAACAATTGGAATTGTTTCATTTTAATCATTTGATATGAATATTAACCATTTAATGCTTTGTGATTAATTCTTCAATAATTAGCTTTGTGTTGTTGATTTTTCTTTAATGCAATAGATGTCGAGTTAGGACATTTTTCCTTTAAAGTAATCTTCGCACTTTTATGATGTTACTTATCTTTCAATTTTTATTTGGATTTATTATAACTTATGTCCTAAAATTTTTTTTGGGTTTATCATAACTTATGATGTGTTGGATATGTGTACTCTGACAAAGTAGTCTTCCTTTTTTTTTCTTTACCTTTCTTAATTTCTTGATGTTTCTAGTTTCTTGTGGAGAGAAAGGAAATTGAATTATGATTTGAAATATCAAATTTTATTGTTGGAGATTTCACGTTTACTAAAAATAATGTCAAATTATAATACATATAAATGGATTGTAATCATCACCTTAAAAGTTGATTTTGTGAGGTTGAGTTGGACATAAACTCACTTACTAAGATATATTAAAGTCATTTAATCTATCTTAGTCAAGTTTTTTAGAGCTATTATGCTACCATTATTGAGTTTTTGCTAGATCACCCATAAATATTTAATCACACGTTGAAGATGTTCATTCATTAATGTGAAGAGATGTGTTTAATTTCTCACATAGACTTTAAATAAAGTCAAATTTGTTATGATAAATTATTTGCAATTTTCATCTGATAGACTGATTTTGAAGTAATATTATACCTAAACCCCTTTACTAATTAAGAATTATAATTGTAACTAATTAGTTATTTATATTTTGATATTAGATATCTTTATAATCTCCTAATGAATGATTATAATATTGATATGTACTAGTTAAACTCGTCAATTTTAATCCGTACAATGTTACCAACTTAAACCTCCTAACTAAGTTTCTTTTACAACAATTAAAGAGCTATGGGAGAATAAATAAAGTATCTCGATAGAGAATCTCCAAAAATTCACGTCAAGAGCAGCAACAATTAATTTGTATTAGCAAAAGTTACAAAAGCCTTGGCCATAGAAGCATTGTGAAACTCCATAACCACTCTTATAATTTGATATTCATATTTATCATTTCTATTAATTTAACATTTTAAAAATAGTGCATTTGTCATATAATTTAAAAAAATTAGGTAAATACTTAAATTATAATAAATCTCAAGTTTTAAAGCTTTTTTATTTTAACACACTTTCTTATGAGTGAGACTACTCCTTATCTAAATAAGAAAACAAAGCTACTATATGCAATTTATGTCTTGTAAACAACTTACATTGTCACATGCTAGCCCTATAAGTCCACCACTTATTATTGTTCTCCTCTACTCCAAAAAGGAATCAACACAACCACCATTAAAACCAACCTCTCTTTTAATTGTGATCAACCATTCCCTTATTATTTCCCACAACATGTATATCTCCACCACAAAAACAAAACAAAACAAAACGTTTTGGGTGTCCCATAAAGACACCCTCATTAGCATTGCTTGCACCCACATATTAATATTCTATCCATCTATTTAATTTAATTTGATTCCAAAAGTGAAGACTTTGTTTGTTCTTACTCAATGCTCAACAGGCCAGATTATTGTGGGCCTTTTCATTTGTCTCAAATCATACACAACTTTATCCCAAATGCAAATAAAGGTATCATGTTTTTCCATGTATTCCCCATTGGAACTCTCATCAAATAAAAGAGATCACTCGCACCACACTGTGCCCCCTTAGTGCCTCATTCTGCAATCTAGCCATACATTAAACATACACATGCACAAGTTGCAAGAAAACCCTTTAATCTCATTGCTACAAAAAAAAAATTAAATTACCCATAGAAAAATTATATTTTATTTCCTTATATTTCTTCTTAACAGAGATTTTATCTTGATTTAAAGACATTGAAACAACTCAAGGAAATTCTGAGGAAAAAATAAAATCTTTGAAATAAATTATTCATGTTTGTTATGAACTAAAAAGTATAACATGAATGTGTGTGTATAACCTAAACGCTAATGTGTTGTCCTTTTGTTTGAGAAGAATTAGAATAATATTCCTTGTTTAGCGTGCTGTGTTTGTGAAATACAAATTGCAACCTTTCTCACCGCCCAATAATGCTTCACATGACCACACGTCTTTACACGTATGATTGACACGTGTGAGAATGGCAGTGGAGAAAGTGCGAGAGGTTGGAATTATTATAAGTGGTTAGTGCACGCCAAGAATCTTTTTTGTGGGTTGGGGACTGTGGAATGCTTGGTTTTGAAGTTTGTTCTTCATTATTCATATATACTGAAATTATTATTACCAAGATATATCAATAAGTATTTTAAAACAGAGATCAAAGAAACAAAATGGAATGAATTAATATCATAATTTTCAACTTTTTTTAAATGATAAAGTGGTTTTTATCAGCAACAATAAAGAGATTTAATGGGGGTGTGAAATGTTTTTTTATCTCTAACTAACGTTTCTAGAATATTTGTTAATAAAACTTTAATATTATTATTTAAAAATAGTGCATGAACTTTATGTTTATTTAAATGCTTACACCTTTTTATGTTCATAATTACTATACCATTTAAAAGTGGCCCAGCACGTGGCCATGTTCTAAGTTTTAGTTGGAGGTTTCTGTAAATAAATCAGCCAAATCTTAAAAATATTTTTTTTTAAATGTTTGATCAAATACTACACTTTAAAGGGTATTAACAAAACTTTACTTTTGTTGCACTTGTGTTATTTTATTGGTTGACGTCTTTGTTGTTATATAGGGACAAAAGATTTATTGGTGTACCCTTATTCTAGGGTGATTTTAATTGGTGTATCCTTATATTAGGCTACATTATGTTTTGTTGCTATATGAGATTTTTTTTTTTCTAGCTCAAGCTCTTTATAAATATAATAAATGCTTTGTAAGTTTGTAATGTATATTATAATTATAGTAAATTTGTAATTTGACTTGAGTATCAGATTTCTTTCACATATTCACTCTCTTCCACAACACTTGGGTTGATAGGGAAAAAAAACCATATTCATATACCTTATATCTCAATAAACAAATTATCTATTTTGAAGGAAGACAGTTTAAAAATCCAAGTGAAATATCTTACTTTAAACATATATAATATTAATGGAACTCATGCTAGTTAATCTTGCAATTTTAGTGGCAACCCTTTAATGTGGAGAATATCTTAAGTCAAAATACAGAAACTGGAATAGTTTAAGATGAACACTTAAAAGATGTGAGTTTGTCTCACTATCTTCATGTTAGTTGAACCTTATCTTAATCTTTTCCATCAATAATATTTGGTTTGTGAGAAAAGATAATGGAATTATTTTATCTGTAAGAGCAAATAACCAAGTTGTAGTAGCATCTCTAGCCACTTTAGCCACCAACAAATGATTTGGAGCAAATGTGTAAGGTACTGGGAACATATGCTACTTCTAAATCAAGTTGGTCAACCTGACATTGAAGAGCCAAACATATGTTCAAATCCATGTTTGACATGTGTCTAGCCGAAGGTGGTGTCTCATACCTCACTTACATTGCTAGATGGAGTTTTATTCCCTTCCCTTTGTAGAAATAAAAGACAATCATTGATTTCCTTTGCCAATTGAACTATATACAAACAAGAAGCCTATGTTTTTCTCAGTGTAAATCTTCATTGGATCTTGTAGGAATAATCTCTATTCACTCCATAACAATGAAAGAGCTCTACAAAATCATTAATGATTTTTTTTTTATTTTTTATGGATGTGAATTATTTTTCTTATCCTTTTGAATACTTCTAGTCATTAGTGCGGGATTCGATTTCTGATGACGAGGACGAAGTATTTTTAAAAGGTATCCCGATGTTTAAGTTAGAACTCGGTGTAAAAGTAATAAATATTGTTCAATGTGTACATTTGTCTTTGATGTAGTGCATATTTATAGGATTATAATAGGTCATCGATTCTAGAAATGGATTAGGATAAGTCAAAAAAATAATAACAGTATTAAAGTAAGATTTTGTATATTTTATTATGTTAATTATGTCGTACAGAATATTACTCATTGACTTCCAAAAAAATAGTTTTGACCACATCATTTGTGGAGTATTCGTCCACGTTACTGGTAAAATATTCGGCTATATCATTGATAGGATATTCGATCACATCACCGGTAAAATATTTGACAAATGAGATTTGAATATTGATTATTAATGAAAAGCAATAGAGAGAAGGTTAAAATAAATAATACACACAAAATGATATATTTCTTTTAATCAATGTCTCTCATTATTATCACTATATCATTGTTATATTTTTTAAATAAATAAATAACAATTTATAATTGCTAATTTCTTAAATTACAAACAAGTTTAAAATTACTCATTCTAAATATAAGTATGTAAGTAGAAGTTAATAAAACTGTCTATATCCTTGTATAATAGTCTGACTTATACTTATCAACTAATTGTGAACATATAATAAAAACGTATCTCAACAATACATTTATGATAAAGATAATAAAAAAAAACTTTTAGAATATATTTTCGAAAGGGTTATATATCTTTGATTCCGCGTGATAATTATAACACATTCATTATAAAATAAATAAACAATAGTATTTTTTTTACTGAATAAGGAAAATATATTGAGATATTACATAATATATATATATATATATATATATATATATATATATATATATATTACATATTCTATTATGTTTAATAGTCTT
>Ga0123342_1006879_pt1 | contig 15457 bp, 15 predicted proteins | sample Turbeawhitnodule_FD_89960 | JGI IMG/M metagenome (GOLD analysis project Ga0123342, IMG submission 89960) | Root nodule microbial communities of legume samples collected from Mexico - Turtle bean Mexico white nodule | ecosystem: Host-associated > Plants > Roots > Nodule | place: Mexico: Nepantla... | reverse complement strand
TTAGGATTTTCAAACAAACAATCGATTGAAAGTGCGAATCAATCGGTTGTTTTGGTTTGACAGCAAGTCAACCAACCAAAACAGTTTTCAAACTTTTCAAAAACACCTAAGTATAAAACAATCGATTGTTTTGACAAAACAACAGGTTGTTTTTCACTTAGTTTGAAAAACACTTTAAACTTACAAGATTTGAAAACACTTAAGCTTTAGATTCAACAAAGATTGGATTACAAAGATAAACTACCCCAGATCCTACTCTAAAACACAGCAGCAACTTCAAGTAACTTCAACCTTCCATCAAACGCTAGGATTGGGATTCTTCAATGCTTTTGATCACACTTGATTCAACATTCATAACAGAACAGTAAAATGTAAAAACAACTTAGAAAAACAAAAAAGTACTTTTATTACTCCTATTTTTATTTTCTCCCCTTTTTGACATCATGAAAAGAGTTCATAGAAAGAAACCATCATTGTTGTGAAGAGGGTTGATGTGGTTGTTGTAAAGGGGGTTGTCTCAACTGATTTAGGATTTCAGTTAAAGAGCTCTATATTTGGGTAAAAAAATGTGAAGCGAGATTTTGAAGTCTTAGAGAGTGACATTCCTTCATATCTCTTAATTGTTGCCAATCAATTTCTCTTTCTTTTTGAAACATTTCTTCCATCTTTGTGAGACATTGTTGGATACATTCTCATTCAAAGTTCAAAGCTTGTTGAATCAACTATTGAACCATGTTTAGCAGAGCGTATAGAGCAATTGGAACAAAAGTAACAAAATAAGGCACCAACTCCAAATGTTGAAAAATCTCCTTAGAGACTTTCATCTGACTCCAATGAAGCATTCAAAAGATTGTCAATAACTCTTTGTTCTCATGTTCTAATAATGTCTAGATAAACTTTTCGTTGAGAAAGAGATTCTTCAGCAACTTTATGCCAACCTAGAATGAAACTGAACTGAACTTTTAGCACATCTAACTTCAAACGACATCGAACAAATGTGGCATTTACGTCTTTCTCCAAAGTGAAAAAAGGTTGAAGCATCTATGGGTTTAGGATTTTGGTAAAGAAATGAAAGGGGTGAAGAACTTTGACAATTTTTTCTTAGGGTTAATGATAATGATAAAGGATGTTAGGTTAAACTAGGTATATATTCATGTAAGATAAAAATGGTAACATTTCAACGATAACCTTTTAAAAAAACAAAACTCATATTTTATTTCAAAAATAAATAAAAGGAAATTAAAGCATAGCGAGGGATTTCCTAAAGTGTATAATGCATATAATTTTAGACTGTTTAATAGATACGAGTCTTAGACCATCTAATGCATATAAATGCTACATTGTCTATATAAACATAAAAGAAAATTAAATCGTCTAATGCATGTATTCACTTAGCCATATATACTAAACATAAACAATAAGACCATCTATAGCAAGAAAATTTTGTTCAACCAATATATAGAAGATAAAAATACTTATCTTGAAGACGTTGTAAAACAAACTGTCTAAACTGGAATTTCTTGTTAATCTTATGTAAATGTCTCATCTTTGTCAAACCATCTCCAACATTCTTTCTAGTTTGTTCTTATATAGGTCCCACTCAATTTCTTCTTTTGTTTCTCTACCTGGGAACATAAACTCTCTTGCTATTATGAAATGTTAGCATCCATTGTCCTTTTTCCAAAATTGGAGTCTTCTGGCTTCGATTTAGAATATTTGCAACAAAAATTATTCTTAATTTTGGCACCCATACTTGTTTGGGTCATTTCTTTTTTAGTTTTCTCCATGGTTCCTGATGACTTTTCTACGACAACTGCACCATGTTGTCAGAAGCAATAATTTGTTCCTAAATAAAAAAACATAATAAGAAAGTTGTTGGAGTTTGTTATGATTGTAATCAAGGTTATTAGACTCGAGAGTCCACGTAGACTCGTTGGAGGCCTATAAACTCGACTCGTAGACTCGTAAGAGTCTACTTCATATAAAAATTCAATAAAAAAATAAGTATTCATAATACTAATTCTAAAATATTCAAATAAATAAGTTCATCTAACAACAAAATATTAATTCTCTAACTGATAAGATAATTAAATAATTAAAACCAGCCCAAGAAGTTTCATGTTTATATCCAATATATGTTTTATGTCCAGTAACATTTTTAATTCTAGGTGGTGGTGGCAGAATTTGAACCACTCCTACTTCCTAACATCTTACCACTTCAATATGCTATTGCTGATAAAAAAAAAATCAGTTGAATATGCTAGAACACATCCAAATAATAAAAAAAATATTTATCTTCTCAATCTAATTTCAGCCACACACTAAGTAAAAAAAATCAACCCCCAAATATCTCTCTATCATTTTCTATTTCAGATTCACCCAACCTAAAACAGAAATATCTATTCCACATTCAACCCAATCAACCCCAATCGCAAATTGCGAAATGCACAACCCCCAAACTTGTGAACCAGAGCAAACCAAGGCACAATGCGACGACAACTACAAGACATGGGTGATGGCGAGAAGAGATGTGACGACGAGGCGGCGAGGCACAGAAACACGTAGTAATGCGATTCTTGGAGATATGAGACGACGACGCACAACCAGACGTCGACGCACAACTAGATGACGACGACACAACACAAGGCATGACGAGATGATGGAAAGGTGAGGCACATCGAGATAGTGGCAAGGCGATGCGATGATTATTAAGCCCACTGAAACACGAATGTAGTAACTCGCTCATTTGGCTCCAAATCGCGAGTTTACACCAAGTTTGACTGAGTCTAGTTCGAGTTTGCTAAAAAATGAGTCTACTCATGAGTGAATTCGTGATCCATCAGTGGACTCTTTAACTCATAAGGGTTTATGGGTTAACCCTGGACTTTGATAACCTTAATTGCAATGATTAATAAGAAAACAAGTCAAAGAGTTTGTTGCTTCAATTAGGAAAATAGGGATTGGGGTTCATCCTTCTTACTCTTTTGTATTTTGATTAACATGATAATATTTTATCCTTTGAATGATATTGATGCCTATATAAAAATCATTTGTATCAATTCCTCGCATATAAAATTATTGAGGAGTCTCCTAAATATCGATTCCTCGCCTATTTATAAAAACTTCTTATCATTAGGATCAGACATTGATAGCAATTAACATTTTAAATTTATTCCAAGCATTCAAATATGTTAAGCATTATCATTTAGGTCATAAACTTAGAAGTACTTTCCATTCAAATCGATCATGGCGAACAAGCATTACTAACAAAATGATGATACCAATCATTAATTAAAAACAACATATTATGTTTAAATATCACCTCAATACATAAGAGTTCGAACAGATTATTCCCAATCCCAAATGGTAGAATTAACCACACGTGTTGGTTGTTACAAGCAGGGAGAGTAAGAAAAGAAGATCCAGGATGTTTCTCCTTAACGGCTGCCTCCTCTAGGGTTTTCTAACACATTCTATTCTCCTAATTGGGTTCCAATCCACTCAATGGTGTTTTTCTCTCAATCACTAATGTCTAGGGTTGTGTATCAAGCCTCATATTTAACCAAGTTAGGCTGGGGCTAAGTGACTTCTCACCTAGGTGTTATTGGGCTGTATTGCACGCAAAAAGGTCCAACATCACTGGAGTGATCTCGCCTAGGCGAGATAGGGCTCGCTTGGGTGAGATCCTCTAGGTTTAGTATGAGCCTTAAGTAGCCCACTTAAGAGCATTTTACTAAACGAGTTTTAACACCTCTCCAGGACAAATATTCTTACACCTTTCCATGTACAACATATTTTAGGACCTCTCTAGGAAAAATTCTTGTAGTGTCTCCAACACTATTCATTGTCTTCTTCATGATAGATGCTCGAATAGGAAAGTTCAAATACAAGCCTTTAATACTTCGTATCAGTTCTTTACACTTTGATAATTTTTTTCGCATTGTATTTTGTCATTCACAGAATCTTGAAATGGCTTTAACCATCATCACCACAAATCTCACTTTTCAACTTCATCTCTTTTTCGTTAGATGCTCGAAAAGGAAACTTTGGCTTTCAACTTTGTATGTGTCTTTATGTTCCTAAAATATTTTCAGAAACATTTATGAGTATTAGTGAGCTTAATAGTCATTATAATAAAGCATGGGTATTACTGAAACACTATCTTTTAATATCTTCAAATTATCGAGACATTCTATTATTAGATTTTTCACCGTAAATAATACTTTTCAAGTTAATACAAGATTATAACATTGAAATACAATCAAATTTTATCATGGATGTTTCTATAAAATATATTTAGAAGAACTCTTTAATATGAGAAATATGTGTGCTCTATCTTTCTTAACTTTCCAATTAAAATACTATTCATTCAAATACTTTATAGTACATACTCAATTTTATTCTTTAATGCATAACGATATTCAAAATAGTTTAATCAATATAGAAAGTATATTTCTTCTCGAAACATTAAAGCACATAATATTTTATATTTTCATTATGCTATGTGTTACGTTTTCAAATCGAAAACTTTCCAGAATTATTTAATCAATTTATCTTATTTGAAAACTTTGTTTTATATGAATTAATTTCATCAAATAGGGTTCATACACATTTACCCAGTGATAGAAAGGTTCTAAGAATTTAAAAGTTAAGTATAAACACTCTAGGATATGATAGATGTATTAATAAGCTTTCATCGTGCTTTGTATGCATCTGTCTTGATATAGATTTATTTGGTGCGTCTAAAATTATTGGTTTCTAAATTAATTTCTATTATTCATAAATAGTTTCTAAATTGATATCTAATTAGATATCAATGTTTTAAGTACCAATTTTGGGCGTTAATTACCCACCAATTGCTTGGTGTCCGTAAGTAATACCCACCGGTGGGACTCAAAGCCAAGTCCCTTGAGAAATGTCCATAGAAACTTTAATCATCACATCAGTAAAGTTTTGTTGTCATGTTATGATTATTATTATACTTATGCGTATGATTATCAATATTGATATAATTAATAAAATAAAAATTAATAACATTATTCATATATTTAATATCATTATTATTAATATTATTAAATATTTTTAGTATTATTAAATATTATTAATAATTTTAAATATTATTAATATTTTATTAAATATTATTAATATTAGTAAATATTATTAATATTAGTAAATATTATTAATATTATTAAATATTATTAATATTATTAAATATTATTAATTTTTTAAAATATTATTATTTTTAATACATATTATTAATATTTATAAATATGAAAGATTTTAAAATTCATAAATTTACATATTTTTTCAATTTATTCATCTTCCTCTGATAATGTAAAAAACCACATTATAGTTTATCTCTTTAATTAACCACACTTGTAAATCACAATCAATTCATATAAAGAGTTCCAATTATATATGACTCTAGAAACTTATTTTGCATACACCTCAATAAATTGATTTTTAACCAATTTTCTTGATTGTTTATTCTTAGAATTGTTTTTTTTTTTATATATAAAACTAGTTTTGTAGTTTATTTAAATGGATCACATAAGTTTCACCGGTTTTCATTCGATGTGGTGTTAGTTTTTAATGTAATTGATATTATGAGTTTACTTCTTTTTTTTTATCAGCGTTTAGGGTTAATAGAAATAACCTGATTCATTACGAATGGAGATCAGCCTTTTCAATTTAGAGTTTTGCAGAAAGAGAAAAGCATCAAAACAATGCTTACAGATTATTTGATTTCATTTTTTTCACTTATATTCTGTTCTCAAAATCACACATTTCGCTCACTCATCACATACATTATTTCATCTCCTGTCATAAATCTTCTTTCTTTGAGGGTGTTTATAGAAAGCTTATGAATCATTTAGGGTGCTTTCAAGCCATCTTTATCCTTATAGGGACATATAACCTTTATTAAGAGTGAAAAGTGAAGGTTTTATTCCTGAAACGTTGAAATGAAAAAGGAAATACAAAGTTGTGATTATTGATACTAGTTGATCCTTGCAAAATCAAGAGACTTTTTTCCAGCATGAGCATTCCCAAAGAAATTGTTCATGTAGTCCTGGAGCACAACTTGTCTGTAACGGGCCAACCCATCTTTCTCCACCACCTCTGCCAATGGACCTATCCTTTCTGTAGCTTTTGGCATTGTAAACACTGGAACTGATACCCTGGATTCGCTGCTAGTTGTCCTCACTCGGTGTTCAGCACTCTTATACTTCCCATTGCTCAGTATCTTACATTAATTAACACAAACAAAGCACGGTATCACAAACACAAAATACTATATATATACACTGAACATGTAAAACTTTTCTAATTATGCAATCATAAACTATGTTGAATACCAACAAGTTGTTCTTTCCGAGTTATACTGAACTCTTAAAGTTTCAAGTTCCAATATGGTATTATTGGGATGCGAGACAGTGACTAGTCAAATTTTCTAACGATTAGTGAATGACATGGTTAAAGAAAATTACCAAATGGGAATAGTTAATGTAAATAATAATTTCTAATAAATTAGTACTGCAAAATTTAGTTCATCTGTATATACTAATCAGAAGTTGCTTTATAAAAACTATGAGCTACAACACTTGCAACTCCTGCAAGGTGGAATAGGTCCAGCAGTAGAGGGCATTCAATTACTTGAATACTTTTGTCAAAAGAACTCATATTGCTGGATTTTTACTTATTTGGTGTAGGCTTTTGAGCATGGTCCAAAACTAAAGTTGCAAACTTGGTGCAGTTTTAATATATCAGAAGGGTTTTATGATCAATTTTGGAGTTAGGGAGCTAGATTAGGAGGTGTGAGTTGTAAATTTTATAGTCAACCTTTAGGTTTTGTTCGTTTTGTAAGCTAAAATATGCTACTAACACTTTTTTTTTCATAACATCATTTAAATACTCAATTTCTGTCTATTTTTTACTCTATGCTGCTAGAAAGAATTATCTTCTAGTATTAAAATGGATTTTGATTATTTTTAAAATTTAATCTTCAAAAAGAGAATATAAATTTAAATACTACATCATTATGAATTATATGATGGGATTATCATCATTAAAAAAAATATACTTGAGTTGAAATTCATTTAAAGAAAAATTATAAATTTTAACAACTTTCATATTATATGAAGGTATGGTAGTAGATTAAATAAAAATATTTCTAAATATTCTTAATTATATAAGATTTATTCTTTATTTCTATAATCATAGAAATTTATACAATAAATTTTGAGTTTTAAAAAAGTTATCCTTTTTAATCTTATAATCTTATGTTGTAACTGTATTAAAATTGTAAAAATTCAATAAATAATTAAATATTTTATCGATATACGTATCAATGTTTAAACATTTTACCGATACAGGTATCAATGTCAGAATACTTAAATAGTTAAGAAGTGTGTCCGACTTTAACACCTTATTACTTTTAGTAGTGTTTAGAATTTAGGGTAGCAAACCTGTAAAGTATCACCAATATTAATAACAAGAGCTCCAGGGATTGGTGGAATTTCCAACCACTCTTCTTTGTCAGCATTATTTTGTTGGTCCACTTTGACATACAAGCCTCCAATGCCATCTTGGAGCAGCACTGTGATAGCTCCCATGTCAGAGTGACGCCCAACACCCACTGTCAGATCAGGATTTGGGCATGCTGGATAGTAGTTCATGTTAACCATCTTCATTCCCAGAAGGCTCTCCATTTCTGAATCTTTCACTGTAACCCCAAGCTTACCAATCAAGGCTTCCACAATGTCTCTAACCATCTTAGTTGATAACTTCAAATACTCAAGTGCAACTTCCCTAACAATACACAAACAAAATTAATTTAAACCCTTCATATTATTTATGCACTTTTTAATCAATTTCTTATAGTTTACCATAAATTTGTTGTCTCTATTTGAATTAATTAGACTTTCATCCCTAGATAAAGTGTTTAGATGAAAATTTAAAATGGAAAAATATTATTATAAGAAAATTTCACTCTAGGTCAAATTTTGTAAATAAAAACAGTAGTTAAAATGAAATATCTTACTAAAGTTAATCATTCAAGTTATTTTAAAGATTCATTAAAAAACTTCATTAATGATATGATTATGTAAAATATTTCTCATGATGTTACAAAGTATAAATATAAATTAGTAGAATGGAATATGGCTGAGGCCAATACGAAGAAAAGAAGAGTAGAAGGAAGATCATACTTGCACTGATTAGGCCAATATTGAAGAGCTTCTTCTTCACTGCTAAATGTCATGCTGATATAGTCTTTCCATTCCAAGGCCTTCTCTTTCTCTGGCACAAAGCTAGTCCCATATTTGACCCTAGGGCTTGGGCTCACCCCACTGCAGTAAACAGCTTTCTTTTCTGGTGGCAAACTGAAGAATGTGTGTGCTGCATCTTTAAGTGATTCCAACAACTCCAAAGGCACACCATGATTCACCACCTGAAAGAAGCCAAGAGTCTCAGCTGCTCTAGCAATCTCATCCACCACTTTCTCATGCTCAGCTCCATTCAGCTTTGACAAGTCAATGGGTGGATCATCACATACCCCTGAATCATGCTTCCTGATTCGTTCCCTTGGAGGTTGTATGTACCTCTCTGGCACCTCTGACACACCTGAGTCTACCAAACCTTTCACACCATTGCCATCTCTCACCACAAAATCATACAATGAGTTTGAGGAGTTGAAACTTGGAGCCATGTGGCTAAGTGAAGTGTGAAGTTTCCTTATAGGCTAATTGTTTGTGCAAATCAAAGTTCAGTAGAAATTGGTACGATCTAGTGGCAGTGGCCAGTCCCTATATATACATATATTGGATCTGTTAATATGAATAAAGAAAAACTCTTTGTTGAGCAAGATTCAGGGCTTCCAAGAAAGTAAACGTATTAAAAAATCAACCATTAGGGTATAGTAATAGAGTATGTATTATGTATATAATAATAAATATCCTTCACTACTAAAATCAATTTAATGGAACTTGAATGAACTAGAAGTAGGTCGAGTTCAACGGGGAAAAATAATGAGAGGAACAAAATAATTATGACTATTTTTTACTTACAATTCGTTTTAACTTTTGTTAGTTGGATTATTCAGAACTATATTTAACCAAATTTTTTTCAGATTCAAATATTTGGCTTCAAGCTATCTTCAAACTACAAGAAAAAAAACTTGATTAAATGTAGATAATAATTACCCACCAACTTTAACTTTTTTTTTCGTATGTAAATTTAATTTATCCACTACTTTGTCCGTATTATTTTAGATAAACTGAAGTAGGCCTGAAAAAGTAATGATTTAATGTAGTTACCCACCAATAAAAGTTGGTGGGAAAAGATAAGACAAGGTTAATATAATTTAAGTGGGTAAAATTAAAAAAATGTGGGAAAAGATAAAACATAGGTAATATAATTTAAGTGATGGGTAAAAATTAAAAAAATTCTACCAGAGCCCTTTTTTTTCGAAAATTTTAAAATGCCTTGGTTTCAAATATGGAAAGTGCACGGTGTGTATTGAATTGAAAATCCAAAGCATTTAAATAAAAAAACATTACCCAAATAAGAACACCTTTAAACCTCGTTCCCAAATCAATCCCAAATCCAACCTCTGCACTTCGTTCCCAAATCAAAGTTCTGAACTTCAAGTTTATTTTTTTTTTTATTAATAAAATTAATAAATAAATGTAGAATATTTTAAGTACGTTACAATCCAACTAATCTTTGAATCTTATCTTTCTATTATGTTGTATACTCAAGTTACTATCAGATTGTCGAGAAGATGACATGACCCGAATAGTTGAGAAGGTCGAATCATTCTTCTAATCCGAACACAACCCATAAACTTATAATTAACTGTAATTAAACCATAATTAATGATAAACCATGACTAAGTCACAGTTGGATCCTTAGTTGGACCCACATGCAAGTCCACAACAGTCGAAGCACACCCAAAAAGTATAAATATTAGAGGGGACCCCAGCACCAAAGGTAATTTTTCACTCTCAACTCACCTGCATATTGTACTCGGAGTAACTTGATCGTCGAAGTGTTTTCGCAAGTATTCCCATTTGGCTTGGAGAAAGGAAGAACCAACAAGAGACAACCACACTTGAAGGCCGAGAAAACAGGAAGACGAAAACTGAAGGAGTCACTCTGTTAGAATCTCGACCTTGTAAGAACAAAGTCCATCTTATATTTAATATATATATATATATATATATATATATATATATATATATATATACTATTTTGACAATATCGTCTTTTTTAGTTAATAAGTAAAAAACATTTTGTGACGGTGATCAATCCACACTAATTGTGTGGCAGTAAAAGATGTGAAGTTTATTAATAATGGAAGTTTGTGATGGTAACTTATCATTAATAGAAATAGTCATAAATTGTTGAAAAATAATTAGTGACATTTTATGTGACAACAGCTGAATTGTCACAAAAATATCTTTTATGGGAAGAATAGATCGTTTAAGTAAATGTGGGAAAAAATATTAAAACTAATCTTTTTTTATCAGCAATGAATAAATGAATTAAGGGGACACTCCAACGGTGTCTCAACCCTTATACACCCAAACGCCCAAGCTATACAAACATTGGGAACGACCAAAAATGCATTGAACAAACTCAAGGCAGCAACATAAACATATTATTCCTGGGTCAAAAAACTAAAAAACTAGAGCAACCAAATCCAACAGGAAGCATATAACAAATTCTGTAGTTGTAAGCCTATTAGTGGCCTTATGTCTATAGCTCATATTGGTCCTTGGCCAACAATCTAGCTTCAGCGCGCCGAACCTTTGCCAGGTTGCCCAATGTTGTTCACAACAGAGTACCTGTTAGTACGCAACAACTGAAATCTAAGATAGCACACATCTCATAATAGTATACACTCCCATCGATTGTTGAATCACCATAACCTGCTCCTACCTATTTACTTACCCTTCCTAGACCCTTCTATTACCAAATTGCATCAGCCTTGCATAGAATGGTTCCTATGCTAGCAGAGCTGAACTAACAACACTGTTATTGGTTTTCTAGCATAATAAACTTAAACTTAAACTGCCTAGGCAGCACCCCTACCATCCCTTCCAAACCTGCTTAGCCTCTCATAAAACCATTACTCTTCACTTCTTCTTTATTGACCATCTAGTTGACTAAATGGCAAAACTCCTACAACTTATTAACCTACACCACAACTACCTTCACTTCATGGCAGCTATAGGCAACTATACCTCCTGAGAACCCCATCCATGTAGAGCTTTCAATCCTCCAACACTACAAGAACATGCTGCATCATACTAAGACCTATTGTGAAAGCATCCCTCTCTATGTATTTCAACTTTCATGAACTTTCCTTGGGCCTTCAAGCCACCTATAACATCAGCTGCAGAAAACCGAGGACACCAGCTCTTCATCCGATTATAAACAACACTCGCAAACATATGGACCCAAGCAAAAGCTATTCATATAGAAAACCATAACCTAGAACACCAAAGAGACAACGTAACCGTCAACTATAGCTACTTAGCACATATGAATCATCTGGAGAGCTATCTAGGCTATACCTTTAGGCCTAGTTTCTCCACTTCCAACAGAAACCCTGCTTCAGCGCTCTACTCAACACCAACTAGACCAACTTCCATTTCCAACAAATGACATAAGACTAGTGCGTAACATTCCCCTACACCTACGTCAGAAACATCTCAGAAGAAAAATTGTGCAACCTGCTTCCTACTTAAAACTTCTAATGCATATAATTGGGTTAAGAACCCAATTGATGAAGGAGTAGTTAATTGAATGCACCTTGTGCTTCATCCAGAGCCATGACTTGAGTTGAGCCTTCTGGAAAACCTCCTCCGCATCAACTACCCCTTGCTGGAAAATAATCAGATTCCTTTGGTCCCAAATGCATCTAATAACATTTGCCCAGACACCTTTCCATACCAGATTTTGTTTGTTACTAGCTTAGAACAAGTAAAAGCTTTGAAAGTGCATCTTTAAATCATTTTGTTGGACAAAAGAGATACCTATTCATTTAAAGCACAAAGACCAAACTCGTTGAGCGTGTTTGCACTCCAAGAAAAGATGTTGGCATGACTCTTCCTCTAACTGACACAAAGGACAAATCGTAGAGTTCATCAACACCCATCTCTTGCTCAAGCACACTCTTGTAGGAATTCTACCCATCATCACCCTCCAAGCTTTCGTTGTTGCATTTGGGAATGCCTATGCCTTCCACAATAGTTTATACACTTCGGAATGAGGACCTCTAACATGCTTAGCTAGGCACCAATATTCGAAGTTCACGAAAAACATCCCTGGTATCTCCTTCCCCCACACTTGAGTGTCCTTGACATTCTTTTTCAAAGTGACCCTAGATAAAAGCTTGATAAGGTCTACTTCCATTGGAGACTCCCACTCAAATTTGGCACGCCTCCACCTCCACTCTGAGTTAATCCATTCACCAACCTCGCCTACTGTTTGACCCTAGTTTAAGGACAGGGAGGTACACTCGTGGGAACATGGATTTGAGATCAACACTTCCAATCCACACCTCCTCCCAGAATTTTGCTTTGTCTCCACATCCTAGTTCCCATCCTAACTCTTCTTGAAACCACCATTTACCTCATCCCTCCTTACACATTTTAGAAAGGTCTCTCCACCACCAATATTGGAATTTGACAAGTATTTGACCGCTTTCAAGCTTTAGATTGTACTTTGAACCCAAAAGCTCCTTCCACGTTTCGTTCTCTTCAGATATACAACGCCATCTCCATTTAGCTAGGAGGGCATGATTGAACATACGTATATCCCTACAGCCCAAACCTCCCTCCTCTTTTGGTTTGCATACGTCTTTCTAGCTTACCTAGGAAATTGGCTTATTCACCTTCCCCCACCCCCACATGAACCTCCTTTGAATGTTGGTAATCCTTTTACAAACTGACTCTGGTGCTCTAAGCAGAGATAGATAGTACAAAGGTACAACAATTAAAACAGAATTAGTAAGACAAATTCTCCCTGCCAAGAATAAGAACCTCCCTTTCCATACCCTGAGCCTTGCTTTTAGCTTATTAAGAACAGGTTCCAAAAACTGCTTTTTCCTTGGGTTTCCTCCCATTTCAAGGCCCAAATACTTGAACGGTATCCCCATCTGAGTATAATTCAAAGTCTTAGTGAAACATGCTACTGCATTGCTTTGAACATTGATGTCTGCTAACTTTGACTTATGGAAGTTAATCTTCAAGCCTGAGGCTAGCTCAAAACCCTCAAATGGCCTTCAAAGTTAACACATTGTTGAGGGTGTCTTCACAAAGGAATAGAGTATCATCCGCAAATTGGAGAATACACATTTTTATTTCATTACATCCAATTTTGAGGTTCGTCAACAAATTGGCCTTCAAAGTTTGTCTTACTATCCCAACAAGGCCTTCTGCAACCACTAAGAAAAGAAAGGGTGCTAGGGGGTCGCGTTGCCTCAGCCCTCTTGTTGGCTTAAACTCCTCCGTAGGGCTCCCATTAACCAACACAGACACAGAAGCGGATTCCATGCATCCTCGAATCCAGGAGATCCACAAGTTGTGAAACCCCATCTTGAGCAGCATATCATATAAAAAAATTTCCATCTAACCGAGTCATATGCTTTCTCGAAGTCCACCTTTAGACAAATCCTGTTTCTCCCCTTTTTTGCTGAGATCCTCCACCACTTCATTAGTCATAAGCACACTGTCTAAGATCCATCTACCCTTTAGAAAAGCTAATTGGCTTTCATCTATAACTGCGGGAAGCACCTTCTTCAATCTACCGGCCAAAACCTTTGATATGATTTTGTATAAGACTCCTACTAGTGAGATGGGTCTATACTACTCAAGCTTAAAGGGGTCCCTGACCTTAGGGATTAAAGCAATGAACGAAGCGTTACAACCTTTCGGGATAGACCCAGTCATATGAAACAGAGCTAGTGTTGCTATTATCTCATCTTTTATAAACTCCCAGCTCTTCCTGATGAAGTTGAAGTTAAAATCATCTGGTCTAGGACTCTTTGATCCTTCACACTGCCACATTGTGTCCCTTATCTCTTCCTCAGTGAACATAGCTACGAGGCTCTCATTTTCTATCGGTGTTAAAGACTTAAACTCGACTTCATGCAGCCTTTCCCCTAGGTCTTTCATAGCTCTGAATCTAGCTTCGAACAACTTTTTTGCCTCTACATGGACTGTGCTTGGTTCCTCACACCATTGGTCCCCAACCTTAACACCCTTCACTTCGTTCCCGAGCCTTCTCCACCTCAAAGATGAGTGGAAGAACCTAGTACAAGAGTTCTCATTAAACCAACTTGCTCTAGCCTCTTAACAGATAAGGGATTCGAGTTTCTTATCGTTCTCTACCAGACTGCTTGCCAGCTCCATTCTTTTCAACCTTTCGCTTTCCCCTAAGCCCCCATTGCAATCTTGGCAGTCTAGATCCTCCAATTCCTGTAAAATCCTCCTCTTGGTGTTATCAAGGTTACCAAACACATCCTTGTTCCATAACTTCAGATCAAACTTGAGAAGTTTCAGTTTTTCTTTGAGTTTCGTTATTTCATTCCCCCGGACTAAGTAGGACTGTCATTTATCCTTCACCATCCTATTAAAACCCCTTTCCAAGAACCAAGCATCAATAGATCTGAAGGGTTTGGGACCCCAGTCCTTCTCCACAGACTTAACCACCAGTGCACAATGATCAGATATTTCCCTTTGTAGAACATACTGTTCACTCATGGGCCAAAGTTGTAGCCATTCTTCAATAACAACACTCTATCAATTCTACTCTTAGTCGTTCCATCAGGTTTGAACCACGTAAAATTCTTGCCTACAGAGATAAATCTAGTAGAGAATTGGAATCAATGAAGCTATTAAAGCCAATTAGCTCACTTGACTGTTCGCCCCTGCCCCTGATACCTTTCCTTTCGCTTCTACTTCTCACGGCATTAAAGTCACCACAAAAACACCATACTGGTTCTTGAGAGGCCAATTTAGCATTAGAGAGCTCCTCCCAAAGAGTCTTCTTACCACTCAAGGTGCAAGGAGAGTATGTTAGAATGGATGGCTTTAAACTAGAGGGGGGTGAATTGTTTAAAGAGGGTTTTCGAAAACTTTTAAGTCAAGAATAAAATTATCTCAAGAAACAATTGATAAGGAATCCAGTTAGCCAAAACAGCAAGCAAAAATAGCAGTACCAGAAAAACAATCGGTTGTTTCGCAGAAACAATCGGTTGTTTATACCAGCAAACAAATATCAAAACTGAATTTAAAGAGATTAAGGATAGAGAGAATGCACACACATGTTTATACTGGTTCACTCTAAACCCAGAGCTACATCCAGTCTTCTCAGAAACCACTGAGGAAATCCACTAAGCAATCACACCTTGATCACTTACACCACAACCAAGAAAGTGACCTTGATC
>Ga0123342_1006878_pt1 | contig 15459 bp, 8 predicted proteins | sample Turbeawhitnodule_FD_89960 | JGI IMG/M metagenome (GOLD analysis project Ga0123342, IMG submission 89960) | Root nodule microbial communities of legume samples collected from Mexico - Turtle bean Mexico white nodule | ecosystem: Host-associated > Plants > Roots > Nodule | place: Mexico: Nepantla... | reverse complement strand
TGTTCAAGGTCACTTTCTTGGTTGTGGTGTAAGTGATCAAGTTGTGATTGCTTAGTGGATTTCCTCAGGGTTTCTGAGAAGACTGGATGTAGCTCTGGATTTGGAGTGAACTAGTATAAACATCTATGTGCATTCTCTCTATCCCTAACTCTTTAAATTCAGTTTTGATATTTGTTAACTGGTAAAACAACCGATTGTTTTTACTAGTGTTGTGTCTTTGCTTTATGTTTTGAAAAACTGATTTCTTAATCAAGGTTTTCTTGAAGTAATTTCATTCAAGGCTGAAAAAGTTACGAAAACTCTCTTTAAACAATTCACCCCCCCTCTAATTTAAAACCATATATTCTAACATTCTCAACACACTTTTAAGTGGGAAAAGACCCTCTTTATATAAGAAATGATTTATAACATAATTTCAAAAAACAGTTTAAAAAGCTGTTATAAAAAGAACAAATTGAAGTTATAATGAATAGATTTATTTTCAAAAAGATAAAGAGGTATTTGAACAGATGAAACTCAGTCGTTTTGATATCATGAAAGGCTGAACCAAAATACTTTATGCACAAAAAAGGGTTATTAAAATCTTTTAAAGAACAAGGCATCAGTTTAAAAAAGAATCTATTTATTTAAGAAAGAACAGATTCATTTTTTGTGTAGTAAAGCATATTTTGGCAAAACATGTGAAAAACATTTTATAAAACATTGTGCTTGATCTTATCATCTTGAGAAGGATTATGAGCTGGGTCACAAAGCAAAAAGCTACTACTTTAAACACACACTCTAACCTATATACAAGACGACCCAATATACAGAATTACAATCTTCAAAAGCAAGGCACACACTTGGCAACATTAAACATATTGTCTTGAAGGGGCAACATCCATCTTCAACAAAGTGTACTGGTCGAAACCGAGAAGCTTCGCTACCTGGTTCTGGCCGAACAACATGTTCAAAATGAATTAAGATCATATAAGGATTAACCAGCCTAAGAAATAGGAAAAAACTAGGTAATACATTCTTAATCATGATCCAAACGCTAATCCGGCCCAATAATAATGGGTCATGATAAACTTATAAATAGTCACAACTTTCAAGAAAAAGGTACGTCATAATCGTGCATTAATTACATTTAGCACTGAATACCGAATACTCACTTGAGTGACGGAATACCTTTTGCAGGTTTCCTTCCGACCAAAGAGCATACGAAGGTAAGGAGGACTTGATAGGAGTGAAGAAGCAAGAGTAGGGGAAGGAAGAGTGAAGTTTGATTTGTTCAATACGAGGAGAAACATGAACCGACCAACCGAAACACAGGTCGGCATGTAGAAGATCTCTCAGTCTCTTTTTGTACAAGAACAATAAAAATGATGGTCAAAGAGCGTAGCAAGCTTTTAAGATTATGGTATTTCTATTTCCTATTGAGATGTACTTAGATGAATAGCGCTTAAAGACTTTATTAGATAGTTGTTCTTCGTCACCTGTTGATTATCTGTTATAGCATCATACCACAATGAAAGCAATTATTTTTCACAGATTAACAAATTCAAAGATGATTCATCACACATCTTGTAACACATATAGTCTTTAGAATAAAAAAGAAACATTTATTTGTAAAGCATGATAGTGTCAAGCATAAAACTGAAAAATATAATAGGCAAACATTCATGTTAAGATTAAAATACACTTCCCTAAGGATGTGATGATTTATTATGGGAAATAGATTTAATTTTTTCAAGAAGCTCAAAAAAGGATTTGTGAAAGATGTTTGGAAACTCCTCAAGGAATTTGTTTTACCTTTCTTCCGAAATTCTGACGCGGTTGTCAATAAAGGCTTCTTCTTCCAGGATTTCCTTAGTAAACATTTCCTGAATTTTGGAAAATAGATCTTGGTTCAGGTTTGCTAAAGCAATTTCTTTATTTGTGGAGATGGCTTCTGCAGCAACTTGATCATGTTTTGTTAAAGCTTCTTCCTTATTATTAGGAATAATTTCCAGAACATTATCTTGATATTGTTTGAATGAAAATTATTCTTCACAGGAGGGAACAACTTCCAGAGCATCATCTTAATTGTAAGGGGACATGGTTTCACAATCACCTCTTGCTTGATTCTCTATTACTTCTACAATACTTTCTCGGTTTTCTTCCACTATAAAACTCTTTAATACATAATCAATCATATGCTCTATTTTTTTAAACCTTTCCACTTAAAATTCTGAACATTCAAAACCTTTCTCATGTATAAAATTAATCATTAGTTTATACACTAAAAAAAATCATAAAATAGAAACCAATTTTTAGAAACCAAAATAATTAGTTGCAATAGTAACTAAATTAGAGACCATTCTAGAAACTAAACAAAAAATTGGTTTCTAAATTAGTTTCTATTATTGTTAAATAGTTTCTAAATTAGTATCTAATTAGCAACCAAGGTTTTAGAGACCAAATTTAGAAACTAAATATTTGGTAGTTAAAACCTTGGTTGCTAATTAGATACCAATTTAGAAACTATTTAACAATAATATAAACTAATTTAGAAACCAATTTTTTGTTTAGTTTCTAAAATGGTATCTAATTTAGTTACTATTGCAACTAATTATTTTGGTCTCTAAATATTGGTTTCTATTTCATGATTTTCTTGTAGTGATAGTTGTACTCAAAATCAATTTGCAAATACATTCTTGGTTTCAACGGTTCGTTTTGATTTAATTTGTTTTTACTGAATTCTCAATATCAAAACAACAAGAATAGAAAATATTTAAGAATAATTATATAATGTAAATATTAAGTTTGAAAACTTTCTTGTTATTTTATCGTCCGTCGCATTTTAGAAGTGTGATCGTCTGTCGCATTCAAACTGCATCATCATCTGATGCATTGAATGTTGGACTGTGTATAGGATTTTGATTATACCATTTTGTCACTATCATTCGTTGATCATGTCATAGTATCCAACATAGTCTTTCACTTTTAGTGTAACATGTTTCTTCTTATGTGTATTCATTGTATAGCACATACATCATTTGCATTGTCTGTCACATGTATCTTTTGATATATAGTTTTTAGTGATTTTGTACTTGGTTATATATCACAACACATCTTATAGTATCTTTTATCATCAAAACACATAACGCTCATATCATGAGATCGTTTGATGGGTATTAAATCTCTACTGACCTAACAGTAATATATCAAGAGATGTGAAAGGATTAAATCCATAAACAATTTCAAAAGGAGAAAGATTAGTAGTTTTGTTGACTAATCTAGTAAACGAAAATTCTACTTGAGGAAGATATTCAGGACTTCTTGTTGTCCTTTAAAAGTACCATTGACAATGTGGATAGAGATATGTTTACTACCTTAATTTGTCCATCAGTGTGAGGATAACATGTGGTAGAAAACATGAGCATTGCTCCTAGTTTAGACCATAAAGTTTTCCAAAAATGGCTTAGAAACTTTATATCTCTATCAGACACAATAGTTTTGTGTAGACCATGTAGTTTGACAACTTATTTGAAGAATAGCCTGACAATGTAGCTAACATCCTATTTTGTGACAAGTAATGAAGTAAGTCATTTTACTAAAACAATCCACTACAACAAAAATATAATCTAACCCATTTTTATTATTGGAATTTCTAAAATAAAATTCATGTTAATGTCTTCCCAAGAGACGCTAGCTATGGGGTGGGGAGTATAGAGTCAATGAGACATAATTTTAGATTTAGCTAGTAAACAAGCTATACATTTATAACAATGTCGATTTTTTTTTTTTAACTTTTACTTTTAATATTTTAAAAAATAAAATAAATGAAAATGGATTGCATTAGTTTTTTTTTTTTTTTTTAAAATCATATTCAAATTTATATTTTAATATTCACATTCAATAGATATTTTTAGGATATTCAGAAATTTTAAAAATATTAGAAATTATGCAAAGCAACATTAAAAATCTACTTTTTAGACATATCAATATAAAATACACTTGTAATTCTTTAATTACTATATTTTGCATTAACGATCTCTATTTAGCATGTGTTTAATCTTTGGTTAAGAGTGCAAGAAAAGCAGGAGAAAAGTTGCTCTGACAGGACAGGACTTACGAAGCCAAGAGGCTAAATCTAAAATAGAATTAATTTTGAATGATAATGCATGATTTATACAACAGTAATATAAAAAGAAAACAATATACAATTTATGAGAATGATAACAAGACAGGATGACTAAGCTGATATTTAATCATCACTCAAATATAAAATTCTTCAAATTGTTTATAAAATAAGAAGACATGTTGATTAAATTACTGTAAAACAAACTAGCTAGTTATCCATAAATTGATATTTTTATATATTACGTGATTTTCATGTGCATAAATAAGTTATTAAATTATTTTAGATTAATATACTATTTTGAGTTTAACTTTATATATAGAAAAGTACACAATATCAATCAAATAAAAAATTATTTTTTATATTATTTTTAAATTATACTTAAGAAAAATCATCTAATAATAATTAAAATTTATTAATAATAGACAAATTCTGTCAACTGTTAAGTCATACACTACTTGCTCTACTCCTAAAAAAATACACTACTAACTCTTATTATATATTGATTCAGTTTTCACTCTAAAAAGGTTTGAGTTATATATCAAACTCACATGATTTTTCTAGTTATAATAGTAGATGAGCTAAATACCGTGGTTAAAAGTTTTTGTTTTTTTAATTAGGAAGATGTAACGCATAGCGAGGCAAGCATAAAAAGTAAAAGGAAGAAGCCTAACAATATTGTGTCCGACACTTGAATTCATAGATTAATGCAAACAAAATAAAGTGATGAATAGAACTTAATATAAAGTATGACCTAATTTTCCAAATGTCAGAATCGAGGGAGTTTAATATTGTTCCTTGGAACCTAAGTAAAACACAATAAGGACAATCCGATTCATTCTCTTTTGTCCTAGAGTGGTTACATAGTAAATGGTCTTAGGGTTTTGTTTTCTGGGAGACACAAATCTCTTACACATGAATCTATGCTCCTGAAGTTGCCTTTTCTTCATGTGCGGCTATAGTGGGTAGTGGTGGGTACCATTTTCTTGTTCAACAAAAGAAACAACCCATTTTATTTGATGTGATTGATACTTGAATTGAATATAGATTGTTAGTTGCTTCAATCAAATCAGCAACAGTGAAGTTTGAATTTGAAAGAAGTTGTTTTGGGTGATTACAGAAAGTTGAAACAGTTAATTTTGATGTGCTCGATTTAGTTATCCACTCGAGGTATTTATAATTAAGTTGTATCAAAATAAGTGACCTAGCATGGCTCTCACTAGTCACTATTCTTCATCTTCTTTTGACTCTTCTTTGACTCCTATTGGAATGTCATTTCCTCATATAGACATCAACTTTAAGTAAGTGATATTTTATGCTCTTTTTCTAAAAGGTCACCATGCCATGTCTATAGTGGCATCGATCTCTCTTGGCAAGTTGTGTATTTAGTATGATATAAAAACATTTTACAATGTATAATTATCTAAATAGGATATGTATTTTAATATCTATAAACCCTACAATATCACATAAATTTTTAATTTATATGAAAGTCATATCTAAAATTAAAATTGTTAAAATATGATTTTAATTTAGAACAAATTGTGATTAAAAAAGTGTTTTACTAATACAAATTAATAGAAAGTGTTCTCGTTGAGATGAGGTTGGTTAAAATTCAGGTGGGTTCCGAGTAGTCTCCCTTCAAGTTCTAGTGATTTAGTCTCCAAGAAATGAGGGGGATTCCACCTATAAACGCTCAAGTCAGTAAGAGCATTAAATTTTGTGTATATAGTGAATATAGTGTTAAAGTTCGAGTTGAGATACTCCCTCTGAGTGATTATCTATTTATAAGCCTTCATGGGCTTGGATCTTTGACATTGGTTTCTTCAAGTTTTAATGTGGCATATTATAGTATATTTTCAGAAAATTTGAATATCATGTATATAAATTGAATTATTCTATAATATAATCGGAGCATTTATGCAATATAATAAGGGATATTGCGTAAGTAAATCAGAGCATTTATGTACTATAATCAGGGACATTGTGCAGGTAAATTAGAGCATTCAAATAGGTCAAGATATTGTGCACTAAAATCATGTTAATAGTTCATTAATAAGATTGATTCTCATAATATATTTATCTCAATTATTACACTAACATAATTATGTGGGGGGTTATAATAATAATAATCCAAAAAATCATGGTTAATTTTACTTTGTCATGGGCTTTCTCATGGTTTAGGCTGAAATAGAATACATCCGACCTGGGCTTGATCGGTATTTGTCTGATCAAATATGGGACGGTACATAGTCTCTCAGCCTTGGGCCAAGTGAGTGAGGTGAAAAGACTTGTCAAAAACATTTGCGGCTAAGTCCGACCGTTCAATACATTTATCTTGAAAAGTAATATAAATTTTATGCAATAAAAATAAGTTAAAACCAAACCTGATCAACACATGGTGTAGGTAGTTGTCGAAGTTGGATTTGAAAAACAATATATTTTTAAGCAATACATCAAGTTTAAAGTCAAACCTTTTAGGCTCGCATATTCGACCTGGTGGTTTTAGTTGAACTGCTCGGGTCTAAATGGATACAACCAAATTTAATTCTAGGTTGTTTTTAATCAAACTACTCGGATCCGAAGTAAAGGCAACCAGATTTAATTCTGAGTTGTTGTTGATCGTAGATTTCTCATGTCCGAATGGAGACAACCAGATTCAATTCTAGGTTTTTTTTATCGAACTACTCGGGTCTGAAGTAAAGGCAACTAGATTCAATTATGGGTCGTTATTGATCGCGGACTTCTCGGGTCTGAATAGAGACAACCATATTCACTTCTAGGTTGTTTTTAGTCGAACTACCCGGGTTTGAAATAAAGGAAACCTGATTCAATTCTGAGTTGTTGTTGATCGGGAACTTCTCGTGTCTGAATGGAGACAACTAGATTCAATTATAGATTGTTTTTTATCGAACTACTCGGATCCCAAGTAATGACAACCACATTCAATTCTATGTTGTTGTTGATCGTGGACTTCTCGTGTCCGAATGGAGACAACCATATTCAATTCTAGGTTGTTTTTGATTGGGCTCCTCAACCCGAGAATTGGTCTGACCTGTTTCCAAAAAACAAAACATTAATTCTATACGAAAAATGCAATTTTATTGAAGACGACTTGCTAGAAATAACTGTTTTTTTTTATCAACAATAAAAAATAAATAAATGGGAACACCTTCTACATAAATAGCTAGCGCCTTACCAACCTCCAACCAAGGAACACCTTCCAACTTAAATAAGGAACAACCAGAACTACTCAAGAAAGCATTAAACTGTTATACATATATCTTTTTATTCTTCTTTTTATTTTATTGAAAACATGTTAAAACTAATTATCTTTAGATGAAATCATATAGGCAATGACATATAATTTTGTATGTAAGATATAAAATGTTTTAAGATGAGCGTTTAATAATCATAACAAATATTTATTTATTTGAGAGTTTTGTCACTTGAATGTAAAACATTATGATCGAATATTTATTTCTTTGAGAGATTTGTCACTTGAATGTAAAACATTATGATCTTTATATTTTTGTTTTATAAAATTAAAGTATCTTTTATTTAACTCACATAAATTTTTATGTAATGATTTATTTAACCAAAATATCTAATTTTCTCCCCTTCATGTATTGAACTACTAATCATATTAAAAATCATATCTGCATTGAAAGTTGACTTTTTTTAATATTTTTCCTTAATTACCCTTAATTATCTTTTAAACAGATTAAAATGTTGAAATAAGATTTATTTTTATAAAACAATATATAATGGGATGAAGGTAAATAAAGACATTCCCTAGTTAATATAGGCTGATTAAAAATAGAAAGACATCATATCACATAATTGGAAAATATTTTACCCATAAATTACGAACCAATACGTAGGAGCTAAGGTCTTTTAAATTATTCCCATAAATTCCAAAGTTAAACCAATGACATAAATACATAAACAATGTTTTCTTTAAGTAACAATTTTTCACAACATATTTACTATAAGAAAAAAGTAAATAATAATTTGATTGTAGTGCATGAATATAGCTTAATAGAATAAAGTTAAAACATAAAAAAATATGCATACATCTTTGTAATTATTATTTTTTCCTCTAATCATATTTTTAAAGTATTAAAAAATAAGATTTTCATTGATATATAAAAAGCAAAAAAATTAAATTATTGTTTGGTTTAATTAGTTCAATATTATGAGCCCTCACTCTTTTTACTCATTTCATGAATTACATCAAGATGTGAATTACTATTTGCTAGATCTATAGAATTTGGCAGAGAAAAACTTTAAGCACTCTTCATTTCTAATTGCAGCTTCCTTTTCTTTTTTTTTCTTTTTTTTTCTTTTTTTATTTTACTTTTTTTTCTTTTTCCAAAATTAATAGTTAAAGTTGTGGAATTACATCTTATTTGAACAGTAGAATCAATATCAAAATAATATATTCTAAGTGAGTGGTGGTAGTAGGAACATTTTTACCTGCCCACGATGGGCATTTAAATGTTCTCACCACGATGAGGTCGGTCGGAATCCGGGTGGGCTCCGAGTAATCTCTCTTCAAACTCTAGTGATTCAGCCTCCAAGGTGTTGAACTTGAAGCTTTGATATCTCCAAATCGATGAAGTTTGCTTGAAGACTAGGTTGTTGCCTGTAGGCATGGGTTTTGGGTAGATTAAAATTTGTCAATTCACTCTATTGTTGTTTCAATCGGTTGTTTTACACTAGGTAGTTTTGGAAAGGATTTGAAAAGGCTGAAATTGACTGACCTCATAGTCCAAGCCATTTCAATCGATTGATTTGCACTTTCAATTGATTCATTTTTTGAAAATATAATAGAATTGGTTAAATCTGTTAAAACTGTTTTTGTTTATTTCAAATCTGTTTTGGCCTCTGATTGATAGTTTGAAACGACTATTTTTAAGGCTATATAACTGATTTTTGAATCTCTAATTTGAGGGAGATTTCAGATTACAAAAGATAAAAGAGATTTCCAAAGATTGCAAGATTGCTAAAAGTTTTGCATTGGTTAAGAGTGGAGTAGGTTTTGTTGTATTCATTTTTATATCAAGTGTGATCCTTCTTATTCTTCGTTGTTCTTTAATATCCTGGACCGATATAATCGTTGTGTGTTCAATCTCTCTATCTCTCACTACTTATAAAACTATTTGATCTGTGATTTTTCAAAATACTGATAAAAACAATCGATTGATTCGTATAAACAATCGATTGATTTTCTGGAATCAAATTAAAACAGTTTTGTTGATGGACTTATCTGATTGCTTCTTCTGTGATTCTGCATTAATATTCATTCTTGTCCAGAATTTGTGAAAATCTGTCATTAAACAATTCACCCCCCTCTTGTTTAAAGGCTTGTAATTCCAACACAAGGAATGAGGGGGGGCTCCACTTACAAAAATTACTCTGACGCTCAAGTCAGTAAGAGCATCAAATTTTGTGTATATAGTGAATATAGTGTTAAAATTCAAGTTGAGATACTCTTTGTGAGTAGTTATATATTTATAAGCCTTCATGGGTTAAGATCTTTGACATTGGTTTCTCCAGGTTTTAATGTGGCATATTATTGTATCTTTTCATAAAATCTGAATATCATGTATATAAATTGGAGTTTTCTGTAATATAATCAAAGCATTTATGCAATATAATAAAGGATATTGTGTAAGTAAATCTGAGCATTTATGCAATATAATCAGGGACATTGTGCAGGTAAATTAGAACATTCAAAGAGGTCGGGATATTTTGCATTAAAATCACATTAATAGTGCATTATTAAGATTGATACCCATAATATATATATATATATATATATATATATATATATAAATTAATATTATTACACTAACATAATTATGTGGCGGGTTTATAATAATAATCCCAAAAATCATAGTTAATTTTACTTTGTCATGGGCTTTCTCATGGTTTAGGATAAAATAAAATACATCCGACTTGCGCTTTAATAGTATTTGTCCGATCAAATCTGGGACGATACAAAAAGTATTACTTAATTTTAGAAATTTACTTTAACTAAACACTACAAAATGATTTTTTATAATATAAAAAATTATTGAAGAATATTACTTGATTTAAAACAATATGAATATTCTAAATGCACCAACTTTAAAAATATTTACCTTTTTTATTGATTAAAAAAACACAATAAAAAACTTAGAAACCTTTTATTTGATTTTTTGTGTTTTCTTTCCCACTTTTGATCACTTTGTTATACACAATACATTAACAAAAAGTTGTAGATGATAGTTTCATATATTATGCTTTCTACATCAAATTTTAAAAAACTTACATTGATATCATTCAACTTCTTAATTGTTTGTTGCTTGCAATGACTTTATATAAAGATTTGATACAAATGAATGAGAAGGTGTACAAAAATTGTACATATGAGCTATATTTTGTAATTTTCAAAAGTGAAATAGAACAAAACAAGATAACGTTTGAATTATTTAAAATTTACACTATTTTTATGGTGTAGAAAATATAAAATGATATTTGTTTCAATCTCAAGTTCGTTGAAAGAATATCATTAGGGTTAATTGTCGTATCTAAGGTATTATCTACTTTGGAGTTTGGAGCTCTACCACAGTTTTGTCATTAAAAGATGTTTCAGAGGGTTAAGGAAGGAAAATGTATTTAAATTATTATTGACATCAACTCAGTGATGTGGGATTATTGCGCGTACTAGAACAAGCCTCACAGTCAAGGTCTAAGGAAAATGAGGGTTCGTCTTTCACACAACTTTTCCATTCCCTCCAAACAATGGGTAAGGGAACGATGTTTTTTCTTTGTGACCACTTTTCATTCCCACAAATAGTGTCAATAATACGATCTCAATTCAATCACTGGATGCAAGATATTGATCAATTTTGACTTTGTAGTTGGATCGTGGTTTTGTTCTTAAAAAGCATCTTAGAGAGTTAAAGGAGGAAGGTGTATTTAAATTTTCCTTGGCCTCGACTCCCAAGTAAGCTAGGGTTTGAGGAACCTTGGGCAGCAAAGCACAAACCCTAACCCTAACTTGTCATGCAAGATAGGGTTAGGTAGTTTGCATAGAATGTTACTCCTTTCTTCTTCTCCAATAAATAGGGCACTCATCTTCATGTATCTTCAGACTTACTATTGAGTAATGAAACTCTGCCTAAATTCATAATCATTCACTCTTGTCTCAACTCTCTCTTTGCGAGAGTTCAAGTGAACCTAAGCTAGGAGAATTGTTAATGAAAGATATTTTCAACCTTTCTCAAAACACCTAAGTGTAAAACAATCGGTTGTTTCAACAAAACAACAGGTTGTTTTTCACTTTAAAAAACACTTTCAATTCAAAAGGTTTGAGAATACTTAAGCTTTGGATTCAATCAAGAGTGGATTTACACAAATAATCTACCCTAGATCCTATTCTAAAACACCTCAGCAACAGCAAGCACATCCAGCCTTCCATCAAACACAAAGGATTTGGATTCTTCAAAGCTTGAAAACACTTGATTCAACATATGTAAGTAGTGTAAGTTCTTGTACTTCTTTAAATGCTGAAAACTATAGTCAATTGCTTCAAGATTTTAAAGAAACTCGTGAGGAAGCTAACTGATTGTCTCTCTTAAAGAACCGATTGAGAGGGTTGAACAACTAGCTTGAAAATCGAGTCAAGGCACTAGAATAAGAGTTGGAGAATTCAAAAACTGATTTTGAAAATCTTGAAATGCTTTGCAAAAACACTTCTTGCAAGTGTGACTCTCTTGTTTGTGAAAATTGTGAATCTCTTGAAAAGAAGGTTCACTACCTTGTGAAAACTATGGATAAACTTTCAAAGGGTAAATCCAACTTTGAGAATGCCTTGGCATCTCAAAATTGTGTTTTTTGGAAAAGCAAGATTAGGCTTTAATCCACAGAGCAAGCAGAATAAGTTTTCAAACTGTTTTTCAAAACTGCCAGAAAAACAACCGATTGAAAAATCGAAACAACCGGTTATTACATGCTTTTATTGCATGAAGAGAGGTCATTTTGTTAGATTCAGTAAAATTAGGATATATTTTGTTCCTAAAGGCATTATGAGATGGATTCCCAAAGACTCTAAAGCTCCCAATGATAAATGTAATGCAAAAGGACCCACTTTTGTAAGGGAACCAAATCTTGGTACTTGAATTTGTCTTTTGTAGGGAAATGTGATGGAAAACATGCAGTTGTGGTACCTGGACAGTGGTTGTTCCAAACACATGACTGAAGATAAATCTAAGTTTGTGAACATCACTTTCAAACAAGAAAAGCATGTGACATATGGAGACAACAACAAATGAAGAATTCTTGGAAGAGGCTCTATAGGAGATAAGAGCAACTTATTGATTCATGATGTTTTGTATGTGGAAGGTCTAAAACACAATCTGCTTAGCATTAGCCAACTGTGTGACAAGGGTTATCAAGTCATCTTCAAGCCAAACTCCTGTGAGATCTGTCTTCCCAACTCAAAGGAAGTTATATTGATTGGTAAAAGAATCAACAATGTTTATCTCTTAGACATCTTTTCTTTTTGTTCCATTGGTTGTCTTCTTTCTAAGCATGATGAATCATGGTTATGGCATAGAAGAATAGCCCACATTCACATGAATCATTTGAACAAATTAATTTCAAAAGATCTTGTGATAGGGTTACTCAATCTCAAGTTTGAGAAGGACCACATATGTGAAGCATGTCAAAAGGGGAAATAAATCAAACATTCCTTCAAATTAAAGAATGTTGTTTCCTCTTCAAAACCCCTTGAGCTGCTACACATGGACTTGTTTGGTCCTTCAAGAACCATGAGTCTTGGTGGTAACTATTATGCTCTTGTTATTGTTGATGATTTTTCTAGGTACACATGGACACTCTTCTTGGAATCAAAGAGTGATGCCTTCTCTGCCTTCAAAAAGCTTGCTAGAAGACTACAAAATAAAAAAAGCAGCAACATTGGTTCTATAAGGAGTGATCATGGAGGGAATTTCAAAATGAGAAATTCAGCAAATTCTAGGAAAAGATGAGGATTCTAGACAAAAATTTTGCACCAAGAACTCCTCAACAGAATGGTGTAGTGGAAAGAAAGAACAGATCTCTTGAAGAATTAGCAAGAACCATGCTAAGTGAATCCTCCCTACCCAAATATTTTTGGGCTGATGTTGTTAGCACCTCTTGTTATGTGATGAATAGAGTGCTCATAAGGCCAATCTTGAAGAAAACTCCTAATGAGCTCTTCAATGGAAGGAAGTCAAACATTAGTCACCTAAGAGTGTTTGGATGCAGCTGTTTTGTTCTGAATAATGGGAAAGAAAATATGGGAAAGTTTGATGAAAAAGCTGACAATGGCATCTTTATTGGATACTCCTCAAATAGTCATGCTTATAGAGTCTACAACAAGAGACTCATGACTATAGAAGAATCTTTTCATGTGGTATTTGATGAAGTTGATCACAATGATATGAAATCCTCAAAGAATAACACTGAAGAGGATGAACAGAACATCATTCTGCAGAAGCTGGAATCCTGTTCAGAAAAACAACTGATTGATTTGATCTTAAGATTTCAAGATTCACATCAAGCTTTGAATTTTCAAGAGAGTGTGGAATAGGATTGCAATTGAATTCTTTTTAGATTGTACTATGATCAGGTGTAATCCTTTCTCAATCTTTTGTATTTCTGTTGTTGTGTTGCCAAGGAGTATTGTGTGTTCTTGAAGTGTTCAAGATCAATACTTTTGGTGTGGTTTGCCAAAGGTAGTGTGTTTCTTGAGAGGTTCAAGGTCACTATTTTGGTGTGTGGTGTTTTGTAATCTGGTTTGATTGCTCAGTGTGTTTCTAGGAACTAGATGTAGCTCTTGTTGTAAGAGTGAACCAATATAAATTGTTTGTGTGCATTTCACAAAAGATAATGTTTTTATTGAAAAACCTCGATCCCAATGGACCAATGGACTGATGATGAAAATAAAATAGCAAGGTTTGATTGCATAAAATATTATCACCTCTGCCTTAAATTCTAAAGAGTTTTTCAGGGTCTCAAAATGTGAATCTGCCAAGGAGATGTGGGATACACTTAAAGCAGCTCGTGAGAGTATCAATGAAGCAAAGAAAGCAAGGACAAGAAGTCAAGCAAGAAGGAAAAGAAAGAAAAGTAAAAAAGGAGTCAATCTGATGACCAAAAAGGAAAATGATGTAAATAGTGTAAGTTTTTGTACTTCTTTAAATGCTGAAAACTATAGTCAATTGCTTCAAGATTTTAAAGAAACTCATGAGGAAGCAAACTTATTGGCTCTCGTAAACAACCGATTGAGAGGGTTGAAGGTCATATATTCTAACAGATTAAAGGTCCTGATTTTTTGGAAATCAAGAATCCTGTTTTTAATCTTAATGGTAATAATGCTCCTAGTGCTGTGTGTTTTGGTGGTGTTTTTTTATCATTCTTGCTGGAAAATTATTGGGACAGATGTTTGAAATGCTATTCAACAGTTTTTTAAACAAAACTGAGTTCTCCCTGGAATGAACCGTAATGTGAATCTCTTATTCCTAAGATGTAGGGTTCTGACTCCAAATAAGATTCTGGGTTCTGACTCCAAATAAGATTCAGGGTTCTAACTCCATTAAAGATTACAAGTCAATTATTGTTGCTAATTTCAAATTTAAGATTATTTCCAAGATATTGGTGGATAGGCTTGCATTTGTGGCTGCTACAACCATTTCTCTTAATCAATATGGGTTTGTGCAGGGCAGACAGATTCAAGATTGCATTAATATTGCATTTGAAGCTATTAACATGCTTTCTAAAAACGTTAGAGGAGGTAGTGTGGCTTACAAAGTTGATATTCATAAAGCCTTTGACACTCTAAGTTGGAAGTTCTTATTATTAGTTTTGACACGCTTTGGTTTTCACCTGTCGTTTGTCGGTTGGATTAGTACAATTTGTTAGAATGTATGGCTTTAAACTAGAGGGGGTGAATGGTTTAAAGAGGGTTTTCGCAAACTTTTTAGTCTAGAATGAAATTCCTTTAAGAAAACTTGATTCGGAATTCAGTTTGCCAAAAACACAAAGCAATTTAGCACAGCACCAGAAAAACAATCGGTTGTTTCGCAGAAACAATCGGTTTTTTATACCAGTTCACAAATATAAACTGAAATTAAAGAGTTTAAGGGATAGAGAGATTGTACACACAGGTTTATACCGGTTCACTCTTAACCAAGAGTTACATCCAGTCTTCCCAGAAACCACTGGGGAATCCACTAAGCAATCAACCCTAGATTACTTACAACACCACCAAAGAAGTGACCTTGATCCCCTCAAGACACACACTTCCTTTGGCTCAGTAC
>Ga0123342_1006877_pt1 | contig 15459 bp, 5 predicted proteins | sample Turbeawhitnodule_FD_89960 | JGI IMG/M metagenome (GOLD analysis project Ga0123342, IMG submission 89960) | Root nodule microbial communities of legume samples collected from Mexico - Turtle bean Mexico white nodule | ecosystem: Host-associated > Plants > Roots > Nodule | place: Mexico: Nepantla... | reverse complement strand
ATTTTCTATCTTGAGAGACAGTTTTGAATTCAAATAGTAATTTTGAATTTTAAATTTTGAAAATTCATTCATTCTCTTTACCATATGTAACTTTTAATTACCGCTCTCCACTATTTTATTAACTTACTCTTCTTTAACTGTATACTCTTTAACTTATCATTTTAATGTTATTAAGAGAAATAAAGAAAGAGAAATAAAAAATGCGGATACACACTACTCTTCAACTGTATACTCCTTAACTTCTCATTTTAATGTTATTAAGAGAAATTGTTTTTAAAAAATAAAAAAATAGAAATAATAATGATTTTAAGATATAATTGATATGATATATTGAAAAAAATAATAATTTAATAATCACTTAAAATTATAATATCTTAACTAATATATAAAAAGTAAACTATACCCATCTAAGTAAATTATAATTATTTTCAAGAAAAATATAATGTTAAAATAAATTTCTTAAATAATAATATTCTATAATAAAATACGTAAAATAATCTAATTATATAAATTTAAAATATTATTTGTATTAATTAACAGTTTATATTGTATGATTAAAATATAGTTAAGAACGATAAGAAACTGTTAAAAATGGTCAACATACAAAAATAACAAATATTTTTGCAATAACTAAAAGTAAACAAATTCATTTATAAGGACTAAAAGCATATTTTTTTAATTCTTAATTAAAATATATTTTAAATATTTATAGATTAAATAACAAATTTATTATTTAAATATTTTTTATATATAATTTTTAAAAATGAAACAGTGTAAACTCAGTAAATTATATTCTAGATACTAGCATAATAAAATATTGGTCTTTCAGATATTTGGTCTACCCACTTAATTACTAATGTAATATGTGCATATATATTTGAAATCGTATCTTACATCGAGGTTTAATTCCACATTAACGCAATTTTCAACCAACTTTTTATCATTAGGTCAAATATACCTACATATTTTTTTTCATTATATATATATCATTTAACACGACACAAGATTTTATAAGTAAAAATATGTGTCTGGAAAACATCTCAAAATTGCATTTATTGATATATTCGGTATATTTGAAATTAAAAACAATAAACTTGAGAAATAATTTTATTTTAAATGAAATCCGTAGAAATTAAAAGTTAAAAAACTATTTTACTTAATTTTTTACCTAGAATGTATAAAATAAGTTGTTTGTATTAAAATAATTCTTATACTAAAAACTATTTTACTAAAAAAAAAATTAGTTAGAAAGTAATTCACCCTACAACATATACTGAGCATTTATGAGAAGAATCTAAGTTCGATTAAGATAAAAGACACATTTGTAAAGAAGCAAAACTTTGTGTGACTAAACATGAATTTATAGTTATTTTGGTAAGAAAAAAATGCATTCAAAACATGATTTCATAGTTGACAAAGGATGGAAAATTATAATACATGTCTTAGAATTTGAGTGAGAAATCAAAGGTTAAAAAAATGTATTCAAATTTGAGGGGCTACTTAAATTTAGTTTTATTTTTTAATGTTTTTAAAAGATCATAGAGATCTAATCTTCTGGCTTACCAATCCCGTTATCTATTAATTTATTTGTTTGAAAATTTTAAGCCATTGAAGAAAATTGAATAGTGATTTTGCTTTCATGAACATGACTCCAAGCAGATTTTAGGAAGATTTTTCTTACTTTCATTATTTTACAAGGTCCAATTTCAGCATCAAAGATTTTAGGAAGATTTTTTGGGTGTGCACCAAAACTTTAATAATTTCAAACCAAATCACAATATATACATTGAACGTGTGTCATGCATGAAGTAATCCACAAAACATTGTCTTACAATGTTTGACAATGTTTGCATGTATGTAGTGTTTTTTCCTTAAAGTTGTTTTTGAAAGAATGAACAGCACAATGTTTTTCCTAGTTCTACAATGCCATGATGAAGCAAAATCCACGAAACATTGCCCGACCAATAGAGACAATATCCAATAATGTAAGATAAAAAGAAAAGAGTATATAAAAAGAAAGTTCAACAATTGACACTAACTATTAGGAAACTTATATATTTTTAGGGTTAAATGTGTTTTTGTCCCTCTATTATAATGTAAAATTGGTTTTTGTCTCCTAATTTAAACTTTAAACATCTGAGTACTTATAATAAGAAAACTATTATAATGTGTTTTTATCATTCTTTTTTTACACGGCAAATTGATTTCAGTGTGAACTATATTATAATATTATAACATCTCGTTAGTGATGAGTCATCATGAAATATTTTAATATCCTAGTTCATGTTGGAAATTCATTTGTCACGTAGAAAAAACTGACAATACTTCATTCCAATAGTTTTTTTTACTAAGTTAGGAGGCATAAATTTTGGATTAAGGACATAAATCAATTTCGCATAAAAGTGTAAGGACGAAAAACATATTTAACCCTTATTTTTACTGCCACCAAATTATTTAAATCCACTTAGTTATGAGTTCTAGACTAATTTTGTTTGTAATTATTACTTATCCAACGAATTTTTACATTCAATAAAATTCAACATAAATCTAATTACATGAATAATCCACAACATAAAACTGTATGTTTCTTCCTACTATGTCAACCCATAATTACTTATAAACCTAAATATATGTAAACATCTTTAGAAACATAAGAATCTTTCTAGAAGAATAATTCAAAATTTGTGTCATGTATGCATGAAAAATCACCCACTTTAGAAAAATTCAAGAGTTGGTAAGAACTGGGTGGATGATGACAATAAAAATTTAGATCACTTTATAAGCAAAGACAATCCTTATAAGCATATATATGTGAGAATGTCAAATTACTTTGTTTTATATCTTGCAAAACATAAAAGTTACCCATATTGCAGAGGAAAAGAAGTAGTTAAATAAGTGAATAGGGTTAAAATTGAAATGGTTGAAAACATAAATTTGAAGCTAGTACATTGCATTTATGTAAGTGAAAGCAATTAAAGGCTTTCAAAGTAAAAAAAAATGTTGTAAAATTAATATGAATAAATGGCAAAGTTTTAAGGGTCGACGAAACAGATTCCCATAAATTTGTAATTAGTTCATCTTGAGAACTCCATATTATTCTTTCTCTAAAATAATAATAATATAGTAGTTTTTTACTTGACCTATATTTGTTTAATTAGGCTTAGCTAGTAAAGCTAAAGTATTTTATTAAAATAAAATAAAGTTATCCATGAAAGGGAAAGAAAGTTAAGATTGAGTTAGATATGATCTCGACATACTCAAATTTAGGCCACTTATATAAACACACACAAACACTCACAAATGCAGATAGACACACACACATGCACATGAACATACATAGATACACATAGAAGTATATAGAAATACAATCGCACACACGTAGATACACATAAATTCTTTTATTAAAAAAATACACATATAGATAATCACATAACCAAACGCACACGCACGCACACAAACCTACACGAATAGATTCACACATAAATACCAATGACAGACACACAAATGTACACACCTAGACACAAACACACACATACACACAAATGTACACACCTAGACACAAACACACACATACACATGCAGATGCACAAACACATACACACACAAACAGACAAACACATTGATGCGTGCACACACGTACAGACGCATGCACACATACGTACACACGCACATACGTAAACCCAAACACAAACGCACATACAAAGAATTATGACTTACATCCAATCATATAAGATAAATTGCTATACTAAAAATCTCTACTTTTTCTTGTCATATTATTCAGTTCTTATGTCTTATATTAATATGTCTACAAAAATCTCTCATTCTATATATTAATAACATTTATATCCATCCGCAACTTATATAAAATGTAAAAAATAACTAATACAAAAAGGTTTCGTTTCTATGCAATTATTTTCTTACTTTTCTCTATTATTTGTGGATTTAATTACACTTTTGGACATACTTACGTTTTGGGCCAATGGTACCAAATCCATTGGGAAAGTATAACTTTAGGAGTGAGCGAATTTCTTCCTCTAGCTCTATAGTTAGTTCCTGTACCTCCACAAATTTTTTAATTCCAATACTACCCTTCAACAAAAAATATAAGGTTTGTTTTTTTATTTTTTATTTTTTATTTTCGAATTATATAATTTGTAAACTTTTCCAATTCTAAAATTCAGAATATAACTTTTTCTTCCAAATTCTAAAGTTGAGAATAAAAAATATATTTAAAACTGTAGTAGAATTAGTGAAGTCTAGGATTTGGCACACTTAAAAAAACAAACAAAAATTGAAGTTTACAAAGTCATTCTTTATCGTGTCAGTGACTTCCTGTGTGATCACATGCAGTAAATCGCATCTCTGATTTAATTTTTGACGAATTACTGAACATATTTTATTGACTTACAAATAAATTATATATTTTTGTAACAAATAAAAATATTTTCAACAAATAACTAAAAATAATATAAAATATATTAAAAAAGAAAAATATAAATAGCACTTAAAAATATTATTTCCACAACAAAAATATTTTTTTTACTAATATAATATTAAAATATAAATATTACTTTAAAATTATATAATTCAAAATTAAAAAGTAAAAAATTAAGTTCAGTAACACGAATCCTTCTCCGATTTAAACGATAATATATATAAAAAATACACATATGTGGGTGTGAGACACAAAGATCAACTTAAATTGTGTTCTTAAACTTAACATTCATTTAATACCTTTACATAATATATTTATCTACTGTTGAGTTTTAAGTAATTATTATCTTGATTGTTTATGCAAAATTTTATAAAAAATAGATTATTGTAATAATGAAAGAAGTTAAGTGTATCTTATTTTCATGTATTTTAAAATCATATACGATGTTAACCAACACGTATCTTGAAATTCTAAATAATTTTTAAATTGGTGCAAGATTTTGTAAACATAATTCATATTATAAAAGCTTTAATTAAATGATGGATTTTGTAAAGAGAAGTTAAGTTCAATAATGTGATGATGATACTAATTAAAGTTGATTCAAATTAAAAAAAAAGAGTAGAGTTTAACATGCTGTAAATTTATATTATCACACAATACTCTTGAATATTTTGATTTAACATGGTAAAACTTATATATATATATATATATATATATATAGTGTGAGTAAATATACTTAAATTAATTTCATGAGGTTAATTAATATGTATTTATATTATAATGTGAAATTAGTTTTTATTATTAATTTAAATTTTAGATTTTTTTGGATACTTTTAGTATTTTTTTTTAACAAAAAATTTTTTTAGTATGGATAATATTATAACATCCACATTATAAGTTAACATGAAATAATAGGTTAACATTCCTAGTCCAAAAATAATTTCTTTACTACAAATATCTATCAGCCTAAAGTTTGGACTAAGTACAAAAATAAATTTCGCATAAAAATATAGGGACGGAAACATATTTAACTCCTTAATTTATTGCTTGACCAACACACTTGCTTTACAATAAGATTGACACAAGAAACTGACCAATTAAGATATTCACTACAAGAAAATCATCAAATAGAAATCAATTTTAGATACAAAAAATAATTAGTTGATATATTAACTAAATTAAATACCATTTTAGAGAGAGTAAAACAATGTTTGGTTTCTAAATTAGTTTCTATTATTGTTAAATAATTTCTAAATTGGTATCTAATTAACTATTAAGGTTTTAACTACCAATTATTTAGATTCTAAATTTGGTAGCAAAAACCTTGGTCGTTAATTATATACCAATTTAGAAACTATTTAACAATAATAAAAACTAATTTACAAACCATTTTTTTTTAATTTCTAAAATGGTCTCTAAGCAACTATTTATTTTTTCTCGTTAAAATTAGTTTTTATTTAATGATTTTTTTAGTGATTTACAATATCAACAAAGACAAAAAAAGGGTCATAATTTTTCAAAAATTCATTCAACAGGTTGTGGGTAGGTCCACGACGTAATGTTTTAGAGAGAGTCCTATTTTAGGAGGTCCTCGTATGACACACAATCATTTGTCTATGTGAGAGAGTTTTTTTACTAGAATTGAGATATTTCTTAAATATCTTTATTAATTTATTTTATTAATTTTTATTAAGAAAATAGAACAAGTGACAATAGGTCCTAGAAGATATTGCTAGAAAAGAGGTAAACCGCAAAAGACTTGGATTTTGATTGAAAGTGAGAAACTTAGCCATAATAGATATAGTTATTAGTTAGAGTAGTGTTAGGTTGGTGTGTTTTGTTCCCACCTAGTGAGAGTTGATGATGAGATTGTAATACATAAAAGAAGAGAAGAGAACAAAAATATTCTTAAGGGTTTTGAATGAAGACGAAAGGTATGAGTAGTGAGTAAATTCCAAGGGCCTAGAAAAAGATACATATGATTCCATACTAGAAAAATATATATCCAACTTTTGTTTTGTCTAGGCTTAATTGCACATATAGGGAGCATTAAAGTGACAACCAACTTCAAACTAAATGCCTTGAAATTTCTTATGATAAAAGAAAAAGGATATCAAATTTGATTTTTCAGTGTCCATAATCTTAATTAAAGGTAAACATTTCATTATCAAAGTGTATAACTTCAACAACATATTTAACCAAAAGAATCACAACCTAGTTAAAATATACAATGGAATGACATAAATTATATACTAAAAATATATACATTCAATTAAGAGAACATGATATTTCAGAAAAAAATGTGAATAAACAATGCTTTTCTTTTCTTTCTTTAATTATTGTTTAATTTTTTAAAACAATAAAATAAATGTTCTTGACTTTTTTTTATTGGTAACTTTTCTTGATTTTAACAAAATATTTATAACTTTTGTAGGTTTAATAGATTTATTGAACTTATTATTTGTCGCAATTAGTCAATGTAGTCTCTTAATTTTTTTTAAATTTTTTCAAAATGTAGTTTCCATTTTTGTTAAAAAAATTTAATATAGTCAATTTGTTGTTGCATTGGCGCTGGCATCGTTAAGAAGGTGATGATTTCACATATGCATATATACACATTGTAGATGATTTAAAATAGTTGTATAGTGACAAATGAGATCATATCATCTTTGTCCCCTTTTATGTAGTTAGATTATCTTATTTTTCTCTACTGTTTCTCTTCTTCTATTCTCTTTGGGTTAAGTCTGTCACTCATTCCTTATAATCTCTCGCTATCGGTTCTCGTCCTTGTGTAGCTGTAGTTGCAAAACCAATGTAATTCCTTTCGTGGTTGAGAGTAGGAGTTCTAAAAAATAGGTAGAGCTTTGTAAATGTATCTAGAAATTGGATGCAGTTGTTGGAGAAATTGACTTTATGATATTTTCTATATTTTTATTGGAAATTTATTACCTGCAATTGGGAAAAAATTTATCTTTCTGAATGCTTTCCTCTAATTAGGACTACAAAACTATGGAAGTAATTTCATTCTTTTTTGCAATGGTCAGAGTTAGGATAGGATTGCATATAATTGAGAAAAAGAAAGGAGGTCCATTTAATCTATTTTTTTAGCATAATGGTTTTATTTCAGGATAGTGATAGTCCCAGTGAGCTTGTGAAGTTCTGGATTGCATATTCTTCTATTTTGAAATAGAATAATATTCTTTTCTTAAAATAAGTTTGCACTTTTTAGTATTGCATGAGTATATATAAGAGTCATAAATCATACATATTTATGAAGAGAGTGCAACTCATTGTGGTAGTTGAGAAGTCTAGTTCAATTGAAAAGAAAAAAGGTTGATATGACAACAAAACTATGCAATCTTTGGTAAATGACAACCCAAATTTGTACTAGATAGAATGTATGATTGAGATTTTTCAACTCTTTCATCATCACCATGTTCTCACATCTAGTCGCACTGTCGAAAAGAGGCTTCCTTCTCGTATTCTCTTAATTGAAACATATTCAATCTTACTAATTTAGTTTTCTTGTTTTGTCCTTTAATTTTTTCACTTGTCAAAAATAATCTTCACAAAATAACATATTTTTCACCTCGATAAATAACTACAAAAGTCCTAATAAGTTTAAAATGTTACACATGTATCACGTTAGTCACTCTAGCAACATTATTAAAAAGGATCACATCAAGTCATTTTATAAAAAAAAGACCTCATTGAAAATAAAAAAAAAATTGAGGGACCACATCAACTAATTGCAACAAATTTCATATATGAATACGATGAACCATAATGAAGTTGTTGAGTTTGACTACTACATTATATATTGAATATGGATCATAATTTGTATGTTCATTCACCTTCTTTGAAATAGGTCATATAACATTTCAAAATTAAATAACACATTTTTAGTTTCAAATATGTTATTATAATTGAAAAGTAATATTTATTATATGTTACAACAACTAATCATAAAAAAAAAATAATTAAAGAATCTTCATAAGTGAACAATTTTTTTATGTATTAAAAATATAATTTGTTATGACTTTGTCTTAGGAGTATATATATATATATATATATATATATATATTAAAAATATTGGAATTTATTTAGTTGATATATATATCTAGTCTAACTCGTTAAAAGTTTTTGCAATTGAAGGTGTGGAAACACATAAACCAAAACTTGCATTAAAAAAATACCATATAGTACATCATTAATGCTAAAACTAACGTAATATAGAGATCTTTCTACATATTCACTATCACTTACATCCAATCATATAAGATAAATTGCTATACTAAAAATCTCTACTTTTTCTTTTCATATTATTCAGTTCTTATGTCTCATCAATTTAATATGTCTACAAAAAAATCTCTCATTTTATATATTAACAGCATTTATATTGATCCGCAATTACATAAAATGTAAAAATTAACTATGCAATTTTTTTTTCTTACTTTTCTCTATCATTTGTGGATTTAATTACACTTTTGGGCATACTTACGTTTTGGGCCAATGGTACCAAATCCATTGAAAAAGTATGGAATAACTTTAGGAGTGAGCCAATTTCTTCCTCCACCTCTATAGTTACTTCCTGTACCTCCACAAATTTTTTAACTCCAATATTACCCTTCGACAAAAAATATAAGGGTTTTTTTTTTTCAAATTATATAATTTGTAAATCTTTTCATCTTTAAAATTCTGAATATAATTTTTTCTTCCCAATTCTAAACTTGAAATCTAAAAAATACATTTAAAACTCTATAATTGGAGTAAAGTTTAGGATTTGACACACTTAAAAAAACAAACAAAAATTGAAGTTTACAAAATCTTCTTGTAACTTTCTCTTACTAGCTAATATTTACATGCACTAAGTCGTGTATGTGACTTCCTATATCATCAACACTATGTTTGTCAATGCTGACATTTTGTGTGATACAATGAATCTATTATAGACTTTAATGTATTACTAAATTTTTAGAAACTAAAAATAATTAGTGACTAAATTAAAGACTATTTTAGAGATTAAAAAAATTTTGGTTTTTAAATTAGTTTCTATTATTGTTAAATGATTTCTAAATTAATGTCTAATTAACAACTAAAGTTTTTGCTACCAATTATTTAGATTTTAAATCTGGTAGCAAAAACCTTGGTTGCTAATTAGACACCAATTTATAAACCATTTAACAATAATAGAAACTAATTTAAAAATCAAAATTTTTTTAGTCTCTAAAACCGTCTCTAATTTAGTCACTATGACAATTAATTATTTTTTGTCTCTAAAAATTGGTTTCTATTTCACGATTGTCTTGTAATGTAACCTTCTTAATTAATTAATTAGATTTTAATTTAAAAATTATTTATTAATGATAAAACTAATTTAGATATTAATAAATTTTTTAATCTTTAAAATAATATTTAATTTAATTAATATAATAATTAATTATTTTATCTTTAAAATTTGTTTTTATTTAATAATTTTTCAATATTAGTGATAGGTTAAATGTGTGACCTTCACAATTTCAACCATTTAAGGTGGACATTAGTGATAAAAAATGGTTTTGGCTATTAAGCATTTAAACTTAATAGGGTTTGGGATTTTAGGCAGTTCAACTTGTTTGGTATAGTGCCAAACAAAAGTCAGCTTGGGTGCAGAATTATTGCACATGCCAAAGGCATCATAGTTTTGGTATCCACTGTTAGTATATAGTAGCCACCCTACCTAGCTTTCTTAATTGCCATCACCATCACTACTAATAATCATCTAAAAATCCTTTCAAGTCAAAATAAAAACCAACCTATTTGGTAATAAAATTAAAAAGAATAATAGAAACAAAAATAATTCTTTTTTATTTACATGAATTAGTTTTTTTTATAAGAAAAAATAATAAATAAATATACTCAGTGAATGATCCAACCCTTGTACAGAAATAAAAAGAAAAATAAGAAAAGACTTTACACTCTATATTAAACCAATCTTCCAAAAAAACTCTCGACTAATCCAAATTTTAAGAATATCACCTGCAGAGTTACTTACCCTCGATGACCATGAATTAGTTAACATACATTAATGTTTCTTATAATTTAATGTTAGTGTTTTTATCATAAAAAAATATAAATAAATAAAATGATATTGGGAGTATTCAAACTCATATACAAATAGTCATCTATACACAAATGAGGTAAAATTAAAGTCATCCGTGATCAGATATTTGTGACTAACACAATAAAAACATACTCGGATGACGAAAAAGATCATCTCCTTCGTAATTAGAACATTAAATATTACCCGTTATTTGACTGTATATCTTTTACTTGTAACTTGCAGAAATCAATACATGTAAAATTTCGGCTTCAAAAAGGAATGAATTACACATACCTACATGAATTGTATTTTGGTTTTAAAAATGCACAAACTATATAAGTTGATTAACATAAAAGAAAAAGATAAGATGTAACCTAAAAAGAGGATAATATGGTTAGGTAAGCATTCCAATAAGCTCTAAACCTACATACCAAACCATTCCAATAAGTATGTAATGGCTTACATACATGCAATTACATGTACGATCACGTGAAAAATGGCCCAATATGGCATGTGAAGCCAAATTGTTTGTAGAAAATATGACATATTGTTCGAGAATCGGTTTGTTTGGAACTGATGCTACTGTCATCCACATATGATAAGAAAAGCAAATAACGTGAATTTAGCGTGGTCCAGCACCCAAACAACCTATAAGCTACACTCTCTATTTTCTTCCACATTTTTCCTTCACATTATAAATATGTGTCTGTCTGTAATGTAAAAGTTTCCAAGTATTCTAATGCACAATGCAAAAGTCAATTCAGATCCACAAGGGAAAGCGATGCATCATCAAAGCCATTTTCTGGGAGTGATGTAATGTGGGGCTAATTTTCTTACTTTATCTGTCTAATTTCTAATTTCTCTGTGATACTAAGGTTAAATATTATCCTGACGTATAGATACCCCAACTGAGTTTTGAACTCAGTGGATTGTATGAGACTGGTTGTTTAATGCTTTCTTGAGTTGTTTTGGTTGTTTCTTATTTAAGTTAGAAGATGTTCCTTGGTTGAAAGTTGGTAAGGCGCTAGCTATTTATGTATAAGGGTTGGACCACCCCTGAAGTGGTTTCCATTTATTTATTTTTTATTGCTGATAAAAATAAAATAAAATCCTGACATATAGATAACATAGTTTCTAAGTGAACTTTATGCCTAACTTAACCCCATAAAATACGTCGAACATATAACGGTCCGATAGCGGGTGACCTGGTAAGCCCAACAAATATTTGTTGGGATAGACTTTAAATGACTTTGATACCATATAACGAAGTAAACTTTAAGTCTAACTCAATCTCATAAAACTGGGGAAAGTTTACAACCACTTATATACCATGAAATATTCTTATCTCTAGTCAACGTGAGATCTCTAACGGTATCGAAATAAGTATTACTATTTTATTGCAAGTTACATGGATTAATTAGCTATGGTTATCAATTTCAAAGCAACATTGATAGATGGTTTTCCGAAGCTAAGCTACTTTGATTATCTCTCCTTAAAACAATTGAATATTAAGTTTTAATGATGAACTAAACTAAGAATTAAAGAAATATGTAGCCATGTCAATATCTCAAAAGGAATACCTAATTAGTGTAGGCTCGAAGTCCTATATTGATATCAAGATACACATTTTCATATTTAGATACTATCATTAAAATATGCATCACACCACCTTACTTTTTTGCCCATTCACTTCGATATGACCGTTTATACATTGTCAATATTCCTTCAATTTTGAAGACGACACGACAATAAAATAAAAAGTTATACTTTAAATAAAAGTGTGTACCTAATGTAGTTAGAGTAACTTAGTTAGTTGAACATAGAAAGCCACAAATAATATTTATTTTTTAATGAATTAAAAAATAAAGATATTATAATGTTTTTATTAGGTAAAGATTTAACTTTAGCTGACATTATTTTAAAAAACTAAAATAAAAAAGTTAAAGTCGTTAAATTGATTTTAGATTGAAACTAAAATAAAAAATATTTAATAAAATTAAATACTTTGAAGTTAGTATTAATCTTATTTAATTTTAATATTTATATTTATTTAAGCTAATTTTAATTTAATCCATATTAATATAATTTTTATTTAAGTTAGTATCAACTTAGTTAATCTATTTTTAATATTTATTTTTTGTTATATTATTAATCAACAATAAAATATAAAATAAATAAGAGTATTAAAAATATTTTAACTCATAGAGATGATGGAGTCTAATAAAATACAACGCCATCTCTTAGTCATATTCTGCAATTAATACAGACTAAAACCTTAATAAAAAGGGTTCCGACTACAAGTCCGTTGGGCAACATTGTTAGATCAATCACCGCATACGAAAGGTATTGCCTGCTTTGTAGGTCGGTGCTCCGTCACAGTTTTGTTTTGAAAAGGCGCCTCAAAGGGTAAAGAGAGGAGGGAATATATAAACTGTCATTGGCCTCGATTCCTGAGCGATATATGACTATATTGGCATGTGGGAACAAATCCCCAGTCGAGGTCTAAGGGGGGAGTGGATCCCCCTAGCCGAGGGACTAAGGAGTCTCTTTGGCCCCACAGGGAAAGCCATTGTTCCGACCTCAAATCCGTTGGACAACATCGCTAGGATCAATCACCGCATCCGAGGTATTGTCCACTTTGGAGGTCGGTGCTCCGTCACGGTTTTGTCCTGAAAAAATTATTAGTTTCTAGTTTAATTTCTATTATTGATAAAAAATATTAAATCAATATCAATTTTTTTTTACAAATCTAAACAATTTTAGATATAATCTAACAAGACGAAAGTTGATTAATTTGAGTGTATAATAATGTAGTAGAGATTAGAATGTGATGGGTTGCTGCAATGATTAGAGTCCTTAAGGTGAGAGACAGTATAGAGTAACGATTGAAATAATGAGAAACATTGTTTAAGTAAGAATTTGTAGAATAGGGAACATGTGGGAGTAGAAAATAAAGAGGTTCTTCCCACGGGTGGCATGGTGTTCATCAAACAATGCAATGGAGATTTGTTGGAAGTGAAATTCTGGGCCACGGGCGATTCATGAAAAGAGGTTAGGAACATGGAAGAGGGTTGTTGATAGCAGAATAGTTGTATGTGTTGGGTCGACAACTTCCGATAAGGTTTTGAAAGGAAGCGAGTCGTCGGCAAGGAAGACAATGTGTACGGTTGTTGCTACGTTGTCGCAAATGTTGTTAGCAATTTGGATTCTTGGATGGAGGTTAAGATTTCTGGGTTTTGACACATGTTCTGTCCATGGCCCTCTTTTCCATGCTTTGCTTCACCATTCCTACGGATTCTTGATCATCAACCACTTAACAACACGTCGTACGGTTCAGGGTGACCATCATCATCATCATCATTATGCTCTCACACATTCAAAGATTTCTTTCATCAATCCCCTTATTTGCCAAATTACCATCATCAGAACAAAATAGTGTTTCATTCAACCTCTTCTTCTTTCCTCGGTTAGGTTTTCTAACACCTTCAATGAATATAAAGAATTTTAAAAAAAAATTATCAGTAAATAAATAAGGGTGATACAACCGTATAGATACTAACTGCTCTACTCAAAAGAAATATTCAATAATTTTGTCAAAAATCAGTCAATTCAAAATCAAAGAAAACACCTAAACATACCCACAACCAAAACTAGGAGAGACTTTAAATCGACAACAAACACACAATCGGATCAAGACATCAATTAGAAAACAAAAAATAAGCAAAAACAAAAGAAGTGATTTAAGACCAAATCTTTATTTGAGCTAAAGATAAAATTTTAGAATAATCAATTCATTAGTCCTTAAAAAATATGATTATTCGTGTGCCTCTAAATCTTACCAAACTCTAAACCCTAAGATAAAAAAGTTAATAAAATTGTTACATTTATTAGCTTCTTTTAAACAATATTTAAGAGATTTTATTTATTTATTTATGAAAAATAGTGAGATACTTAACTGTACTTTTTTTTTTCTTTTTCTCTTTACATCTAAAAACAACTTAAGAGTTAAATATGTTTTACGTCTTTATACTATAACACAAAATTAATTTTTATTTTTGTCTAAATTTTACACCATCTAAATACTTCTTACTATTTGTAATATGAAAATAATTGAAATTGTATATGTGAAATGATTGTTAATTTTTTTTTAAAAATTTATTGTTATTTTGATTATAGACTAATATCCATTATATATAATTATTTAAATAAGTTGATGAAGTAAAATATTAAATTAAATCAATTTTATATTATAATAGAGAAAGAAAACATATATAGCATGACAATGAGACAAATCATTGCCTTTTTTTTCTATGATATACTAGTCTCCTGATTATCCCCTTGTTTCCCTCCTTAGCCCCACGCACGTTGCAACTTCTTCTAAATCCAAAATCATAAACTGTTTAGTGATCATGCTTGTTTCCTCCTACTAATACAAAATAACGCTTCCTTACAAAAACATATAATTAAACTCAATTTTTTTTATCAACAATAAAGATTGAATAACAGGAATCATTTAGAAATGATTCAACCCTTATACGTACCTATATAATAGGAACCAATTTCGCAGGTCTCCCAAACTATAGAAAGTCAATTCTTACGGACCAAATTTTTTAAGTTACTATATTATTATAATTAAACTCATACGAACTACCAATCTCACAACTCAGGTCAGAATTTCTTTTGTAGGTGTTTCTGTCCCCAGAATAGGAAAAAAAGTTCATTCTGAATGATGGACAAACACTCAAGCAATCCTTATAAAACTAGATAAGTAGCTTGAGTGAGTACACCATGCATGTACGTATCTCGAGTACACAAACTCAATTTTATATACATGTATTATTTAAAAAATAAACAAGTGGAGGGTGTGATGAACAATAGTATTATATATATATATATATATATATATATATATATATATATATATATATATATATATATATAT
>Ga0123342_1006876_pt1 | contig 15462 bp, 10 predicted proteins | sample Turbeawhitnodule_FD_89960 | JGI IMG/M metagenome (GOLD analysis project Ga0123342, IMG submission 89960) | Root nodule microbial communities of legume samples collected from Mexico - Turtle bean Mexico white nodule | ecosystem: Host-associated > Plants > Roots > Nodule | place: Mexico: Nepantla... | reverse complement strand
TATATATATATACCACACAATTTCACCAAAACAACCTCTATGGTGCATACATGTTATTAAACAAATTATGTCTATCTTTTTTTATTTACTCATTTTTTAAAATCCACACTGATTCACACAATATGGAATCGTTTCGTTTCGGGATTCAGCGATTCTTTGTGCGAATTGCATGATACAGCTAAGATTCAGGGACTAAAAAGAGTCTTCACACGATTCGTATCGTGAGAGGGTGAAACCGTATCGTTTCGTACGATACGTATCGTGAATCGTAAGATACTAACTACTAGAGGCACTTTGGTTCCTGTATATAATTAAGAACAAAGGAGATATTCAAAATTGTATAAATTTCATAGGGATAAAACCTATGAGTGACACTATGATATCATGGGAAGATGTGATTGAGCATAAATTAAGAGAAATAGGATTCTAGAGATGATGTGCTAAGAGAAGGTTTTGGAAGGCTTTAAAAGGTAACAAAATAAAGACACAAATGATTTTGTTGACCCGAAAAAGTCTATATGATTGAGTGCTAAGAGAAGTGTTGTAGAAGGCTTTGTCCAATAGTCTGCCTAAATATGACCATACCGTTGATAATAGTTGCAATGAGGACATTGAGCACAATTGCCACCACGATTTCCACTTCGTCCACCTCAGTTGGTAGAGTGGGAGTACAAGGAGAATTAATTTGTTGAAAGTTCAGGAGACTACCAAACGTGTGAGGAATTGAGAGGCGAAGTAATTGTTCACTAACGGTGTCATAAGATAGAACAACAATGTTGAATAATATTTGATTGCGGACAGAGTCAAACTCAGCAGCAAGTCAAACTAGTGTAAGAACCATACAAAATTTTCTACGATGTTCAAAATGTTTGTTTGCATCATTAGTGAAAGGCACGAGGGCATAAAAAATATGCAATTAAGCGATTGAGCTTACAAAGTTAAGTTTGTATATCATGGTCGTCAAGCTTTATAGAAGTAAGGTTGGAGACAACGTTATAACGATGATGAACATCATTGGAATAAAGTCTCTTGGCTTTGTTCTAGACATCATAACAAGTAGTAAAAGTGTGATATTGGGGTTGCAATTTGCCATCAATAGAGAACCAGTCAACACTACACAAAGAGGCATCAATTTGCTTCCATTGGGTTTGATCAGTGTTTAATATCTTTGCCTTGTTTGGTCAAGTGGTTGTCATGACCTTGACCATGGAACCACAACTGAACAACAACAACCCAAGAACTATAGTTGCTTGTTCTGATCAGTTTTTTACATGGAATCAGTGGAACAGTGGTAAAAGTCATTGCAGAAGCAGTACTTGAGTGGGAGTTGTTGAAAGCCATGGGAAATAAACCAAAACAAGACGCTTAGATGTGAGAAAGGAGGCAAGGGGCGCACCATCATGTAGGTCGTGCTGGAAGTAAGGAAAAATAACAATCTGTTATGGATGCTTGAAACGCACGTGCCGGTAAGAAACCGCATTTGTGGGTGTGAGGTGAGAAAAGCTTGGTGGTTGCCGGAGGAGGGTGGTTCTTGTAGCATGGTCATCGGAGCGAAAGAGCTCTTGGTGACAAAGGAAAAGGGCAGGCAATGGCCCCATGTACTGTTCACTGGATAGAAAATGGGGTCTTCTGTGGATCACAGGTATTGTTGACCCAGGAGGAAAAGAAAGGGATCGAAAAAAGACATAAAACTACTGATATTGTATAAGGAAGAGTTATTTAGATACAAGGAGAGGTCCCTGGAAACACTGACAAGGAGAGTAGATCATTACATGGTTTTTAATCTTATGAAAAGGGATAAAGGGAGACCAGAAGAAACATCTTTAGGAATTTATATTAAATGGGACCTCAGGTTGAATAATATTTCTGAGAATTTAGTTTTTAATTCAATGACATCTTATGATCCCTATAGCTGATTCACTTAGTGGGATTAAGCTATTATTACAGTTATGAGTGTTCATTTTATATTTTGGTTACAATTATAGCTGCTATCAATCTGATATGGCCATTACAAGAATTATTATAAAAGAAAATGCAGCACATAACTTTTACAATGACAAATAAAGAAAAGATAAAGCTCTCAAATTGGTCCTCCAATTGTATATGAGTCACCACCACTGTATCTTTTAAAACTATGATTGCAAAATACTAAATTAGTCCCCCAAAGATGTAATGTAGATCATCATCATATCCATCCTCCAATATATAATTTGCTATCAGATTTGTTGCTAAAAAAATATAAACTATCACTATTGATCTTTATGGTGAATTAAAATAGTGATAAAAAGAAATTCTCTGAAGACTACTTTCGTAACAGATTTAATCTTGGATGTACTAATTTGGTGAGAATCCTTTGCTGACTTAAATTGTTGATGAAAGTGAAATTTGTAGAAATAGTTTGACAACCTATTTTTGTAAAAACTAATGTAATATGGGGATGCAACTTCAGAACACTAAATTTAGTGTTATCTCGAAAAAAATGGAGTTACCTTGCTTATTAGCGTGACAGTTTTTATTTATTCAGTTATTTATTTTAATTTTAGCTTTTCTGGAATGGATATGATCATAAGATATGATTTTGAGACTGCTCACTTGTTTATTTATTTTTACTGCTTGACCATCAGTTAAATGATAATAGTCTTACTAGAAGGCTCTTAATAAACTAATTCTTTCTTGTCATAAAACAAAAAAAGTCATGCATTTTCTTGATTTTAGAAAGACATGTTATAATTTCAGCATCCTGAAATAATGGACACAGATTGGGATGGTTTAGAAACCTTACTAGTTTGTGGGTTAGATCCACTGATATTATAAGATTTAATATTTAGCAAATACTATCTTAATCTTAATTCATAAGGCAATGTATAACTGAAATCACATGAACAGAATGTGGTCGGACCAGAACTAGATATATATTTTAGCTTAAAAGGAAAGTGAAGTAGGCACAAAATGTTGTGTATGGTGCAATGATAAGATTTTGAGTCTCCCCCTGACTTTCTTTTCTTTAATTATTGTATTACACTATTTCAGGTCCCCTCGGCCAGTATTATTCTCCCGTTCATGTTCTTGTTGTACTTCCGAACTGTGTATTTCTCCTCAAACTAAGAGACACTGGAAGACAAGAACAAAGTTGGTATTTATATCTATTTCATTTATACGGTGTATGACATAAGTTTGAAAAGTTTTTCTGGAACAATTTTGCACAACTAATAAACTCTGGTTATATAGTTTTGAACTTAAGGAATTTCATAAAAGAAATTTCTTTTGAATTAGTCATCTGTTTTCTTGCTGCTGTTTATATATTTTTTACATGCTCTTGAATGTGTTACATATAAATAAAAAAAACTGGTTAGAAGCTCATATTTTTTCAAGACTGCTTTTGTGCCTATTGTGTTGCACAAGAAGAGCTTGTTCAGCATGGAGAGCTTTTTAATCATCCTTGATATTATTAGGATGATGTTAATTGCATGTTAAATTTTTATTACCAAGGAATGTCTCCCGTTTTTATTGTAATCACTTGTTATTACTAGATCATCAAAGCTGTCATTAAAATTGAAGACTGCTCCAATTACTTCAAAGTGTTTATCTCCACAACATAAAAGTCAGTGGAGGATCTCTAAAAGGTTAGTTCCTTTCTGTCTCTTGTGTGTGTATATATTGCCTGTAATATTTTTACAAATATTCATTACTGATGATAGTTAATATTTGTTCACCAAATATATTCTTCTTTAGGTATCAACGGATACATAAATTGATTTTTGAAGAGGATGGATTGCCTAATGGAGCAGAAGTAGCTTATTATGCGCGGGGACAGGTAGTTCATGTGTGAATTTCTTGTACAAATTGTTGTAATCCTGTTGCCCTGTTAACTTTTTTATTCTGATTGGCAGAAACTGCTTGAGGGTATCAAAACACCCACTGGAATTGTCTGTCGATGCTGTAACACTGAGGCATTTTTTCTTGTCTTCTATCTTTGTGGGCACACCTCAGGAATTTCTTATTTTGTATATATAATACTTTCGAATTTCATTTGTTAAATGCTATGCAGATCAGCCCCTCACAGTTTGAGGTCCATGCAGGCTGGGCTTCTCGCAGGAAACCGTGAGTTTTCTTCTTGTCAAGTTTCCAGGAGGGGCTTATGGTGTATCAAATTGTGTGGGATAAATATTCAGAGTTTTTTTTGAATTTCTTGTACCTATGAATTTTCATGGCAGTATGTTTTTGGCAGTTATGCATACATCTACACATCGAATGGGGTGTCACTCCATGAGTTAGCAATATTTCTCTCAAAAGATCACAAATGCACTACAAAGCAGAATGATTATGCATGTGTTGTTTGTTGGGATGGTGGAAACCTGTTGCTCTGTGATGGATGTCCAAGGGCATTTCATAAAGGTCAGATTTAAATGATAAAAAAAACTTAAAATATATCTTGCTTTTTATTGTTTGACATCGTTCCCTCCTGCATCCTCCAATTTTCTATCCTCTGCCATTGTGGCAAGAATTTCTATATCACGCTTACTAAAGTCTTGTATTTAAGCCAATTATGGAACTTCAATTAAATACTAGATGAAGTTTTTATGTTCATTACTGCCTACATTTTTGTTTCATGATTTACTGAACTGTAAGCAGCAGTTATGAAGAATATTATTTCTCTATAATAAATTACCAAGTTGCCATCTTGTATGTGCATTTATCTGTTATGATGTTTGGAAATGTACAGAATGTGCATCTGTATCAAGTATTCCCCGGGGTGAGTGGTACTGTCAAATTTGTCAACACACAATTCTCAGAGAAAGGCCTGTGTTATACAATGCCGATGCCGTGGCAGCTGGAAGGGTAGAAGGTGTTGATCCTATTGAGGAGATTGCCAAGAGATGCATTCGCATAGTGAAAGACATAGGAGCTGAGATTGGTGGATGTATTTTATGCAGGTAATACTTGTATTGTATTGAAATGAAGTAGAGCATAGAAGCAATGTATGAAATCCACTTTGCTCTCATCTAACATTGTATTTCTTGAAATTAGCAATGGTCATCATACTTTACTTTGGTATTCAAGTTCAACCATTGATTGCTGCAATAGCTTCGTGATTTCCCACCTTTTAACAGAAAATTTTGTGCATGTAGGAGTTCTGACTTCAGCAGATCAGGATTTGGTCCTCGCACAATTATAATCTGTGATCAGGTATGCATTGTAGTCCATTTTGTTTTGATAACACAGCCTGTTAACATTTAAAGTCATGTTCTCAAGTTTGAAGAGGTGTATGATCAACTCTGATTTATGTTGGGTTGCTCAGGGGGTTGATTTGATTATACTGAGCTAACTTCATGTTGTTTTTCATAAAATCCCTTCCTCCCCTACTTGTTTGTAGTGTGAAAAGGAATATCATGTTGGTTGCTTGAGGGATCATAAGATGGCATTTCTGAAGGTACTTAACACGTTACCATCTCTTTATATGTGGATACATTAGTTTAGACACCAACTTTAGCCCGTTGGACATAATATGTGTGTAACCAACCAATTACAGGAGTTGCCAGAAGGGGATTGGCTTTGTTGCAATGATTGCACCAGAATACATACTACTTTGGAGAATCTCCTGGTTACGGTGGCTGAAAGACTTCCTGAATCTCTTTTGGATGTTATAAAGAAGAAGCATGTGGAAAGATGTTTAGAACCCCTTAATGAGATTGATGTAAGATGGAAACTTCTTAATGGAAAAATTGCGTCTCCTGAAACTAGGCCATTACTTTTGGAGGCAGTGGCCATGTTTAATGTAAGTTCTGTCTGTCTGTATGAGTTGCTTCACCATCACCATCATCGTCATCATCATCATGGTCATATCATTTTGTACTTTATCACTATTGTTATATTCTTCCTCTTATTTGGGTTTTGAAGGTGATAAGTTGATGATCCTTGTATGTTCTGCAATGAATGTTTGCATTTTTATTATTTATGGCATTTTCTTCTTTTAGTAAATTTATTCTTCTTCATCACATGACTTCAGGGTGTGATTTAACGGTTCTTGATATGTATAAATCCATTAGAAGGCAGGGTTGAAAAGTTTTTCCTTCAGCATAAATGCATGTTCATGAGTTAATGATTTTATAGTAATTTCCATCCTGCTAAAGTTTCTGACTGATCGGTTTATAATTGTGTCAGACTTAGCCCTCTTACACCATTTCAATCACTTTATCTACAAAGTGAATTTTTTATCAATTAAACAATTGAATCATAATTATATATTAATCTTAAATCTTGTAAACAAAATTAAAATATAATCAAATTGTTCTTGTTCTCATATATTTTTTTTTAAAAAAAGGTTAAATTTGATGTATATCAGTAAGCTATCAAATATAATTTTGGATTAATATGATTAAAAAATTTCACTCCACTTGTAGGTTTTAAATAAATTTATCCAATTATGATAGTGGTGCTATTGCAGTACTTAGACACGACAGAGGAGTGATTATGGAGCACTTCTCCCATCACAGTCTGCTGTCTCACTCGTGAGAAACTCCAAAATAGTGCATTTTTATTTTTCATTGGGGAAACTTGTTTTGAGCTTTTCATAAGATTGTTAGAAAACTTAAGTTAAAACAGTTGTTGGAGTTTGGTCTTTAGATGTCTCTTGCATGTTTCAGGAATGCTTTGATCCTATAGTTGATCCAGCTGCTGGACGTGACCTCATTCCTGCCATGGTTTATGGGTAAAATCATATTAGAACATTTTGCTTTTCAATATTTTTTTCCTTGTCTCAACTAACTTCTCAATCACATGTAGAAGGAATTTGCAGACTCAGGATTTTGGAGGAATGTATTGTGCATTATTGATTGTCAAGTAAGAAGTGGCTCTTTGCACTTAGATACTATTATTTCAAATGTTTCTTTTATTGCTGTTCATATTTTGTTTCCTTTGACATTGCAGTTCATCTGTGGTATCCGCTGGCATGCTTCGAATTTTTGGTGAGGACATTGCCGAACTCCCCATAGTTGCAACAAGATATAAGAACCGTGGGAAGGTGCGAGACCATGCTATTCTTGATTGGCATTTCTTGGGATACCATTATGTCTTACCCACCCCCAACCTCATTTTCTTTTAGAATATTCCTGTGGGGATTTAAAAGCTACTATTCTTGCAAGTCTCCAATTAGTGCTTCACAAACTGAGCTATATCTCACAGGTTCTCTTTTGATGTGTTAATTGACAAGAGATGTAGTTCTGTGATCTCCAACATCGCACATATTTTCTAAATCGGTTGCTGTCTTTCTTGCTACATATTTTCTTATAGAGCTGGGTCTGGAATTTTGATATATTGTTCTGTAATGATGATAATCTAATTAGTGGGATTAACAGATAATACTTCGGTTGTTATGTTATGATCACTTTTGCCTGTGTCTTGGTGGTGCACACTACTTATAATTTTATTAGTTTACCCTTACAGGGCTACTTCCAAACCCTTTTCTCGTGCATTGAAAGGCTGTTGGCTTTCTTGAAAGTGAAAAATCTTGTGCTACCGGCTGCTGAAGAAGCAGAATCTATATGGACAGAAAAATTCGGATTTAGCAAGATGAAACCCGACGAGGTATATGTTTATGTTTTCCTCAACTATTTACAAACTAGGAGCTAAGTTAACATTTTACCACTTCATTCTTGCCTTTTTTTTTTTTACTTGGATTTACAACTGTGTTTCTGTGATTGATAGTTTAGCTAGCTACATTAATTGTGACAAGACTCACCCCCCAACTCAAAGAATGATCGGAGTTTGATTTTGTGTTGCAGCTTACCAACTATAGAATGAATTGTCATCAGATCATGGCATTTAAGGGGACAATAATGCTTCATAAAACGGTGCCTCGTTGTAGGGTCATCAATACTCAATCATCAGAAATCTATATTCAAGATAGCCAATCGTGAAGAGGGAAAACCCAACCTTTCTCGTTTCCATTTTTTTTTTCATTTACCTGTTCTGTACATGTATCGACATTAGGTTATTTGTAGCCTTTCGTGATATACATGATATTCGTTTAACATTTATAATGTCATTTTCCTATTTTTAAGTTTTTGTTACACTCTTGACCATACTCGAATTCTTGATTTTGGAATGTGCTTTGCTGCGGCTGTCATTCAATGCTGTTTTACATAAATCAGCTGTTGCTACAAACATTTTCTGACATACTCAACACTTTACATTGGTATTTGAATGTTCAAGAAATACAAGTAAGGCATTCTATAATATATTATTTTAATATATATCTTTTATTATTGAGTAATATTTGTTTGAAATTGAAAATTTGTAATTTTTACTTATTTGACAAGTTACACATATTTTTGTATTTATTAACTAATAATTAAACAATATCAGGAAAGAATGTGTTCAATCCAAATTTCCCCTGCCGATCAAGTCACCACCAGAAAAGTAAAGGTCTAAACCAAGTTATTGGTTTATTTTAAACTCGCTATATTTATTATTATTGTTATTATATTATATATAGAAGATACATTTTTTTATAATTAGTTTTTCACCATTTTATCTTTTATTTAATAAAAATATTTTCATTATTTTATAAAATACAAATGAATAAGGGCATCACCTCTTAACTAAAATAATTACACAACTTAATCAAGTGATCTGTTAAATGATAGAAATGTAAATATTATTTTATTACATTATCAAACTTTTTATCAACTCTATTATTATAGTTTAACAGAAATGCAATTACAAAGTTTACTTTCTTAAAGATCTTCTAATTTTTTTATTCTAATATAACAAAAAATGTGGATACAGGATTACATGTATTTTTAGTACACGAATAAAAGGTTGCTTCTTCCTGCAACTCCATATCTTCTTGTGCCACCTCCATAAATTTTTCGTATTCCAAAAATACTCTTTTCAATATTTTGGATTACATAATCCGAAAGTCTTTTTCTAGATTCAAAATTAGTTTCCGGATTATGTAATCTGGAAGTCTTTTGTGATTAGCTTCCGGATTACATAATTCGGAAGTCGTTTCTATATATAAGATTAGCTTCCGGATTATGTAATTCGGAAGCCTTTTTTTTAGATGTGTTATTAGCTTCCGGATTACATAATCCGGAAGTCTTTTCTAAATATGAAATTGACTTCCAAATTATGTAATCTAGAATATATCTGGATTACATAATCCATAGGCTTATTATTTCAAATCTAAGGAGTGGGAAAAAAAGGATAAAATGATATTTTCATATTTAGTATGGAGGTGGCACAAGAAGGTATGGAGGTGTAGGAAGAAAGAGTCCGAATAAACTCTAAAGTTCCTTTGTTAAGGGCTTTTTTTAATAATAACCTATTAGCCTTTTCTTCCTGCACCTCCATACAGCTTCATTGACACCCCAGACATCTTAAAATATAAAAATATTTTTTATCCTTTTGATGTTTTTCATTTCGGAATAAGTGATTGGAAAGTTCTGGATTATAAAATCTACAAGGTATTTATGGATCCAAAAACAGATTTTATAATATAGGATGTGTTTCTTTAAAAAATACATGAATTATAGAATCAAGGTATTCCTAGATTATAGAATCTAGAAGGTATTTTCAAAAATACCTTCTAAACTTTATAATTTAAAATGTATTTTGGATTGTAAAATATAAAAGGTATTTCGGATCCTAAAATACCTTTTAATTTTACAATTCAGATTGTGTAAATTAAAAAAAAAAAAAACATTCCAGATTTAAAAAAAAAAAACATTTCAAATTGTAGAAGTTGGAAAGTATTTCTTGATAAAAATACCTTTTGAATTCTACAACTCAGGATGTGTAAGTAGGAAAAAATATATTTTGAATTGTAGAATTTAGAAGTTATTTCCAAATCCATAAATACCTTATGGATTTAAGATTTTAAAATGTATTTTTTTTAAAACAAAGTAATATTTTTATCTAACCTATAAGGGTGCAAGAGAAGGGATAGAGGTGCAGGAAGAAAGTGCCTAACCTATGTAGTGTAGGAGGATCAATCTTAATTGTCTTTAACAAGGAAGCATAATGTTTAGCTCCAAGTCCACCATCGCAGCACGGTAGTGATGATTGTCAGCAAAAGTAGATGAGGAAATTAAGTTAACTCAGATGGTCGTTAGCTAGGTAGATGAGAAACCTATGTTTATTGTGACAGATAAATTTAATGAAATACTAAATTTATTTTATTATTAATTAAAAAAGTATCATTAATTATTTAATGAATTTATAAAAACTGAGTTGAACTTAATTTTATAAATCAATTTTATTACTTTCTTTATATTTTCTGAAAAATTCTTATAGAAAAACTTATGAAAATATGTCTTGAGTATAAATCCTACATTATTTATTACAGTAATGAGTAGAAAATAGGTGGAGTAAGGAGTGGGTTAATTCAAGTAATTCTATTGAGCTATAAAGTAATTCAAGTAATCATGCAAAAGTTTGATTTTTTATTTATTTATTTTTTCTCTCTTACAAGTATTTGTTAAAAAATTATTTTATCTACCTCTTATTCTGGTAATAATTGGCAAGATCCCATTTTCATGTATTATATTATAAAGTTGAAACATAAAACGGCTAAGAGTTAATTATGTGAATTATAAATCAAAATATATGAGCATTTGAACTTTCGATTTTATAGTTTCATTAATAAAAGTTATTTTTAATAAGAAATGACAAAAATCCACTATAACGGCAGAAAAAAATATGACCATTGCTTGAAGGAGTTACAGAAACAATATATTCGTTGAATAAATAAACAAATAAAATTATTAATTTCATTTCATTTTGAAATATAAAAAAGATGTATCATGAAAAAAAAAATACTTTAATGTTAAGAATAGGACAATTGCTCCACCTGTCCAATATTTTTGAATCTGTACCTAATCTATTTTGGAAATATCAATGCTCTCATTCATTCTTGAAATTTGAAATTATTGAAAAATACATTTTAAAAAAGAAAATTTATAATAGATTTTATTTTCAGAAAGAAAATTATGAAAAACAAAATCTGGAAATATTTTAGAAAATAAATTATGGAAAACAGAAATTTAGAAAGTGTTTTGAGAATTTAAATCTGAAAATATATTCTAGAAATCCAAATAAAAAATGTTTTAAAAATTCATATCCAGAAATGTATTTAAAAATTCAAATCCGAAATACATTTTATCCTATACTCTCACATTTATTTAAAAATAATAAAAAATATTATTTCATATTAGGTACTGGTCCAGGTTCAAAAATATTGGATGAAAGAAAAAGAATAGTACTAAAGAATTCGGTCCATCCTTAAAATAAATGAATCCTTTGTCAGAAATATTTATTAACCAATTCCCTACATTGTATGTGTCAAGAATTAAAAATGTAGCAATATTTTGACATAGTCATTTGACACATTATGTATTTGTTGCTAACTTGCCTATTATTCTATACTTTAATACTTTTAACATGTGTTTCTGTTCTTGTTAATATATGCTTTAACTTTAATCAATTCTTTCTTTGGCAAACTTGCTAGCTAACTAAAATTTGGTATAAATTATTAACATGGAATAGTATTAAATTTAATGATATTTTTTTCTAAAATGCTCTAACATTAATTCATGCTTAACTTTTGGTTAGACCATTACAATATGTACTTTTTGTGTTATGGAAAAGATACTGTATGAAAATATTAACATATTACTTAAATTTAATGTGGTTAATTGATTTTAAAACATATGTGAAATGAGAACTAGTTCAGTGTATGTAATTTAATTGAATTGAATTGATTTATCCATATGATAGAAGAACCCACACCGTGTGATGAGCGTCTAGAGTTGCGTGTGTTGATGAGCGTCTAGAGTTGCGTGTATGAAATGAGTGTTAGTGTTAGTTTGTTGGAGTAAGATATTCCATTGGTACATTAGAATTAATAGTAACAACTAACCTTCAACGGTTTGAATTGCATGCATCGATTGCAGTGTAGAAGGTAACATAAACGCTTCGATGCATGTTTTATCTCAAGCCAATATATAGTGTTTAATATGAGTCCTTGGGTGGTTCAGAAAGTGGGAGCTTGAACCAAAACATATGCATCTCAAACGTCAAATGTTTACCTTACAAAACTCGAAACCCACGTGGAATTTAATGTTGTGCATAAGGGCGTTGGGCACGGTCCACCACCAAGTGCAACTTTGTCTGCCCTCAAAAACTCAAAGTAGATGAGAAGCACATGGATTCTTCTTCACTGCAAATTCATATTTCACGTTTTAGTGAACAAAATACTATTCATAATGAAGAATGAGAGTTAATGGGCCAATGGCATTTCCATAAATAACAATTTGCCACACTTTAAATTGAAAGACCCTCAGCTTAATTCATTTCAAAATGTTTTAATTGATGACAAATTCATGCTTAAATTATAAATGTACCATTGGCTTCTCTACCTCTTAACTTTCTCTCTATTAAACCGGTTTCTCGATCTAATACTCTACACGACTTGTCGATTTATGAATATCTCAGTCTAACGGTCTCGCAACTTGAGTTAACCTAATAGTTGCGTTTAATAAATATCGTCATTAACAAATATAATTTAAGGATTATATTGTTTTTTTTATCAGCAAAAAAAAAAAATGTGGCCCACTTCAGGAGTGTACAAACCCATATAAATAGCATAGTGGAGGGCATACTGCACACCCTACCTAAGCACACCCCAAAAGAGTGCCAACACTTACCTACCAAACAATCAACCACAACCACACCGACAGAAAAATAGAATTTGAACACCTACTACTAAGCCTCCTCAAACACAAGCACCCCCCAACACACACAAGGAAGACCCAAAACCAGTCACAAGCTTTTAATCGAAAACAAACATACAAGAGGTTCAAGGCACTAATCAGAGAAGGAGAAACATACCGAAAGAACTTTAGAAGAAACCCAAGTTCAAACCTTTAATTGAGTTGAGGAAAAAATTTCATAACGATCAATTACTCCACCTTTAAAGATACAATTGTTTCTATGCCTCCAAATCTCACATACCATTGCAACCCAAATGCTTCCCAAGATTAGAATAATCGACGTAGGCACATCGAGTAACTTAAATTGCATAAAGTGCGAATTAGGATCAAGATGGTCTACTGAACTCACTCCTAAGCAAGCGAAACCAAGATTCCAAACAAGCCAGGACACTCTACAGCCAACGAAAAGATGGATTTTCGTCTCCTCAAACGCCCCAAAAACAACAAAGATTATTCATGATCTCAACCCCTCGTCTCTCCAAATTGGATTTAGAAGCAATCTTGTTTTCAATCACCCTATAATATATAAGGATTATATTGTAGTTAGCCATAGAAAATACCAAAATCCAGAGGAGGTCCGACACGGTTTACAATCCATTACCAAGCCTATTAGAAACAAGTATAAATAGAGCATTCAATGAACAATTATGGAATAAGTAATCTAAACACTAATTGCTAAATTGAACACAGTAGTTAACTTAGGTGTTAAAGTATCTTTGAAGGTACTCACCACTATTTAAAAGAAAAAAATCGAGAAGAAAAGATCGAAAATAGAAAACCGATATAGGGAAACCAAAATAGGAAAACTGAAAGGAAAATACCAAAAAAAATATTCGAACAAGAAATGGATTATAAAAACGGTTGTAAGTGACATTTGACCTTGATCATACCGATCCTTGTGAGAACAATAAATGTTAAAATCTAACTTGATTAGATACATATAGTCTAGAACTTTAGAGCTTATTTTATTTTTATGAGGTAAAGTAAATTGTTTTCAAAACATGTGAGAATATTAATTGCTGTTTAATTTGGATTTGGATTTTTAATTTTTGTTGAATCAAGTATAAATAATTCATCCAATTATAATTATATAACTTACTTGTTTTCATCCGCTGAACTACTTGATTATTGTTTTTAAGCATGTGAGATTAAATTCTGCTCTTTCATTTGGATTTGGATTTTTAATTTTGGATGAGTCAATTATTTAATGTCTTTTTCAAACAATTATATGATAGAGTCCACCTTATTTGCAAAGTATGCGAATGACTTACATATAAAGTAGTAAACTATATATTCATATTGAAGAACAGATATACGTTTTGTTATTTTGGTACCAGTCTATGTTATGTTGATGTTTTTCAATCAAAGTATTTGTTTCAAATTGTTTATACTACTTGTAATTGATGCACAAAACAAATTATTGCTTTTAGTGGGATAATTCCAAATGTAAAAAATTCACCAAGTGTAAAACTTTTTTTTTTGTTTTGATGCACTGAATCTTTGACTAGTTGTTTTCATATCATCAGATATTATTAATTGTGCTTCATTTCAATTTGAATTCTTAGTTTTGAGTGAATCAATTATGTCACGTTGTTTAAAACAATTGTGTCATAAAATATGGATGAAAATATATAATAAACTATTATTATTCAATTTTTGAAAATAAAATAATTAAATATATTTCTATGAACTCAAATTAATAAAATAAATATAGTATTTAAAAAAAAACGTATATGTTACATGGATAAAAATACTAGTCGAATACTAACAACTAACCTTCAACTGTTTGAATTGCATGCGTGGATGAGATGGTTGGGAAAGTGTGTGGAAGCAAAAGATATGCATCTGAAATGCAAATGTGTAGCTTAAAAAAGTATGAAAGGCATGTGAAATTTAATATTATTCATAAGGGCGTTGCGACATGGTCCACCACCAAGTGTAAGTACGTATGGCTTCAAAAACTTGAAGTAAATGAGAAGCACATGGATTCTTCTTCACTAACTATGTCCAAGGATTATCAACTTATCAAAAACTTTATTTAAATAATTGGCACGTTTCCCAATTCTATAAATAATAATAATACAATAATATTTTCTTACGAGAAGCTTAGGATCAACTAATTCATATTTAGGATTAATCTTATTGAATTTTTTGGATTCAATTTGTTCTCTTTATAAGAGTTACTCGTTAAAGAAAGTTCTTTTATTTATCTTTTTGTCTTTATTTAATTTTATATTTTTTATTTAAACTTAAGTTATTTTTGGAAAGATTGATCTAATTTTTCATATTTTTTAATTTTTTTTAATTTTTTTTAATTTTTTATGTAATGACATGCTATCTAGCAGAAATTTTATATAAAAAAATATAAAGATATTCAAATTTATATTTTTGGTTTAAACTTAAGTTATTTTTTAGGAGTTTTTTTTTCTCTAAATGATTGTTCTAATTTTCCATTTTTTTAAAATTTTATATTATTTTTTATGTAGTGACGTGCTTTCTAGCATAAGTTTTATAAAATAAATACAAGCAATGGATACTCTTTTAAAAGGAGAGTGGATTGTAATCTTCCTTGTTTACGTTTGTATAAGTGAAGAGGGAGTAAAATGAATTTATTCGAGAACATGATAAATTGAATATATATATATATATATATATATATATATATATATATATATATATATATATATAT
>Ga0123342_1006875_pt1 | contig 15462 bp, 9 predicted proteins | sample Turbeawhitnodule_FD_89960 | JGI IMG/M metagenome (GOLD analysis project Ga0123342, IMG submission 89960) | Root nodule microbial communities of legume samples collected from Mexico - Turtle bean Mexico white nodule | ecosystem: Host-associated > Plants > Roots > Nodule | place: Mexico: Nepantla... | reverse complement strand
TAGTGGTGTTTGTGCTGAGCCAAAGGAAGTGTGTGTCTTGAGGGGATCAAGGTCACTTCTTTGGTGGTGTTGTAAGTAATCTAGGGTTGATTGCTTAGTGGATTCCCCAGTGGTTTCTGGGAATACTGGATGTAGCTCTTGGTTAAGAGTGAACCAATATAACTCTGTGTGTACAATCTCTCTATCCCTTGAACTCTTTAATTTCAGTTTATATTTGTTAACTGGTATAAACAACCGATTGTTTCTGCAAAACAACCGATTGTTTTTCTGGTGCTATGCTAAATTGCTCTGTGTTTTTGGAAAACTAAATTCTGATTCAAGTTTTCTCAAAGGAATTTCATTCTAGACTAAAAAGTTTGCGAAAACCCTCTTTAGAGCATTCACCTCCCTCTAGTTTAAAGTCATACTTTCTTACAAGGTGTCATAAATTTGAAGTATTGAATGACAAAGTATGTATTAAACTAACATTTCCTTAAATTCGATTTCCTCTTTAGACTATATGTTATATATTATTTTCGTACAGTGCAAGCAATTTTGTAGACAAATCTTGTCTACAGTGAAATAAAATGCATTATGTTATTATAAAAATCATCTAAATACAATAATAATAAAAAAAACAATTTACAGTTTCATGAGTTCACAGAACCTGGAAAATCTTTACTTTAACAAACTGCACACCGATGACCACATGTTGCAGCTCTCTTGATGACAAAACTGCATTCAACTGATCAAAATAGTTCCCAAATAAGGTACACTCCATGTTCAAGTTGTTGTAAATTAAAACTAAAATTGTAAGAACACACATTTTGGATTGGTTGTACTACCAAATATTAGCTTACCCATAAGCTTCAATGGAGATGACATTTAACTTAGTTGATGAGCCTGTTCTATTAAGCTCTCTTTTAGTGCCTACACCGGTCAGTATTCCAATAATATCAGGAAAAACAAAATTATGTAAGCACATATGGAAACAAATATGTTGAACTCAAACCATATTAAGTAAACTTACCCACTGAGTAGTCAATATCAAAATCAGGGGCTTTTAACATAGATATTGAGGTATTGCACATGACACCAAATCATTACCTACACAGATTAGCTTAGTTCCAAACTGGAAAATTACTTTTGTATTGGTGACAGGTTGTTTTATAAGATCTTGAATTAGTAGCCACACTAAAAAAATTGAAGGAATAAACCTTATCCTAAAAAATATCGTTTTGAAATTTATAAATTAGTGTTCTTCTAATATAAACATGAATTTTATCACCCTGAAAGAGAACAACAAAGATTAACTATGATTACAACAATTTATATTAAACTTTTGTAGAAAACAATAAGAAAATAAATGATAAAATAGTTTACCTCCTTATCTTGTATGACCATTTCCATTGAGAATGGAAACTTGGTTTTCTTGAAGTTCGACACAAACCACAAACGAATGATCCTTGCTATCAGGATCCAATTTTCATTTTTTTGGATTCACATCTTTGATGGAATTTGTATTTTTTCTTAACAAAGACATTGTAAGGGTGACTTTTTAAGAAATTAAGTAAAAGGAAAATGCACAATCAGCAATGAATAAATAGAATAAAATGGGACACTTGAGGGGTGTCCCAACCCGTATACAAAACCACTCATAGCTTAAGCAAGCAAATAACCAGAGCAAAGATAAAACTAAACAAAGAACTTAAGTTATTTAGAAACCCTTGCCCCGCATCAAAAGAGAGCTGCATAGGTTCAACATAGAAGAACTATTACAAAGTTAATCACTTAACAGTTATTGATAGGGTGATCTCCGCCATAGCAACTATGTCCAAACAAAAAGCACGGCCACAGTTTGCTTCTCAAAAGCAACCCATAACAATGCATGCTGACAAAAGGTTACCTCCATGTTCCCACCTGAATCTTCTTGTATTCTATTTTGCAATGTGAAACAAAGAACGTACCAATATATATATATATATATATAGAAGATGTGCTACTTAATTATTTTGAAAAAGAAAAAAAAACCTACGAATAGTAAGAAAACATAATGGAAGTATTTTCAGAAAAAGAAACCATTTCAATTTTGCAATTGGAAATAGTTTTACCTAAGCAAAAACATGACTTTAGTTAAAAAATGTCCATAACAGAAAAAAGTACAAAAATTAAAGATCATGAAAAATAATTGATGATTAATTTATACCAAATATACATAAAAACAAAAAGTCCATCACTTAAGGTTCATGAAAAAGAAAACATTTTTGAAAGAATCAAAATTTAAAAAGGTCGAATACAGTTTTAGTAAAATACATACTCTAAGCGTAAGAGTGTCAGAAAAAGAAGATAAACTATAAATAAGACTGAGTTGTGCAATTTTGAATGAATGAGAAACCATATTGAGTTCGAAAACGTATAAAAGTAAACATTAACAATATAAAAAAATCTTAACTTTTAAACTGTGCAAACAAAATTTCTTTCCATTCCAATGAACATGGCTCTACTTTAAGCATTACCATTAATGAAATTGTTGTTTGACTTTAGAAAGAGAAACTCGCAGGGAAATATAGTTTTCAGGTTGTATACTGAAGAGATTTAAATAGACATCTATCTATAAATAATCACCTTAAATAATTGAACGTCCAAACAATATGTCAAAAAGGTAAAACATAAAGTACACCATTTTAAAAATTTAGAGAATGATTTCAGAACCCTAGTATGTGAAAGAATGGGAACTTTACATAGGTTTGTTTTTCATAATTGCAAAAGAGCCTTTATATTTAAAAAAAAAAGGAACCCTTGCCTTGGAAATTTATGAAATAATACACAAATTGCAAGAATACAAATTTTACCTAATAAGATTGACTTTTCAAATTTAGAATCAAGGAAAAACCCTGATAACTACGAAAATGTATAAAAACAAACATTACCCATACCAAAAATAGAAATAGAAATAAGAATAAACAGAAGGTTAATTTAGTGAGAAAATGTGCACGCAACCAAAAAGTGCAGAATCTAAGGATCATGAAAAATGAAAAAATCTGATAAATCTACATATAAAAGGTTTAACACAGTTTGGGAAAAATCAATATGCTAAGCACAACATTGTGAGAAAAACAACATACAACAGAACGAAACGTGGTGTTTTGAAATGTTAAAATAATCACAATCCATAATGACTCTGAAAACGTATAAAACAACATAATCGGAAATCACTAAGTTCTTACCACTTTCATTGAACGATGTAGTGTTGCTTTCCCATGTGTACAGAAGAAGGAAAAAAATCTTACCTTGATGGTTGATATATGGTGGATTTAGTTTGACAAACATGGAAATGAAGAAAAACCTATCAAAGTAGTGATAGCTGTGACAGAGAAAATGTGAGAAACAAAGAACAAAGAGCCACATTTATCAGGTAAGGTAATCAGGTGATAAATAAAATGCAAGACAGGCGATGAAGGCAGAAAATTATGTGTAAGTTTAGTGAGAGTAGAAAATGACACGTGTCAGATGCATAATGAATTTGAGAATGAATCATCTGATCAAATTTTTACTACTTCATTTAACTTTTTTGATGAACGATTTAAAGACATTAATTTTTCATTTCATAAAATATTTTCAAAGTTCTTAGACATAATAGAGAGATTGTAAGAATACAAAGTTTACTTAAAATTTGTTTAAGAAGCACCAAAAGTCTCATTTTAATTACACTGTCTGATTCCATGAATGGGCATTCATGGTTTGTATTTCCTAAGTTGACGAAACCAAAACAAAAAAAATCAAATATACATAAAATTTTAAATAAAAGAAATATAAGAATATGTTTTGAATAAATTCCTGAAATTGTTAAATCTGTGACTTTAATACATGTAAAAATGCAAATTTTATTAACCCTTTGTGTTCAGAATGACCTAAAATGAAACCTTTACTTACCTTTTCGCTTCATGCTTAGCCATGTAGTCGCTATGGTTCCTAGTTCACTATTGGCAAGACTAACGAAAGAAAAATAAAGGTCTTAAGGGGTCGACCATAGCCATGAACAAAAAACCATAAAAGTAGAAATATAAAGCACAAAATCTGCATGTGATGATAAGGTATTGTATAAAAAATCCCTAACAGAGTAAGAACTCTACAACAATGGAGACAGCACAGTAAATAAATTTGTAAGAAGGAATGGAAGTAAAGCCATTTTTGGACCGTGGTTCTTTATTCGCTGGAAAAAGTATGAGTTGCCTTTAATGGACTGTTGAAGGACTTGAAAAAAAGGACCATTGATTGACACTATGTGTAGCAAACCTAATGGTCTATTTGCTTTTTCGAGAAAGCTCCTCACTCAAACCAACCTTAATCTCATCATCATCTTATTAATATTTTAAGTTAACTAAAATGAAAATCTTTTCTATTTAAATTCATTTTCAAGGTTAATATTCTTCTATTCATAGTGATATAATATTATTATATTATTATACTTAATTTTTTCCTTATTTCCTCTTTTTAAAGTTCTTAGACATTTATTTTATTGTATTTAACATTTTTAAATTTGTCTTATTTTTTATTAAAGTACATAAATTATAATTGTCCAAAGAGTACAAAAAATGATAAAGTAACACATTGAAATAAAAAAATACGACATAATATATTCCATAATAACAAATAACATGAAATTACATAAGTTTAGAATGTAAGTACTCAAAATTTCATAACTAAAGAACAGTAAACATGATAAATGTTGTCCACAAAGTGGACATTACAATAAAAATTATAGAATTATATTGGTGTCCTGGCCAGCAACTACATAGTCTTATGTGGGATTAATATATCTTGGAGTACTTCTTACAATGTCAAATGTCAAATAAATAATTTTTAAAATAAGAATTATTGTTAAAAGTAAAATTAAGTACATCAAATTGAATGAATAAAAATGTATGTTTCTTAACAGGAACGTGATTTTGGTGAAAAACACATTAAGTTCTGCCACCACCTTTGTCATTAAATTCAAATGATAAGAAATGAATATTATTTTATATTCATAGAAATATAAAAAGAATAGAAATTCATTGAGTGAAGTAAACATGCATGCACCAGTTCTCTGCTAAATCAAAAACAACTAATACATGATTAAATATTAATAATATAATAAGAAACACCATTACCAAATATTAAGACAAAATAAGCCATGAACAAAAAATCACAAATATGTTTTTATGAAGTTTAATGTACTGCCAATTGTTTTAGGGTTAAGCATTTTTATTTATGCAAACAACTTAAGAATCTGCCAGATAAGGAATGAAAAAATTTAAGCAGTAAGTATCCATATTGTAAATAATAAACAAAAAATAAACATAAACATTAACAAAAAATTTAAATTGTTCTGGTTTCCACCAAAGAGAAACCATTAGCCTGAACGACTAACAAACATAAAATTTACAGTTGTGAAATAAACCAACAAACATATTAGTCTGAATGACTAAGAAAATAAGGAACATTCCTCAAATAAATGAACCAAAATAAATATTGTTTTCATTTCAACCAGATGGAAATAATTAGCCTAAAAGGCTAACATAATGAAGACAAAACAATGCTTCCAACCGATGCCAAGTTTCACAGTTCTACCAGAAAAAGATTTGGATAAGACCTAGTACTCAACCTCCTATAGAAATCCATGTATAAACACCTTTCTGAACATCCATTTGCCAAGGTATTCCACAAATGTCGTAGGAACATCCTTCAATAACATCCCAAGTAATAAGTAAACAAAAATATATACGGTATAAGGCATGACATTTAAAAAGACATGAATGAGAAAGTGACCACAGCAAAACCATACATTTTGATAATACAGTTTTGAAGACTAACCTTGTATACAGTGAAAAAAAAGTACATTACCTTACAATAAAAATGAGAAAAATACCAAAATAAAAAACATAAAATACAATTTCATGACTTCACATACCTTCCAAAATCATCATTTTAGCATATTGCATAGTGATAACCACATTATGAAACTCTCCGGGTAACAAAAATGCATTCAGGTAATCAACATAGTTCCAAAAAAAGGTACACTCCATTTCAATGGAGATGAATTTAACTTAGTTGATTTCTTTGATCTATTAAGAACTCGTTAAGTGCATAATGATCTGAGCATTGCAATAACATCTGGAAAAAAAATATATTGAACACTAAACCATAATAACTAAACTTACCCACTAAGTAGTTAGCATAAAAAACAGGGGCTCTTCACACAGGCATTGGGGTGTGTTGAGGTCTTGCACTTGAAACAAAATCCTTACCTAAATAGGTTACCTTAGTTCCAAACTGAAAATTAATTTTATACAGGTGAGGGGTTGTTCTATAAGATCCTGCATTAGTGGCAACACTAAAAAATTGGAAACAATAAACCTTATTCCAAACAATATGGTTTTGAAATTTATAAAGGAGTGTTCTCCTAACAGAAACATGAATTATATGACCCTAAAAAACAACAATAGAGATAAAACATGATTAGTCAGAATTTATATCACAAGAAAACAATGACAAAGCAAATGATAAAACAATTTACCTCTTTATCTTGTATGACCATTTCCATTGACAACGAAAACTTGGTTTTCTTCAAGTCACTGACAAACCACAAACAAATGAACCTTGCTATCAGGATCCAATTTTCATTTCCAAGATTAACATCTTTGATGGAATGCATATTTTTTTCTTAAAAAAGACATTGTAAGGCTCAATCGTAAAATAAAAGGAAAATACAGAATGAAATTGGTGAACTGTGAATCAAACAACATACACACATGCATCTATATACTAAAGATGTGGAAACCCTAAATATTAAAAAAAGGTGGAAAACATAGATACTAAAAACAATTACTCCATTCACGATTAAACACTAAAAAAACTATAATAAAAAAACCCATGCGTACAAAAGAAGGAAAAAATCTAACCCCGGTGCTTGAACATACGCTGGATTCAGTTTCATAAATATGGAAATGAAAAAAAAAACTATCAGAGTAGTAGTCGTTGTGACAGATTAACGAAAGACCAAATGAAATGAGAGAGGAAAAAATGTGAGAGACACTAAGCAGAGAGCCACAAACACTCCTTTATAAAGACCGATGCCTCAAAAAACGTATAAAGACAAACATTAACCATGAAAAGTGGATACCTTTAACAAAAATACTTGAAAATACGCTGAAAAGTGGAAAAAGTTGGAAACCCTATACAAAAAAAATAGTCAAAAAGCGATTAAGAAAAAGATTAACAATAGAAATGAAATGTCTTTGAGAAGAAAAAATTGATATACAGTTCAGAAAGGATTAAAAGTCGAAACCCTAGCTAATCAAAAAAGGAAATTACTCCATTAACGATTAATACCTCAAAAAACCTATAAATCAAAACACCCATGCATACAGAAATAGGAAAATATCTTAACTTGGTGCTTGAACATACGATTGATTGAGTTTGCCAAACATGAAAATGAAGAAAAACCTATCACAGTACTGATGGCTACAACAGAATACCATAACCCAAATGAAATGAGAGAGTGCCAAATGTGAGAGACAGAGGGCACACAGTTTCAAAGTAAATGAAAGAGATAGAAACAAAAAAAAGGTAATGAAACATAAAAAATGAAAACACGATGCGTGAGAATAAACAAAAAAGAGAGAAACGAAAAGAAGTAATAAAAAGCGAGAAACGTGGTGAAAGATTTTAAAATGAAAGTTGTGCCACATGTAAGCAATGAAGTGTGTCACTTGTCATTCCCATAATGCATTTGAGAATTTTATTTTGGGTTAAATTTGCATTGTTTTTACTTTGATTTATTTTTAACTTTTTTTCTTGTGCTACCATATTTCAAAACTTGCCTTCAGAGTCCTCTCTATTTGTATTATAGATAGATTTATATATAAAGAAAATATTTTAATTGAACAATTTTACTCTTTAATAATTAAAAAATAATTTATTTATTTAATAAAATAAATAATCAAATAATTTCTTATTATTTCAAAATAATTAAATAATTTCTTTAAATAATAATTATATTTTTAATATTATTTTTATAAAATTTAATTTTTTATTTTATTTTTATATTTTTAATTAACTACTAAAAATAAAAATAAAAATTTAATAAAACAAAAATATAAATACATATAAGTATTTATTTTCACTAGTATAATAATTGTATGTGAAAATTCACGTTTCAAGATAATTCTTACTAATTATAAAAGTGTGCATGTCATGTCACACACTAACTATTTGCATTTTAGGTTTAATTACATATTCGTCGTTCAAAATTTTGTAAATATTACCATTTAAGTCTGTTTTAAATGTCTTTACCATTTTATCAACCAAAACATAAATGTGATACATTGTATTGTTGGCAAAAGAGTGATTAGTGGTAATTGTGTAGAACTATACAGACATGGAATAGTGTTAGAAAAGGAATATATAGAGTTCAGTTAACTACTTTAGTAGTCATAAAATCTATTTGTCCACCCTCATTACTGTTGGTTCTGCATGTGTTATGGAGTATGGAGTGATAGACATATACTCATATCTTCACCTACATAGCTGAAAAGGATGGGTAGAATATGGTTGATAAAAGATCTTTATCAAAACAACTTAAAACAACATGTTTGAAAAGAAAATATACAACCACCTTGACGATTCTCTTAAGTCTATATCATGAAGGCTAGTTAAATGGTCTTGGCCCAACCACCTTCATCAATATTAAAATAGTTTAATATATATATATATATATATATATATATATATATTTATAATATTAATCATAGTTTATCACTACTAAATATGTATAAAATTAGTCTTAAAAAAGGTTTAATGTTTTAACTTCTTATTAATGTAAAAATAATTTTTTTTTAACTGTGAACACTTTAAGCTCTAGTAATAATATTTTTGTATTAAATAGAGGTATACTTATAAAATATATTATTATGCTTAAGTTATAATAAGAATACAGAATGATAATAATAAAAGTGATGAGGAATCCTTTGATAAAAAACATATTCATAGGCCTTTAGGTTTTCGTAAATAGGTTTAGTAATATTTTCATTTCTTAGTTTTGTTTCTTGCACTTGAAGAAATGTTATCGTAATGGTAACTTTGTGATGCAAGTGTTTTCTTGTATTAAAGTTTGATATTGTTGTGCCTTTTTAGTATTAATAACTTTGTGATGCAAATGATTTTTTTTAATAAACTTTATTGTTGTTGTGCCTCTTTAGTACTAGTGACCTTGTACAACACATTAGTTTCACTCTATCATTTTGTTATGAGAACATAAGTGATGTTGAATTTATTGAAGTAGTTGGTTGGATTTTTTGTAATGTGGAATACTTTTGTAACAATAATTCTTTGGTTTGATATTCTTTTGATATTCACTATTCATATGCCTCCGGTTGAATTATGAATCATTTTGATATTTTAACTACTTGACCCTCGTTTATTTAACAAACTTTGGACAACAATGAGAACTTCATACTTATTTGGTTGTTGGATGTATGAAAGTCAAACTTCAATGTTTACTGTAGAATAATGTTCTCTGTTTACTATAGAATAATGTTCTCTATTCCTTTGAGAATCACACAAACTCTACTTAACTTTTCTTTGAGGAATTATCAACACTCAATTCTCACAATTCATGTCTTTCACTAAGTTGAGGCAGCTCAACAAGGAAATTGATAAGGAATTGTCCTTTATAAGTCTTCAACTTTAGAAATGTAGTTTGAAGTATGATAACTTGGTGGACCATGCTAACATTCTCCCTATTAGTTAAGCTTTTTGCTACACTTATTTGATTGGATAATCAATTTTGACAATGATATGAAAATTTTGAAAGTAGGGTCTTAGTCTTCTTGCATAATGAATGAGAGTGATCAGAAAAATATTCTTGATAACTTGGTATACCTTCTAATTGAGTTGGAGCATTATAATGCTTATACTTTCTAATTTATTTATATACGAGGATTGAACTTAATATTTTAAAACATTTTTTCACACTTTTCATTCTGTGAACTTCTTTGAACTTGTAAACAACTTAACAAATGGTTTTAATAATGCGAGTATGTCATTTAGACGTTCAACTTCTTTAATTTGGTAGGAACTCCTTACGGATAACATGACTTCACGTTTTCTAGAACTTGCTTCTATTTCGTTTTGTAATCATATCCAAGGAACTTTCCTCCAGCTACAACCAAGAACATATTTTTTAATATTTAATCTCATGTTGTGTTGTCTTACCTTAACAAAGACTTTCTCTATGTACTGGGTGTGATCCTCGTTGATGACCAACTTGATGCCATGTTGTCAATATATACTGTTGTTGTGTTGTTGAGGAGTTCTTTGATGACCTTTTTCCTCAAACATCAATATGTTGCCTTTGTATTTTTTAAGCTAAAAGATATTACTTTGTAACACTAATCAACTCCATCTATCACGAAGGGTTCTCTTTTCTTAGTCTGTTTGATTTGATTGTACCCAAAATAGACATTTAAGAAGCTGAGGAGCTCATATGTGTTGTCGTCTAATCGATCAATGCTTAATATATTAGTGTAGCCAATGCACATTCTCCTTTTGTCATTAGATTTTCTCACCATGACCATATTGTCAAGCCATATTGTGTAAGTAACTTTCTTTTTGAAATCATCATTTATTAACTTGTTGACTTCTTGTTTATTGTCAATCGATAATCCTTCTACAACTTTCTTTTTTCTTATGTGCCACTAGTTTGGACTAAGGGAGAATGACGATTTTGTGGCACATAAAATCCAAATTGATTCTTGGTATATTTATTACACTCCATGCTAACAAATTGGACTTGGAGGGTGAGAACTTCTTTAATTTGTTAACATAACATGAAACTTTCTTTTTGTACAACTCAAGTGCATTAACTAGGTTGTTAACTTATTTGAGAATTTACTATGAGTTCGTCAAAAGATGTTCAGTTCTTTTTGAATTTGGCACAAGGTTTAGATCAACTTCCTCTTCACTGAATGAACTTTAAGTTCTTGGCATTGGCTTAATGTTGTTGCCTTGCTCCATAGGTGATGGAAAAACATTCTTCTTCTAGTAGTGATCTTTGTAATTTCTTCTTTGGAGGGATGATAAAGAAGATCTGAGGAGCGAAAGCATTAAAGAAACTCAATAGGAGTTTTCGTGGATTGAAGTGGAGTTAGAAATTTGTGACAGTCAGAGGTGAGGCCAACTCACTAGGAAAGAGTTTAGGCTAAGTCTTGAAGGAGACTAACCTACAGAGAACTAAAGAACAAGTAGAATGGCAAAAACTAGGCAGCATTTCATTACTAATTCCAAGTTGAAAATACTTGTACAACAGACTCCTGTTTATAGGAGAAAGTGTCTCAAAACCTCTCAAATGAGAGTGTGACAAGTGTTACCACCTTATTGGTGCAAATCCTCTCCATTGAGGAGAAGACATGTGGAGCATCATGCCTTCCTTGCTTACATTTCTATTTCCATCCCTCTTTTACTATTGAGTTCTTTGATTGAAATTGATGCCCGTAGAAAATTCATTTATATCGATCCCTCACATATAAAATCCTTAAGAATGTTTTCTAAATATCAATCCCTCACATATTTATAGAAACAACTTAGAATCACACTCAAGCGTTAATGCCAATTAACATTTCAAGTCTATCCCTAGCACTCAAATATGTTAAGTATTGTTGTTTAGGTCTGAACCCTAAAAATACCTCCCAGTCAGATTTAAGATTCTCAATTTGTCCCGGAAAGTTAAAAGTAAAAAAACAATACCAATAATTAATCAAGAATTGAATATTAATATATAAGAGATCACCTCAATTCATAAGAGTTTGAGCATATTACTCCTAATCCCAAAGGGTAGAATTAGTCACGCATATTTCTAGCACCTTCCATTCTCCCAATTGGGTTACAATTCACTCTATGATATTTTCCTCTCAATTTGACACACTAGGGTTGAGCCTCTAGCCCCCTATTTATCCTAATTTTATAGGGTTAGGTCGCTTCCTATGTCGCGCTGATGGGCTAAGTGATACAACATAAAAAAAGTCCAATCTTTCTGACGCATTCTCGCTCAAGCGAGATACTCCTATTTTGAAATAGTCTTTGTCTGCATCTTTTTCCATTTTGGGACCTTCCAACTTTCTCTTTTTAGCTCAAATTATTCTCCTTTACTCCAAATCTTCAATCCTCCCTAAAAATATGCAATTAACACCAAATTTGGGAATAAAATGCTCTTATTCAAATAAAGATCATAAAAATGTAAAAATGTATAAATTCATAAATTAGGGATTATTCTATATGTAAATTAGCAATAAATCCTCATAAATGCCTATATTTTAATATGAAATATTACTGAAATTAGACATTTATCACCCATGCTTTCTGTTTTATATATACACCTTTGTAATTACTCTTTAACACACAGAGAATAATACATACTCTTTTCTTTCTATTCCCGTTAACTTTCTTTTTGTTCTTCTTTTTCTCTTAGGGTTCATCTAGCCCTTTTCTTTTCTCTGTTTTCTTTAACAGTGATTGAATCAGAGCGCCTTGTTTTCTCTAAGGGCAAGTTTCATTGTCATCTTCATATTGCTTCTTCAGCACCGATTGGACTAGGGTTATCACACATTCCACCATCTCCAAAAGGCGCTTCTCCATCTCTGTTTTGTCTCAACCGTATTATCTTTTGTAAATAAATTACATAGAAAACATATTACATTAGATAGAAAACATTGTGACTTTAAGTTGAAGGAGAGAGAAAAATAAAGAGGATTTTATTATTACTGAAAGCATGCAAAGCAGTGTATATATACACATGCGTATATAACAAAATAATAGATATTGTATGGTTTGCCTAAGTAACATTTCCTAATGGTAGGGTTAGCTTAACCATTAAATTAATTATGAAATTATGAAAGGAAGACTCATTAAGAGGCTTTATTAGAGTATTGGCAAGTTGTTGATGGCCAGGAATATATGAGAGTTGAAGTTGATCTTGTTGAAGAGAGTCTTGTAAAGTGAACATCAATATCAAAGTGTTTGGTTTTTGAGTGCATGATGGGATTAACAAGTATAATAACACCCAAATTATCATTATAGATTTTTGGTGTTGAAAAAGATACGTACAGTTCTTGAAGAAGATTACGAACCCACTTGATTTCAGTGAGTGCGGTGGCTATACTTCGACATTCTGCTTTAGTAGTACTGCGTAAGACTGTCATCTAGATCATAGCCCCAGTCAGCATCAACATAGGCAGTGATGGAAAGATTTGAAGATTGTTGGAGAAGGAGACAATGTGACCGAGTTCCAGCCAAATATCTAAGGATGCATTTGACAACTTTCCAATGGTAAAGTTGAGGATTATGAAGAAACTAACTAATTTTGTTCACATTATTACTCTGTTTGTATTCATGTATATAATGTGCATGCAGATGGACAAAGATGAAATTCCCTCGTTTGTATCTGGTCCTTTGCACGGATGTAGTTGCGAGGAAAGACGAGTGAAGGGATGCAATGTATCCTCGTTGAGTTGAAGAGAAAGTGAAACACCATAGGAAAAGCCACGTAGGATCCTTTTAATTTCCATTTTTACCCCAAATGAGCTTGTGGTTGTGCACAGTATTTGAATAACAGGCTTTACCATTCTCAAAAATAATTTTCTTATATTAATAATAATGAAAATTATTATCAATAATAATTTTCTTAATATAATATAATATAAATTAAATTAAATAATCATGAATAATGTTAAAATTATTTAAATACATTAATTTAACTAACAAAATTAATTTAAATTAATAAACTGAAAAATAATATAATTATATTTAAATTTTTAATTTTATTTATTTATTTATTTCAATTTTACATTATTTTATTATTTTATTTATAATTATAATTTTACATTATTTTAATTCACTGAGATATACACAAAATTAATTATTATTCTTTTTTCCTTTTTTTATACACAAGGGTAAATTTGTAATCATATAATTTACACTATTAAAAATAATTCAAAATATCCTTACAACCATCACATCACTCACATACTTCAATAAACTTTTCTCACACATTCACTCTAACATACTCCAATCCAAACACCCTCAACTTTCTTCACACTTCCACTTCCTCACACCCTCAACTTTCCACTCCCCAATCTAAACAAAACCTATAAGATAATTCAGGTCGAATGATTAAGATGTATTGGAGTCAACCGATAATAGATCTATATATAAAGGGATCATCGATAGTTGTTGTTCCATTGTTAGTGAGACGTGTAGATGATATCATGGGTTTAGGTTGTGGTTTATATGAGAGCATTCCTGATTTTTGCAGTAGGTCCCTGATGTACTATGTAAGGAACCATTAGTAGTCCAAGAAACTCTAATGCCTAGGAAGTAATGTAGACGACCAAGGTCTTTGAGTCTAAAATGTTTTTTTAATGAAGAGATTAAGAACTGTATAACGCTAAAAGAACTTTCAGTGATAAGAATGTCATTAACATAAATTAGAACAAATAATGTAATAGTGTTATCAGTTTTGATAAATAGAGAAGAATCTAATTTAGTTGAAGAAAAACCAAGGGAAGAAAGAGTAAGACTTATCTTTTGAAACCAAGAACGTGGTGCTTATTTAAACCCAAATATCGCTTTGTGAAGCTTGCATACCAATTTGAAACCACTCTGAAAACTTGGAGGTTGAAGCATGTAAACGAATTCTTGGAGATCACCATAGATAAAAGTGTTGTTGATGTCAATTTGGTTGACATGCCATTGTTTGGATAGAGATATAGTTAAAATGATGTGAATGGTTGCACGCTTAACCACGGGACTGAACGTTTCAGAGTAGTCAATTCCTGCATGTTGATGGAAGCCTTTAGCTACAAGTCTAGCTTTGTGACGTTGGAAAGATGATGTGAGTTGATTTTAGATTGTTCCATTTTAGAGGTGACACTTTATTTATGATTGAGATTTTTAACAATTATATGGTGAGACCTACGGAAGATTCCCACTGGACACGAACTTAACCAAGTGGAAGTAAGTGTGGAGGTTCACTTCCAAAGACAAAAAGGAAAATCACATAATAAGGTGACAATGATGCATAGTACGGAAATTGAAAGACATGAAAAGAAACACAATAGCATGACGGAAACCGAAATGAAGAATGAAGCAAAACAAATATGGGAAACACAAATGAAAGTGGCGTGTGGAAATGGTAAAAGAGATGAAAGGAAGAATGCTTATGGAGATGGAAGAGAGTTGGACACGCCACTTAGAGTGTGGTTCTCCAAGATGAGTGTAGAGGTCCGCCAATTGAGAGCTCTCAACTCACTCAAGACAAGACCTAATGATGGCATTTTCATGTGTTCTTCTTGAATCAAAGTAGTAAAACGTGATGCGGAAGCAATGGGTGAGTGAAGCAAAGCCCTCCTAGGAGTTGTGTTGGCTTTGAAGGTGCATGAGGAGTGT
>Ga0123342_1006874_pt1 | contig 15463 bp, 5 predicted proteins | sample Turbeawhitnodule_FD_89960 | JGI IMG/M metagenome (GOLD analysis project Ga0123342, IMG submission 89960) | Root nodule microbial communities of legume samples collected from Mexico - Turtle bean Mexico white nodule | ecosystem: Host-associated > Plants > Roots > Nodule | place: Mexico: Nepantla... | reverse complement strand
AGTTTCTACATATTTGGTTACTAAATTAGTTTCTACACATTTAGTCACTAAATTAGTTTCTATATATTTGGTTACTAAATTGGTTTTTATTTAATGTCACTAAATTGGTTTCTAAATTAGAATTTAAATTGGTATCTAAAATTAGCGACCATGATTTTAGCCACTTAAAACTATTAGTTTCTAAATTAGTTTCTAATCAAGTTAGTGACTAATTTTATCATTTTAGAAACCAAAAATTTAGTTTCTAAAAGCACTTTTTCTTGTAGTGGATTAGGAGTAAATTGTTCATACTCTTACGTATTGAGGTAGTATTTATTTATAATATTTTGTTCTTGATTGATGATTGGTATTATCATTTTATTCTTAAAGTTTGAATCTTTATTCATAATTTTGATCCTAAGATTTGACTGGAAAGTACTTCTAAGCATGTGACCTAAATGATAATGCTTAACATATTTGAAATGTTAATTGCTTTATAAGATATGTTCGTAATGATATGCGAAGAATCGATATTTACGAGACAAACTTAATAATTTTATATGCAAGAAATCAATATGAATGATTTTTATATGTGCATCAATGATTGAATGTTATATGTTTTTATTCATTGAAAATACAAATGAGTGAGAATGAGTAATCCAATCCCTAATAATTTTATGTGAGGAATTAATATGAATATTTTTATATGTGCATCAATATCAATCAAGATGAAATGTTATATGTTTTTATTCATTGAAAATACAAATAAGTGAGAGGGATTAACCCATGATCCCAATTTTCTCAATTGAATCATCTAAATAAATTACTTTGTTTTTATTTAATTTCTTATACAATATTCATGATACCAACAACCTTTCAAACAAACTTTGGCACATTTTTTATATTTAGTGAATATTATATTTGAGATTTTAGAATTATTCTTTGTGAGTTCGATATCCGTCCTTATGGAAGGGGAGATTGTACCAATGTATGCATGAGGACTCACATTTGAAGGGGAGATTGTTAGGAATTCAAGTATGGATTCAAGTTGCACATTGAGTAGAAATGAAAAGGTTGAGCGAACAAACCGATTAACTTAAGGTTTTGGGTTGAAAGCAATGTCATGGTTTCTTATGATAACTCATGACACATTATAGTCGAATCTCCATGGTGAATCCCCCCGGAATAACCCAATAGCTTTCACTCTAAACAACATTTTTTATTGACAACGCCATATTTAACTTACATTCTAAGAAAAAAATTATCTGTTTTTGTTGAAATCTTCATTGGTATTTGTGATTCAACTTTTCCGTATATTCCGTATATAATAATGAAGTACTTTGGTGAAAAAATTCATAGATAAAATTTGTATGTAATTTTATCAGGTTGATGTGAAAAAATATTACCTACGAATTTTTATCTACGAATATTATCTATCAATTTTTACCAACATATATTACTTACGAATTTATCCGTAACTAAATACACATGGATTAAAATTCATAGATAATTACATAATTAATATTAATATTATTATTATTAATATGAATATTATTATTATTATTAATATGAATATTATTATTATTATTAATATGAATATTATTAATATCATTAAAATTATTATTAATATTACTATTAAAACATTAATATTATTCATATTATTATTATTATTATAAATTTTATTATTAGTATTATTAATGTTACTAATATGATTAATATTATTACTAATACTACTAATATTATTACTAATATAATTACTGGCATTATTACTAATATTACTAATATTATTAATGCTATTATTGTTATTATTATTGCTATTAATGCCAATAATTATATTATTATTATTATTATTATTTGTTCTTAACGGTTGATTTTGATCGGACTTAATAGTGAGCTCTGGGTTAAAACGACTTTGTTTGGTGTATTGAACCGAGATGAAGACGTTTTGTGACGAAGGGCGCTCCACCTGTTGATCACACTCCGACAATCAAGTCAGTGAGAATATTCAAACTATAAAATTTGTATCAGTGTAGAGTTCTCAGAAAACTTACCTTAAGGGTTTAGCCCCTTTTTATAGACATTCTTTCAACATTTATTCAACAAGAATATAACCTCAACAACAAGAATATAATTTCAACAGTAAGAATATAATTTTCAATTATAAGAATATTCTGTTGACATAAATCTTTATTTTTTAGGTAAAATGCGACATTATTCCTAACAGCTTTTATTTACATAAAAGATATACATACACTCAACTACTTCAGGTATTCACCATGTGGTTTTGCTTTTAGTCATTCTCTTGATATGGATTGTCAAACGTCTGTGTTAAAATATATGGCCTTAAACAAAGAGGGGGGTGAATTGTTTATAAGAGATTTTCAAGAACTTTTGAAGGTTTAATGAAATTATGTGTAGAAATCCAGAAGAGGAATCAAGTTAGCCAAAAACACAAACTGTTTTAAAGCAAAACACAGAAAAGCAATCAGTTGTTTCTTCGAATCAATCGGTTGTTTATACCAGTTAAAACTTAAACAGCTTAAAAACAGAATTTAAAGGAGTTCAGAGAAAGAGAAATGCACACGAACAATTTATATTGGTTCACTCTTACAACAAGAGCTACTTCCAGTTCTCAGAAACCACTGGGTAATCCACTAAGCAATCAAACCAGATTTCAAAACACCACACACCAAAGCAGTGACCTTGAACCCCTCAAGAAACACACTACCTTTGGCTAACCACACCAAGAGTATTGATCTTTAACACCTCAAGAACACACAACACTTCTTGGCAATACAACAATAGAAATAGAGAAGATTAAGAAAGGATTACACATGATCAAAGAACAATCTGAAAAGAATACAATTGCAATCCTATTCCACTCACTCTTGAAAATCAAAAGCTTGATGTGAATCTTGAAAACTTGAGATCAAATATGTCAAACTGAATTTCTCAAAACTTTTTCTTACTCTTTAGAAACATATAACAAATTATTTATATTTTCCAAAGATTGGTTAAAACATTTAATGAAGGAGCGTATTCAGTTAGAAATCATTTAAAAAAGATTCACCAATCAAAACAGAATTCTGTTAGGATTTTCAAAGAAACAACCGGTTAAAACCACGAAACAACCGATTGATTTGATTTGACAGTTAAGTCAACCAAGTCAAACAACTTTCAACCTTTTTCAAAACATCTAAGAACAAAACAACCGGTTGATTCGACAAAACAACATGTTGTTTTTCACTTAGTTGGAAAAACATATAATTTCAAAAAAGTTTTAATTCACATCTGTTTTAGATTCAACAAAAGAGTGGATCACACTTTAATCTACCCAGATCCCACCCACACACAACAACAACACCAGCCTTTCATCAAACACCTTGGATTTGGATTCTTCAAAGCACTTGATCACTCTTGATCAACAGTCTGGGCTGACCTCATGACAAACCATTGGGCCCGTTACTCACCTTAGGCCGAGTTAGGTATCTCTCAAACTGGCTTGTCTAATCGAGTTACTACACCTAAGTGTTTGGGTTGAGGTCCCGAGCACGTTGGACTAGTACATTATTATTATTATTTTTATTAATATTATTTTTAGTTATTATAATTATTAATTGTTATTAACATTATTATTAATATTATTATTAATATTATTATTAATATGATTATTTTTTATTATTATTGATATTATAAATATTAATACCATTATTATTATTATTAGTGTTATTAATATTGTTATTAAATCTATCGCTGTTGTGTAAGATATTTAAGAAGATTTACTTAAATAATATTTTTGAATGATATTTGCTCTATTTTTGATGTGTTTTACAGAAGAGTATTTGGTTGCAAAATTTGAGAGAATTTCCCTGCATAAGATTGAGTTGATTTGTTCTTGTTTCCTCAGAATAATAGAAGTACGAAATTAATATCTTCCTTTTCCATAATGGAGCATCCATCAGTAGACGCTTCAGAAGATTGTCTAGTCCTTCCATAACCAAACTTTCCAATTTTCAAAGTGAATTAATTCTTTATTGGAAAATCTTTAAAATCTTTGCAAAGGATAACTAGATTCAAATATTTCTCTTCAAATCAACTTTTTCAGCATTAGACGTTCTAGAAAGACCGTTTAATGGGTGTGTCAAGTAAGACCATCTAATCTTTCTTTAGTGAGAGACTTTCCAAACTTCAACGCATTATTAATCTTCATTTGCATTATCATTATTAAGTTTGGAATCTTTGCAGATGATCAAGGTCAAATAAGATAAAATGTATTTAAAATCCAAATTTAAACAATGATTCTAATTATGGTCCAGTTTCATCTAGTTATGCGGATTTTTTATAAAACAGTGGATTACTCTCATTTGCACTATAAGAAAACTATGCTAGACACTCTATTTTAAAATCTTAAACACTACTACAAAAAAGTACTTTAATGACAATGAAAAAGACCATATGAAGACGGCTATAAATTTGTCGATATTTTGAGTATCGTTATAAATCAACTGGTTATAACAAAGATTCTAAAATTGTTGTTTTAAAAACATATTAACGACACATATAAAAATGCCGTTATTCTAAAAATAAATAGAAAAAAAAGTTTATTTTTAAAGTCGGTTCCAAAGAAATCGTCTTTATAAATGGTATCATTCAGAAAAAAATCACGATGATGATCCTGATGATATTCACAACACAAAGCTTCTTCGATTTTCAATTAACAAAAGCGGCATATATAATTTTGATAACAGAGATAATCATAACAAAATCTTAATTTTTATTTAGCTCACAGACAAAACTTTCCTTAAAAAGACAAAAATTACCCTTTTAACTCTTTCAATCTATTTTTATTATTTTAGATTTACCCAATCATATTAATTATTTTATACTTTTTCACACTAATTGAAAAGAAAAATTATAGTAAATCATATCATTGCATTAATTAATCATAAAATGATATATACAGGAATAAATATGTTGATTAATAAATAAATGTTAATCTGGCGGTGCATAAAAGTTAAATTTAATTATTTTAAGTATTTAAAATCAAAACCTTATCTTAGTTAAATTAAAACTACTTAATATAAATTATTCTGCGCAGTCTTAGTGGATATAAAAAGTTGTAAAAAGTAATAATATAATTACAAACTAAATTTCCAAGTACTTAGGTTCAGTATATATAATAAACATATTCATTGAGTTTGGATAAAAATACCAATGATAAATTTTCTTTATAATTGCATCAAACTCTATTCTATCCAATAATATTTTATGTTAAAGTGAAGAATTATATATTTTCAATTTTAAATTCAATCCACAATGCAAGCAACTTTTATTCTTGTTTTTGTTTTCAAAAAACTAGATTATACCCACAAAAATGCTGACTAAAAAGATTTTTTATCTGAACTAATTTATTACAGCACCAGTGTTGAGAGATCTGTAATAATTCTTACATTTGGAGATTTCAGTAGCTGATTTTTTTTATCAAATCCAATGACGATGGAAAGATGGTTACAAATATTTCTCCTCCACTAACACCTCCCACAATCCAGAATGCAGATCATAGGAATCCTATTATGCTCCCTGTTACACTATTCTCCATCTAAATTCGATGTCCTACAAATTAAACCACCCATTGTCATTTGCTCAATAAATTAACCAAATAATGAGAAACAAAGAGAAGAGTTTTGGTGACTGAGTAGAGACACTTACCGGCCAAATATGTTGGTATCCGGATCTTGAGCTCCATAGAAAGTTCAGAACTTTAGAAAGAAAACCAGTACCCTTTGAGTGTGTTTTTCCTCACCAAAGCCAAGATCCAACCTTCCTAAATGGAAAGTAGCATAAACCCAAACAACCCAAAGCTAGTTACGATGCGGAGGGTGTTGCGACGTTGGCGGTGCGGGCGCGGAGGGTGCTTTGACGTTGGCAGCGCGACCACGGAGGGTGCTGCGAAGTGGGCGGCACGGGCGAAGAGGGTGCTACGACGTTGGTGGCTCGGACGCGGAGGGCTCAGGGGCGCGACGGTTGCTGGCAGTGGTAACCTCGGGGTTGCGAAGGACTTGTGACAGTGGTAGTGGAACGTAGGTGATATGAGAGAACTAGTGTCAGTGGATAGTGAAGAAGGAAAAGTGAATGGGCAAAGTGAAAGAAGAAAGAAAACACCCAAAGTAAAAATGAGAGGAGTTGGGCGCGGAAGTTAAAAGCAATGCATATAACGACACTTAATAGAACAACTGTCGTTGTCTAAAACCTAAATTGACTTATAACGACAGTTCACAAAGCAAACCGTTGTTAAAATCCAAATTAATTATAAGTTTTCTACCGCCTCTTTTTTAACAACGGTTATATAATAACTGTATTAACGACAGTTAATAGAACAGTTAAAACCTAAATTGACTTATAACGACAGTTCACAAAGCAAACCGTTGTTAAAATTCAAATTAATTATAAGTTTTCTACCGCCTCTTTTTTAACGATGGTTCTATAATAACTGTATATGTTTGAAGTCGTTGTATTAATATTTTTGTACTAGTGAAAGTTCGATAATAATAATTAATAAATGGTTTATGATTCTCTAAATTGTGTCTTATTGAATTTAATTTCTTTTATCTCTAGTTAATTGAAATGTCTCTCATATCTATTATTTTCCCCATAGTACGTAAAAAGTGCATTCAATTTAAAGTTGAAATATATCTGTAGATGTTAAAATTGTGAACTTATCATGCTTACATGTTAAGGCTTGATGTATAAACATTTGAATTAATATTACGCGACTTTTCTAATATAGAAAGAAATAAGGTGTTCAACTAATACAAACATTATACAAAGAGATATTTCAAAATATATATTTAAGAAAAAAATTGAATTGAATTTTTTATTTAAATTTTTTGATATTTAAAAAATAAAAGTAGAAAAAACTCGAACATAGTAACAAAATTGTATACTTTTAATTTAAGTATTACTTTTATTTCAAAGTAACGCAAAATTCTTAATTTTTCTAATAAGTACATACTAAAATTCCATGGTGGGACACTACTTGCTTGATATGGAGTTCAAAGAGTCAACACAGTCAAATATCTCTTCTAAATCCATGGAGTCAATCCTTCATATGAAGATTGAGTTTTTAAAGGTTAATTTTCTCCTAAATTCGTTCTCATTAAATTTAGAAAACTCCATATTCAAATGAAAGTTGACGGGCCTTGTCATGTAATAATCTAGCTAAAAAAGAGTACATTCTAAATTTACCTTTCAATCAACATAGCTTTGCATAGTAAAAGCAAATCAAGCAAAAAATGAATTCTAATTTAAACTTAAAAACCCATAATAAAGCAAAAAATGATTGGTGTAACCGTCCCACCTAAAACAAACCAAAACTAAAAAAGAACATTTGCAGAAGGTATAAGATGGCATTACACCATGGAATGTTAAATGTTCATCCACTTTCACTACTAAAAAAAAATAAAAATGGTAAGAATAACCTTTTCATCAGTATTTTGATAACCACATTTTATTTTATGTAATTGATCTGCAAATGGGTAATTGAAATTTGATTGTTTGTTCTTTGCATAACATGTCTCTTTCAGATTCTTCTCCTCTTCCTCGGTTGATGGTGCTTCAACTATGCTATATGCGAAGGGATTTCAGAAAATAACATGAGGTAGCTAGAGAAGAATACCAAACATGTTTTAATTTTCAAGAGAATGCCACCTTCATTGAATGGTTATTAATGATAAGCTATTGTTGCACATTTAGATAAACAAAAAGAAGAAAAGATTGGCACAAGTTATGTTCAGAAAGGGAGATGGAGAATGACATGGAAGGTGTGCATTGGTGTAACATATGCTCTAAAATGGTGAACCCAATTAGTGATGCTGAGAACATATGCCCATTTTGCGAGACAGAGTTTTCTGAGGTAATGGACAACCTAAGGGACCAGAATGATGTTATTGACTTGAGGTCAGCTTGGGTGTTCTCACTTTATGCCCCAATTTTTCTTGGTTTGATGGGTGCTTTCAGTCCTTCTCTAGCAAGGATTGCTCCACATGTAGGTAGCAGCTCAAGGGGGGAGGAAGAAGAGGTTGAGCAACAGATGGAAAATGAGCTTGTGCTTGGAAGAAGAAGAAGAACTTCATCCTACATGATGCATCTTTTCCGGGGACTTCATGTGAGGATGGTGTCTGAATTTGAAAACCTTGAAGACAATAGGAACATGGATAGCAGCAGCATACTTGTGATTGATCCATTCAATGAAGGCGCCCTTATTGTGAGAGGCCCTAACTTGAACCACACAAGTAGTCCAAATGAGAATAATGTAGTTGGAAGCTCCCTGAATGACCTTGTGGTAGGATCTGGCTTTGATTTGTTACTACAACACTTGGCACAGATTGGTCCTGGTGGGTATGCTAGTGTGAATCCTCCAGCACAGAAGGCAGCAATTGAAGCATTGCCTAGTGTGACTAGTGAGGAGAAGTTGCAGTGCACAGTGTGCTTGGAGGATGTTGAGGTCGGGATTGAGGCAAAGGAGATGCCATGCAAGCATAAGTTCCATGCTGATTGCATTGTCTCATGGCTCAAACTTCATGGTTCTTGTCCAGTATGCAGGTTTCAGATGCCATATGAGGATCCAAATGTTGAAGCCAATGTGGGAATTGGAAATGGCAATCAAAACAGTGAGATAGTCAGAGCTGGAGAAGAGAGACCAAGAAATGGAAGGAGGAATTGGTTTCCAGTGCTGCAATCATTTAGCAATTTTCTTCCTTCTCCCTGATCAAAGCTTTCTTGTGTTTCAAGTTGCAGTTTTGTTGTTATCCTTGTAGGAAATTTCACACATGCGATTGATGCAGCTGCACTTCTGATTGTGATATAGCCGCAGAGAGCTAAAAAACCTTAATGCTCCGGCTAAAGTTGTATTAGTTAACCGTTTATTAAACCCTTTTAGGGTCTTGTCTTCATCATCTTCATCAAGCATGAACAGATAACCCTGGACACTGTCATGCCTCTTAAATCCTTCCATGTTTTAGATTTCCTAGTCTCACTTTCTTGTACAATTCAAATACGTATATGTTTGTAAATATTTGCAAAAGAAGAATAAGTTTTAGTACTATTTTCTGGTAAAATATACTGCATTCTTTTGTTTACCAATCCAAAAAGAAAATGAACATGGTATCACTGTTAATGTTTAGTTCCCGAGAAACAATAACATTAGTTTATAAAGTTACAAAAAAACAACTTTGAGTACATGATCTCTAACTAACTGACATTTTAGTTCTGAACTTTGGTTCACATCAATCACTGTGGTCCTTAATATTGTTGTACATTGGTCAATTCAATCCCAGACTTTATCAAATATCAATCATTTTAGTTCTTAACTTGGGTTCGTATCAATCAGTTTGGTCCCTCATATTGTTTTATACAGTGAATTTGATTTCTAATGTCAAGGATCAAATTGACTATTTTGTCAAATGCAAAAACCAAATTAACAGTGCTGTCAAAATCAGAGACTAGATTAATTGTTGTAGAAGTTAGGATCCAAATTTGCTTTTCATAAAATCAAGAACTAAATTGAGTAATGCTCAAATTTCAGGACTAATGGTATATTGATATTTAATTCTCACACCAGATTCCCTTCAATGAAATCAGAAAGAGAACAAAGAGCTATTTTGTGAAAACAAAAGTACAAAGAGCGTAAAAAGAAGCCTAAAAACTAAAAAGTGAAAAACTAAAAACAAGGGTTTGGTCCTAGTTCTAAGTCCTAGTCCTAGTCCTAGACTTTTGTCCTCAGTTAACAAACATCCAATATCTTGATCACAGTACTGGATTCAACTCGGAACAGTGCTACAATACTGTCTCCAGGGGTGCACAAGCCAGTTTTCATTGCATATGAAAGAGCAAACTTGATGGTTTCTTGTGTTGACTCAGTCTGGGAGGCTCCACAAGAACCAGTGGCCAAAACAGGTACTAGGCCGCGGTAGATAAGACTATGCCTTGCAGGGGCTTCTTCACTGCAGAACCATTCAAAAGAATCTGTGGTTATCTCAGGAACTACCACAGAGAGAATAGGCATGCTGGGTCTATACTTGGCCACAAGTTTTGAAGTGGTTCCACCTCTAGTCAGCACTAAGATTAGAGCAGCATTGATGCACCTTGCAGTCCTGACTGCTGCTGAAGCCATGCTCTCCAAAGGACTCATTGGAGTGGGAGCTGTTTCCATAATTCTTTTGAATAGATCACCGTAGTCTATGAAACTTTCTGCTTCAGAACAGATTCTAGCCATGGTTTGGACAGCAATCTCTGGATTGTCTCCTGCAGCAGTTTCCCCACTAAGCATAACACAGTCTGTGCCATCAAGGACTGCATTGGCAACATCAGTGGCCTCGGCTCGGGTAGGCCGGGTTGATTTGATCATGGACTCTAACATCTGGGTGGCAGTCACCACAGGCTTGCCTTGTATGTTTGATTTGTGTATCATTAATTTCTGAGCAAGAAAGATTTTCTCAATTGGAATTTCCATTCCCAAGTCACCTCTTGCCACCATGAATGCGTCTGAATTTGCAAGTATGTCATCAAAATTAGCAATGCCCTCTTGATTTTCAACCTAACAAAGACAAGAACATGACTAATAAGTATAGGAACTTTTTGCTTTAACATTTTTTCTTGTTTTCAGGTAATTGTATTGGTAACTTGCGAATCACTGAAAATGGAATCAAAGTGAAGATAACAGGTAATTTCTACAAGGAATTTTGAAAAAAGGGTAAAAACAAACATTTTGTCCAATCAAACAAGTCCTGTTGCATTCTAAAGAACGGTTGATATTTCATTTGATGATTTGACAATAAGATGGATGGATGGGATACCTTGGACATAAGAAGTATGTTTTTGGCATGCTCTCCAAGTAAGTTTCTGACCTCCACAAGGTCTGAACCTTTTCTAACAAAAGAGAGAGCAATGATGTCAATCTTATTAGGAACCCCCCACCCCAAAATGTCCTCCTTGTCCTTCTCTGTCAAGGTTGGAAGATCAACAACCACTCCGGGAAGATTAACATTCTTCCTCTCTCCCAAAACTGCAGAATTTTCACACCGACATCGAATCAGGCCATTCTCCTTGCTACATTCCAAGACAGTGAAGCTTATTGTCCCATCAGCACACAGAATATTACTCCCTGGACTCAAATCGTGTGCCAACTTCTTGTAGCTCATGCTGATCATCTTCTCATCACCCTTTATACTGTAATCAGTCGTGATTGTGATTTCTTGTCCTCTATGGATTTGTATAGGTTTCCCTTCTTTCAAAAACCCAGTTCTGATCTCTGGACCCTGCAATTTTTTTCAAACATAAACACCAAAACCAAATATGTCAAATGACCATTCTCAAATCATCAGTGACAGAATGAAGCTCTCAAAGTAGCATCACCAATGCCATGATGCACCTCAAAGAATATACCCAAAAAGAACAATTCACTCATTTGAATCTGTTGTATACCTACTTAACGTATTCTATTACCAATGTAACTAAAATGCAAAAATTGAAAATTAAAATAATATAACAAAGTAACTTGTAAAAGCAGGTAAAAGGTGAAAGAGTTTTGAAACCTTGGTATCCAACATGACAGCACAGAGAATGCCAGTGTTGTTCATTGCATTCCTGAGATTGTCAAGGGTCTCTTGGTGATAATAGTGAGAACCATGAGAGAAGTTGAAGCGAGCCACGTTCATCCCTGCCTTGAGAAGCTTCTCCAGCATCTCCACAGACCTACTTGATGGTCCCAAAGTGCACACAATCTTCGTCTTTGCCTTCACACCCTTTTTCTCCATTCTTCCACCCATCAACACCTTTTCCATTCCCTCCTTAGATATCAATGTACTATTCTTCCTGATAAATCATCACACAAATAAAGCACGAAAAATAAGAACTTTATATTAATAAGAAAAAGGGTTCATCTATGAACCAATTTTTGACACTTGCACAAGGAATATACATGCAAGTACATGGCAGGGCAAGATGCTACAAAACTTGTTTCACAAATTAGCTTGAAGCCCAAGCAAATTCGTCCACGAAATGTATGTGCTTTCTTGTACAAATCATTGTGCAAGATCAACTTTTGACGGTTAAAACTTGAAATAGAACGAATATGCTCATAAAGTACACACATGATGTGATCAATCATTAACTAAATCGAATATAATGTACCGTGTAATTGACTTCCAGAGAAAAAATGTTGAAACTCGAAGCAAGAAGAATTGGAATTCACCAAAAGAAGAAGATTTGAAGCGTAGTGAAGTAAAACCGTGAGACGAGTCCCTTGTATATATAGGCAAATGGAGAAATCTTGTAACCATGCATTTCGCAGAAAAAGACAAGATTATGATAAAATCTTTAAAATATTAATGTCACATAATCTATTTATAAGTTTTCCTTTTTATTTTATTTATGATTTTGTAATCCTTTCTAATAATATGATTTAATTGCGATTTACTTTAAATTTTGAATTTTGTTTGGCACTTTATCAAGTTGAAGATTTTCTTTAGAAAAATTATTTCTAATATTACGATGATAATCCATCCTAATTTGATTTTATTTCTCAAATATTAGATTTTTACACATCGTATCACCAAAGATGGCTTTCATGATTTAAATAATATTTTTTATAATAAGTACACAAATTAATGCGTGGATATAAATAATGATTTAAGAAAATGAAAAATTATCAAGAGCAATTTATTTATTTATTAATTCATTTGTTAAGATAAAATCTATTAAACTATAAAATATACGCTACACTAAAAATTTATCCAACTAAAATCTATCATATTAAATATATATATATATATATACATATATATATATTAATTAGTTATTTGTTTAGCTTTTTTTTATCTAAATTGTAGTGGTTTCAAATCTGCTAGTTAGATAGGATTTAAGGTAACAACTTAAATATACGCATTTATTTTCTTAAAAGAAATCCGTTGGAATAAAACGAGACTATAAAAAGTATTTTATACAGTCATATAATTATAAATTATGATTAAAAATGGTAAGATATTAACTTTTGTAATACTTATTCTAAAATTTACATATAAGATTACTTTAAATTAATTAATAATATAAAAACATTTACAAATTTAAGAAAATGAATTTTTGAAAATAAAAAATATTTAATGCCAGTTTTCTACCATCGATTTTTACTTGCTTTAATAATTTTGGGCATTTTTTATACTAATATTAAGGAGTACATTTAACCATTTTTAACTTAACTATCTAATTCAGTCTTTTTTTTTCAACTATATTTTCCTAAAGTGTCCTTTTTCACTGGAATTTCCTTAAAATATCTAGGAAAGTACAAAATAAATATGTTGAAACTAACTTCATTGTAAAAATAGTAAATTAAATTATTAAAAAGTAAACAAAAAGTATATGTTATATAACTTTATCCATATTCACTTTTTTTTTTCTATAAGGAAAGGGTGTTAAAATATGTTTTAAGAATTTATAATAACCATGTAAGATTTAATAGAAAATAAAATTGTATACAGGATTGTTTTAAAAGGTTTAATATATAAATGCTCTAAGTTGGTGGAGGGAGTTGTGTTCCATAGGATTAAAGAGATAGATTGTACAACTATGATTCATGAGATTTGAAACTCTATAGCTAATTCTCTCATTTGAGCTCTTCTCCCTACAAATATACTCGTTTCCCCTTCTCAAACATTGAATCAAACTTTATTAAGATACTACTTCATTATAAATCTCATTACTTGGATTGAGCCTTATAATGTTACTATACATTTTTTTTATTACATATAAACTTTTCTTAAACATATATTATTATTAGTGGTTACTTTAAGAATATAATATGGGTGTTTACAACTGCACCTTGACGAAGTTCTTCCTACAATCATTTGTGCAAAAAAGTTAACGACAATGGTTTTTTAACAATTAAACGAAGGTTTCAAAACTACTGTCTATGCACTCGTAATCTATTTTATTGAGACATATACGACTATTCTGGAACCGTCGTGTATAAGTCACACATAAACGATAATTATGGTTATAACTGTCGTTTTAGACCTTTTTCCCTGACACTGCCAACATTGTGCATGCTCGAGGTCTAAAACGACGGTTATGACCATAATCTCCGTTTTAGACCCTTTCCTACAGAGCAATACAACAATACTATTGATTAGTTATCCTAGAGTTATAGAAATTAAGGAAATATGTTGCCCAAGCACGTCTCACATAATCTATGGCGGCCAAAGGCAGTGGTTGCTCATCAATAAAGAACTGCATTACAAAATAAGGTTCACATTAATTAGTATTAAGATACATATACTTTAAAGAATTATAAAGAATAATTTATATACTATTACATGCTCCCAATATTTTTAATGTCTACTCTTACAATGGTAACCATTCATTGCATAACTAATAGCCACACTCATAGCCTTCCGGTTGTCTATTGCACTATAATTCAATAGAAATTAAAAGTTAATATTGATAAGCAATGAAAAGAGGAAGACAAAAATTACAAACCTTTAGATTCAACCATGTTAGTTTTTGATATTTTGCACTGTGTCGACCTATAAGTATTTTATATTCACACCATGCCTTGATTAATACAAAAAACCGCGTTAGTAGGCGTTTAAGTAACATACGAAATCAAGTTTATAACAGTCTTATCAATTATGGATAACACAAGTAACTGCCAATGACCCTTATATCATCCATGAAAAGAGTTAGTGAATATTTAAAACAAGAAATAGTAATACTTGGCAAATTATAATTGAGCTTACTCATTAATATAAGGCAAAGATAAATTGTTTTCCCTCTGAACTCAGACTGTTAGTGATGTATGACGGAGTTTATGCGTTCTTTCCTCCAATTGGATTAATCAAATAGGGATCCAAGAATCCATAGATATCTTGATTCCCTCCATTATTAGAAACTTCAGACAAATACCTACAAGTTATTAGTTAAAGCATAATCAATAATAATTTAACATAAAGTAAATTAAAATATAGGTAAAGATACTTACATCATAAAAAAATGAACTATAGTTATATTAAGTGTTGATTTTTCTCGGCAAGTGTACCGAATCAACTGTAATATAGTACTCTTTAAAGTACGAATGTCGAACCCACAGAGAACAATTCTAATTAAGATGTTTTGTTGTAAAACTCATTAAGTATAGAAAATAATTTTGAGACTTTGTTCATAATCAAATTAAAGATTTCACAAATAACTCGGAGAGTTAGGGTTTGATTCAACCAAAACCAAAGCTAACTTATCAAATATAGAGAAAGATACTTGGGATTGAATTGCGTCTATCTCAATCATAAGATAATTTCTCAAATACTGATTCCTTAGATATCTAACAAATCATCCAGCTTTATGAACAAAATTATGATGCAATTAATAACCTGGAATCTATTCCTAGCATTACAAGTTATCAAGTATTTTCGTCTATTTCAGATCCTTAAAGGTACTT
>Ga0123342_1006873_pt1 | contig 15463 bp, 10 predicted proteins | sample Turbeawhitnodule_FD_89960 | JGI IMG/M metagenome (GOLD analysis project Ga0123342, IMG submission 89960) | Root nodule microbial communities of legume samples collected from Mexico - Turtle bean Mexico white nodule | ecosystem: Host-associated > Plants > Roots > Nodule | place: Mexico: Nepantla... | reverse complement strand
GTGCTCCTAAGATGCCTACTTCAAGTACCCCAATAGGCTGCTTCCATAGCTGTCTAGCTGTTGGTCTTTGGTCACTTGAGTACAAAGTGGACTCATCAAGGACGTGGTATCCACCTTCAAGGCTAATTCTTAGGTGAATCCTGCTTGAAAATTTAAGCTCATTTCTCCTATCAGCTTCCATCATTCCAAAACCAAACTTCTCAAGATTGAACCAGCGCGAATGAACTGGCCTGTGGTCTAGCCGCTTCTCAAAGAGGGTCAGTGGCAAGATCATCTTCCCAAGTACTTCATCTTTTGAAGGGTGCACGCGATCCTCCACAGTGATTGTCAACTTCTCCTCAAATGGTTCAGCCGCCACAAAGACCAAATCTTCATTCCAAAGTGGTGTGGTTGTCCTAGTTGGACATATCTTGGTCTTCAACACCTGGCTCCCCATCTGCGCCTTGACAAAAACCTCTGGCAGCCGGTTTCTGTCACTTGGTATCACATCTTGTGCTTCAATGACATTCACCCTGAGATACCACAGTTTTGGTGACAAATAAACCTTTGATCTGGCATTGAAAACACCCTCTCCGTACACAGTGGCAGCATCAGAATGCCAAGCCTCTGAGAAGGCCTCATCAGCTTGAGTTCCCATCCACACTGCAAGCATGATGTCACCTCCTCGCCGGTCCTCGAGTCTGTACCACTGAGGAGCCAGTGGACTATCCGGGGGAACTCTGGTTGGAACCTCGTTGAGATCAAATGCCACCCTTCCAATACAATCATCTCTTCCCAACATTTCTTTGTCTTTCACTAGGACTTCCAAAACAGAAGATTGAATTCTGTCTTTGGAGAAAGCGTAGACTTGGTTCCATTCTGGGTTTGTTTTATTCTCTATGTGCTTTGTTCTCCCTTTGTAGTTCCCCAGCTTCACTTCCACGTAAGGATCACAGCTTGAGGAAAGAGTGCTGCGGTGAAGATCCTTGGCTTTCACTACCCGAACATACAGATAGAACATCTGCTCAACAAGGTCATGTGTGCTTGTGAATCTTTCACCACCAGTCATCCACCCTCTTCTGGCATTTGGCCACCGCTCCCCCCCGAGCTGTGGATCGGTCTCCCTCAGATTGTAGTCTTCATCTTGCCCACTAGGATGAACTTGAGGACCAACTGAGTGCATTGTGGCTGGAGTACCTCTTTGTCTTCTCTTTATTGGAATCATTGGCGAATGCAGCTTGTTGTTTGTGTAGTTGCAGTGTTATCTGTAGGACAGGCTCTATGCTTTCTTTTAGATCTTGACCAGTATCAATGCCACTACACTGCAGCTGAGTTTACTTTCTCAGCTCCTTTTGTGATCGATTTTGGGGTGTGCTCTTTGTGATCAGCTTTTGATGTTATGTCAGTAAGAATATTTTCTGTGATTGGGAATGGACAATCAGGAAGATCGGTAGTGTTGGATTTGCATTCTTGTACTTTTGGTGAAGTTGGAGATGACAGGTTTTCTAATTCTGAAGTAGGAAAGCTAAAAGAAGCTTTGGGATTGGACTTCAATAGTTTGGTGAAGGTAAGGTTTTGTTGCATCCAAATGGAATAACAGTTTCTGATTCCAAGTGGGGTTCAGGTTCTTTAGGACAATTCTGGTTCTTTTAATTGGTTTTCAAACTCTACTTCAACAAATGCACTTGTGATCTCTCACTGTGTTTGGGTATAAGATCATGAGCATCAATGATCTCCACTGCTCCTTCATATCCTATTCTTCCTTGTATCTATGCCACAGCAAGCTAAAGCTTATATGGCTGCCCACAAGTAACCCAATATTCGATTCTGAAGCAACCAAATTCTACTTAAGAAGGCAAAAGCTGGAAGAAAACACAGTGGTGGCGGTTGTCTCACTTTCCTACACAATAGAACTCCTCACACTACCTTGGTTTAAGAAAGGAATAATTTGATGAAGAAGCTGCATGAGCTTTAGTAGTAGTAATCTAAATATGAAAAAGAACCATAAAATAATGGACAAAAGGCCTCTTGTTAACTCATATTTCTGTAATTATTAGTTTTATCTTAGTGATTATAAAACATGACAATTGTTACCTGGTATGAAACATGAAATGCTAAGTAGTAAATAGCAAATAGTTGAATTTGTTTTTACTAGGTTTGTGTGAAGGTGATGTAATAACTTAATGAATGGGGTTATTTGCTTAAAGGAACTGGTTGAAAGGATCAGTTCTTTCTTCAATGTGCAGCAATGTAAAAGTAGAGAAAAAGTGAGTAAAACAGGACGTGAAAGGCAGATTTGAAGCAGCAAGAAAGCAAAGGTGGCTTAGCTCAAGTGCTTGTGGTGTGACATTGCTCAAAGATGCTTTCCTTGTGCTGTATTTCCCTTCTCCTTTTAAGAATGTATATTATAATTTCTCTCTTCCATCTTCACATGCTTATGTTTTTAAATTTTCATATTTTACCTTGCCAACGCAATCCCTGCCAAAAGTTGTTCATAGGTGCTTTGGTGTTAACTTTTTAGGACGGACAAAGACTAAGGGTGATGCAACAGTAACAAAAGATGAATATGAAACTTCAAACATAGAAGAAACCAAAAACACATTCTAGAGTTTTACCATTGTTTGAATCTTGATATATATTTAGTCCTAAAGAATTTCTGATTCAATTCACGTAAACTTTTTGATAAGAGAACAAAGTTGATGCAGAGTGGCAATGGAATATGATTTTTATCTAACGTTGGTTCTGGCTAAGATACATAAGACACTTTATGAAGTTGTTCGTTACTTGCTGGAATGAATATTTGCCTTGAGATTAGAAAGTTTTCCTAGTTACGAAATTTATCACGAGTGCAAATGTGATTAGATTGAACTCTGTTCTTGGAAATCACTATTTAATTGGGAAACACTAGTAAAGGTTTTAGTATTATCATATAATAATAAATTGTTGTGTATTTCAAAATTAAAAGGGATTCCAAAAAGGGTTTACAAGGAGGTTAATACAATTTTCCTTTTAATTTTTTGTTTGGATTAATATTATTAAAAAAAAATAGATAAGAAACTAAAACAAATAGATTGAAAAATGTGTATCTTTATATGATAAAAGAAAAAGAAAGAAGTACAAAACTTTATCTTCACTTTTTAAGATGAGTAGAAAAGAGAATGAAATAAATAAATTATATAGAAAGTATTGTATCAATTAAAAATAGTTATTACTCTATTTTTTAACAAAAATAATATATATATATAGTTAGAAAAATATATTATAAAAAAGAATTATGCAACACCTCGTGCACATTTCCATCCAAATTCATTGTTAAAAATAAGAAACTTATAATTTTTTTAAATTTCTCTCCCAACAAATAAAAAAAATATTCAATGTTTTTCCTAAAATCTTTCTTCTTAAATCTATCCCTCCCAAATTTCCTATTGTAATAATAGTCATACTTAAGATGCAATTTATTAGATTTTTTAATAAAAGTACTTTGATTATTGGTTTATACAGATTAAGTAATATCCATTACAAGAGTTATTTTAATTTATATTTTGTGGATGTTACTATACCACGTCACTTTTGTGTGACTTATTGATGAATAAAATCAAATAAGGTGTATTAGTACCATGTTTTTTAACATGTTTTATGATTGATTAAACTTTTTTAAAAAATTTAAAATTACGAAAGAAAAATATTCAATACGAAGTAACATTCATAAAAATTGTAATTTTTGATCAATTTTAATTAATTTTAGAGAGTGCAGTATTTTGCTATAGTTTCTCACATTCTAGTTGTCTTTATAAATTTAAAATTTTATAAGATTTTGGAAACAAAATATGAAGATATTAATATTAACTATATAATTAATTGATAATTACTTATTAAAATATTATTAACTCATTCAAATATTGTTGTTGTTATTATTATAAACGAATTTTCAATTGTATTCGAAAAATAGAGTTACAAAAACATATTTTTTAATGATTAAAGCGTTTATTATTTGAAAAAAAAAAGATAAAACATTAATAATAGATTTGATTTTGAAATACGAAATTGTAATTTTTAATTTGTGGACATGATACCGACTCTGTTTATTTGATTTGGATGCTAATTATTCTAATAGATAATTTTATCCTTGATATTTACTTATTCTTATCTATTATAATTATAAATATGCATAATAAGTTAAACTTATTTAACTTATTGAAATTATTTTATTTTATTCTTGTGGATTATATATATATATATATATATATATATTGCTTTCAGTTGAGTTTGTTCAATATTTCCCAAACTTTATTATGAACTTTTGTTCATTGTTGCTAGATTTAGTAATAAGAGTAGGTTTCTCTTCCAATATTGCAAGATCAAGAACTATGGCATTGGCACATATGTGAGAATTCATTATATTAAAACCCAATGCTTCACAAAATTTCACATAAGTTGAATCATAAAACTCATATTATACTTATAATATTAAAAAAAAAAGTATATTAATGTTCTCCTTTAGATCAACTCAATATAAAAAACAATGATATTAATATAACTATAATAATAACAATATTAAAACATAAACTAGCTATTTTGGAGTATATAAGTAAAATTAATGGTGTACATAAAATTGTTTACAATTATATTTATTAATTATAAGAACAAAATTTAATTATGATACATACTGTCTAATAATAAAGAATTTCAATAAATTCATAAACTAATAAATATATAATATTTTATTTTCTAAATAATTGCCATAAATTATCATTAATTTAAAGTTAAATAAACTTAATTTAGCTATTTTAATAACTAATAAAATTTATTTTTATTTTTTAATACGAGTATACATGCATATGCATATGCTTGTTGTTATTAATCATAAATAACATTTTTTTATTAATTACATTCTAAGCATATATCATTCAAATAATAATTGAATGTTAGAGATCTCATCAACCAAAATATTTATTTTATGCTAAATTTGAATTATATAACTCAACTAATATGAGATTGAACGTCCCACTCTCATATAGTTAGTTTCATGCTCCTATTTTGTGAAAGTCTTTTACAACTCCAAATGTCTATTATGAAAAATGAGTTAATATTGTATTATTAACAAGGTTTGAGACCCATAAAGCTAAAATCTTTAAAAGAAAACAATCTTGTTACATATTTATTTGGAGAATCTACCATGGACTTATTGTTGACGTCTCACAACACAAGCCTAACTCCTATAACATCCTCAATGGGTCTATAACTTTCATCCATGACATTTTTTATATATATTAACGTGTTACAACTCTAATTATAATGTGTGAAAAATGATTTATTAGTATATCATGCATAATGGTTAGGTGATTTTGTAAAATTGTTTGAATTGCTAATTATATATTCGTTCTTGTTTGACTATAATGTATGGAGAGTTGAATTGAAGATGAAGGATAAAGAATTTACCTTTGGACCAAAAGTTATAAGCAATAGTTAGGGCAAAATACTATTTGCTTAAGAATGTAACACTTCAAGCATCACAATTTAATTGTGACTTGATCCACATAACTTCTATCACGGAACAATTAATGTACATTGCAACAACCTCCTTCTTGATAACTATCATGTTATAAAAGAACTTCAAATGTGACTTAACATATGTGGCATTCACCACAAGATAATTGATGCAACTTTCGATAATTAACCCACTATAAATGGAACTTGTGACATTGATTATGATATCAATTGTTAAAACTATAGGTTAAGCTCAAGAGAGACTGAATTTGAACTATGAAAGATTTCCGCAATAGGTTGAACATTTTTTCACTATATCAAATTCATTAAGGTTGTAAAAACAAGTTTTATTTCACATGTAGTATTAAAGCTTTTTTTTTTTTAAATTTCAAAAACCAAATATATAATGAGCAATATATTAATTAAAAATGTATGAGAGAAGAGATAAACACAAATATTTATATTGGTTCACGCTATCAAAGGAACTACATTCAGTTACCTAATCATATTATTAAGGAATATATCAGTTATCATGTGATATTATTAGTCATTATAAGTTAATTAATTATTAATAAAATTATATATTCGTTATCATATGATATAACTAGTTATTATATGACATAATTAGGCTTTATATTCCTTTTCAGTAGTTACAATTTTGTTAGTATATATATACTATACTTCTTCAATGAGAATTTATCCAATTTGAAACCAATCTCTCTATTCTTGGCATGGTATCAAAGCACGATCATACTTTCTAAAAACACCCATACTCACATGGCAGACAATTCGAATGGTTATGGATCAGATATCAAAACCACTACTCTCTCACACTCATTCTATATTCATCATTAAGATCAATCAGACTATGTCTTGGTTCCTATCAAATTAAATTCAACTTCTTCTAGTGTAGTACAAGGATTCATCGCAGAGCATAAAATTGGCTCAATCAATCAATGCATTAAATCAAAATAATTTTTGTAATGTTGACGCATACGTAAATGTCGCAGGTTTGATTCCATCAACTCTTGGGTCTGTTAATTATAGTAGCGCAAGTTCTTGGATTTTGGAATGTCCCATGTGTCCTATATTCATCACAAACTCACACTTAAAAATGTCCTATGTTTCCCATCTTTTAATTTGAAATCGGTTTCAACAACAAACTCACAAATGACCTAAATTGTTGCATTCTATTCTTTTATGAATTTTGTATTTTGCAGGACTTGGTTTCAGGGAAGATGATTGACTTGGGTAGACAATGTGGTGGTTTATGCTACATGCATCCATCAAAGAGTAAATCAGTTATTTTCCACGTCTCACAGTCGTTCGACTTATGGCATTTACGCTTGGGTCATCCATCTTTTTTTCGTTTTAAATTAATGTCACATTTACTCTTTGATCATCCTAAAGAACTAGGAAATAATTGTACAATTTGTCCAAAGGCTAAGCAGGCACATTGTTGACAATTGTTGACAATTTTTCTCGTTCCACATGGACTTTTCTCATGCATCATAAATCAGAGACACAAATTTTATGAACTAATTTCATACAATTCGTCAAAACTCAATTTCAAACAAATGTTCAAACGATAAGAGTGGATAATGACACAAAATTTATTCCTCTTCGCAATTTTCTTCAAAATAAAGAAATCGAGCTCCAAAATTCTTGCATTCACACTCCACAACAAAATGGAGTTGTTGAACAAAAACATCGGCACATTTTGAATGTTACTCGTTCTCTCATGTTTCAATCAAATGTTCCACTTGAATTCTAGGAGGAATGTGTCTTAACAATTTACCTCATAAACCGAATTCCAACACCTTTGTTATCTAATAAATCTCCATTTGAGGTCTTATATACCCGTCCTCCTTCTCTTGTACATTTACGGGTTTTTTTATTGTGAATGTTACGCAACCAATGTTCACCCTAAACAAAAATTTGACACTCGTGCATCTATTTGTGTCTTCATGGGGTATCCACATGGTCAAAAGGGGTATAATTTTTTTGATTTAAAAAAAAAAAAAAGATCCATCAGCCATGACGTATATTTTCAAGAAAATATTTTCCTTTTTCGTTCCAAATCTTTCTAGTTTCCTCAAAATTCATCACCATATTTTCCTCCACCTCACAACATTTCTTTCGATACACCGATTCAATCAATATCCTCTCCTGATTTTTCTCCCAATTCCACGCTTCCCTTACTTCACAATCCTAAATCACCTACACCTTCCTCTAATATCGCTATTCTAGAATCCTCATCCCCATAAACAACCATACCACCCTCATCTCATTCTCCATTGCTTACTCCATCTTCTTCCTCACCTTTCGCGATGTCAGAACCCTCCAATCTGTCACCAATTTTGACCCTCAATGAACCTCCTCTACGTCGTTCCACTTGTCCTATTTAACCTCCTGCATGGCAAAAAGACTATGACATGTCTTCCCACATTAATCATTATTCGACGCAATAAGTTCTTGCAAAGGTACAAGGCATCCCCTTTCTTCTCATTTGTATGTTTTTCGTTTTTCTCTTCGTCACCATGCCTCTTTAGCCCTCTTAACAACACACAAATAACCATCTTCCTTCAAGCAAGCTGACCGTGATCCACTTTTGGTGCCAAGTCATGTCTGTTGAACTTCAAGCTCTAGAATGCAACAACACATGGCAGATGGTTTCTCTTCCATTGTGGCACAAACAAACATCACAAAATTGGTTCTCCACTTTGCAACTACTGTTAAATCTGATGGTTACGAGTTCTTAGATATATTAAAGGGACGCCAGGTCAAGGTCTTTTTCTACCATATGAAAATAATTTAACTCTTAATGAATATTGTCATTCTGATTGGGGAGGATGTTGTACTACAAGGTGTTATGTTTCTGGTTGCTGTGTTTTTCTCGAATCATCACTCATCTCTTGGAAATCGAAGAAAAAAACAAATGAATCACGTTCGTCGGCAGAAGCAAAATACAAAGAAATGAAAAATACTTTTATGGAATTGGCTTGGTCGAGATATATACTTCGGATTTGAAGGTTGAATTGCACAAACCGGCTTTGTTATTTTGTGACAATCAAGCAACTTTACATATTGCAGCTAATCCAGTTTTTCATGAACGTACAAAACACATTAAGATTGATTATCACATAATTCGAGAAAAACTTCAAGCATGTGAGATTCATCCATGTTATGTTTATGTAAAGATGCAGTTGGTAAACATTTTTACAAAAGCACTTGGTAAAGAGCAATTTGAATTTTTATGCAACAAGTTGGGAGTTCTTGATTTGCACTTTCCAACTTGACGGGAGTATTAAGAAATATACTAGTTATCATATGATATTATCAGTCATTATATTATTTAATTAGTTATTAAGAGAATTATATATCAATTATCATATGATATAATTAGTTATTATGTGACATAATTAAGTTTTATATTCCTTTTCAGTAGTTTCAGTTTTGTTTGTATATATATACTATACTCCTTCAATGAGAATTTATCAAATTTGAAACCAATCTCTCTATTGTTGACAAATTCTTACACAATATTTTAATATATTGTAATTTCTATTTAAACCAATTCTAATATCTTTTATTCTCTATTTACAAGTGACTAAAAGAAATTTAATATGATAAATATAGATGCTAGAGTTCTTTTAGATTTAAAGGGGGTGATTTTTAAGTATAAAAAAACAAAAGAGTAAAGTTTATTATAAAAAATAGTAATAAAATATTATTATTACTTAAAAATATTTGTAATGGTGGGTGAAGCCACCATAGCTCTAAGTAGTTCCATTTAATGAGTAATATATTTTATTTAGATTTTATTTTATTTTTAAGCATAATTCATAAGAATGTTGTAAAAAACTATGGTCACAAATATACTAATTTATTTTATAAATTCATGAAACTTTTTACGATGACGTAATAATAATCATATAATAAAACTAATAATAATATTATTAATAATAACAACTACAATATAATAATAACTCCCATAATTATAATAAAAATTTATCTAATTAGTTGCATAAATAATGTTTCTACTTAATTTTAATTAAATTTTAAAATCACAATTTCAATTAATACAATGAAGCATTATGGTAATAAAAATTATATTTAGGGTTTTGTATGTTAGTGGTCATGACTTTGATAAAAGAATGCCCCTTGAGTGTGTAAATATGTTTGGAAGAGACCATACATGTTAATAAAATACTTCATTTATTATTGATGTTTAAGAATTATATATTATTAAATTTAAACAAATTTAAGATTTACACATGGGAATATTATAATTTATTTATGTATTTTTGTTTATCAAAATGGAATTATGGAAAACTTTTTAAAATTTTAACATCTTTTAGATACTGTAATTTAAGATGTATAAGAATTTTGATGTAACATTCAATTCAATAAGTTGGTGTAGGTCTTTCTATTTATACATCTTAAATTATACATTTTACTATGTTTTTATTATTTTTCTATAAAATATATTTTTTTAAGAATGGTTTTGAAATGTACAATACAAAATCTTTTTAATATATTTAAAAGAATATTTTTGAAAATTATAAGAGTTATAATTTATAAAAAGTTATTTTCCTTATTATATTGAGAGGTGTGTTAAGAAAACATGCACCTGGAGAACAAATTTGTGTTTTTTTTTCCTCTTTATTGTATAAAAATAATGTAAAGTACATTTAAAAAAAAAAAAAAAGTTAAACATTTCTTTGCCTCTCTTCTCTTCCTAACAACTAGAACATTCCAATTGCTAAACACATTAGGGTTTTTGGAAGGGGTTTTAGGGCTATTGCTTGCAACCAGAAACCCCCAATTCTCCTTCCAAAGATTCAACTTTTATTATTGAGGTGCTCCCAAATGCTTCGCTCCAATGGCGTTAGGCTCCTCCGTTCTCTGCCCGCTAAATTCGTCCGTCATGCTGACGAACCTGTACTGGACAACCCTTCCACTCTCTCTCTCGCCCTTGATTTGTCATTCATTATTATACTTCAAATTTTGAGACGTTTTATCTGTCTACTTTGATGGAATTTTGTTTTGCTTGGTTGATTTGTTTTGGATAAATCTCAGATATGTGAAGGAGTGAGCCAAAGGGGTTATAGGACATTGAGTTCGGGACTTGGTAATCCATACAGAGTTATCGGGAACTTAACTCCAAAAGGTATGTGTTGAAGACAATAATGCAAGTTTCAATTTCTTGTTTTTGTTTTTTTAATTTTGTTGTGCAATTATACGAAGGAATGAGAATATGTGGAATAAGTCAGTTTTGTTTTGGATTAGTTTGACAGTTGTTGCTCCTATTATTATTTTTCCCGATGTTATATTGAACATCTTATTACAAAAGGAACGCTATGATTTTCTGGTTTTTTTGCTGAGCTATTTCTGCTCTGTCTAATTGCAGTTGGAGATGGTATTGCTTTGAAGAACTGGTTGCTGTATGGAGCAGCTAATACATATTGGGGGACATCTAGGTCCATTCATGGGTCAGGTATAAGATGCTTTGTGTGCTTGCCTTACTTTCCATTCCTGCTGATGTCACATCGAAATGCATTTCAAAATCTTCTTTGGTTATTCATGGCTTGTTTTTGTCTTTTCCTTTGGTGGTGAAGTATAAGTGGCCTGAAGTTAATGCTACTTTTATTGAAGTAGCCCTGCATTATCTGTTTTTGTCATTCCCCTGGATGGATATATTTGTTTATTGACCCTTGCATTTGAATGATTTCTTTTATATCCTCAATGACTTTTCAGCATCATTGGCTAGAGACTATTACGAAGTGCTTGGTGTGAGTAAGAATGCAAGTACTTCTGAAGTTAAGAAGGCATACTATGGGGTAGGTTTTACTTTACTAGTATTAATATACATGTGTTTTTGTATCAGCAAACATTTTTTAAGTTTTAGGTGAACATTTGGCTTATTTAAATAAAGTATTTATTTTATTTACTGTTTGTTTTCTCCATGTTATGCAGCTTGCAAAGAAGCTCCATCCAGACACAAACAAAGATGATCCTGAAGCTGAAAAGAAGTTTCAAGAAGTTTCAGTGGCATATGAGGTGTACTCTTGTGCTTGTTATTTACCTAGAGCTCTACTGTAAATTGTTATGTGATGAGTGAACTTGCTTATGTTTTCTTGGCTCTTCCCCTTTGAATAACTGCATTGTAGGTTTTGAAGGATGAGGAAAAGCGTCAACAGTATGATCAGGTCTTATGTCTTTCCTGATATATTTTTGTTACCTTTTTCTGTTACACTATTGGGGTAAATTTATAGGACAGGTTACTGATTTTATGCACAAGACACCTACATTGTAGATCATAATATAACAAGGAAATAATAGCTGGACTTGAGCAGAAGACCTCTGTTTTATGGAGTTGGAGGATAGAGATATTTGAGGGGGAAAATGTTGAATGAAGTGAAAATTAGCACCTTTTGTTTTAGATGTGTTTGCGAGAGCTGTAAAAATCATGTTATTGCAATAATTGATTATATGATATGTATAGTCAATTATTATAGATTATATAATCAAAATTAGTTTTTGTTACAGTAAGTTTGTTCAAAATTAGTTTTAAGATAATAAATTTTGTTTGAATTCAATAGAAAAAAATCAGCTTTTACATAAGAAAAAAAGTATAAAGCTGAAAGGGAAAAAAGGCTATTGGAAAATAGTTATAAGCTGCAAATTTCTAGATTCATAGTCAGCTTAATTTTCAGAAAAAAATGCTTTTTACAAATCTTAAAGATAAACACAGCTGATATTGGAAACAACTGTAATCCCCAAAAATGTCTGAAATCTCGAAATTAATCTTTTCCAAACATGCTCTTATTTTATCTTATTTATTAATTATCTCTATGATTTGATTTGATTTAATATGGATTTGTAGATTGGCCATAATGCGTTTGTAAACCAACAAAGCTCTGGTTTTGAAGGTGATAGCGGCTTTAATCCATTCGAGCAGATATTCCGAGATCATGTAATGACTTGCTGCTTTCGATATTCTTGCTATTGGTCATGTCTAATTGTATATTGGTTGATCCTCTATAATTTTTTAGTAGTTTAGTCTGCATTGCTGTAGAGTTTTTATTAGGATTTTTTCTTAGTAGAAATGAATATGTATGCAGTTCTACTGTTAAACATGTGATGTTCTAATGGAAGGATCTGTTGTTGTTGCGTGCTGTTCAGACACTAATCACACAACTGCATCAGTTAGTGGTTCAGATTAATGGCAGAATAATCTATTTAGTTTTTAAATAGTTTACAAATGCGCTTGCTTCAATAATCATACAAGCAATCAAGCATCCTAATTTGTAATTGTTATGTTTGGTTGTGCCTCTCCTGCTTTTAAATTTAATTGTAGTAGAAAAGAGTATTAGAAAATAGTGATTCAATAAATTATTGCACTAAAATAGAACAAAAATGTCTAAGAAATTTGCTTGAATTACTTGTCCCACATTTGAAGACTAGTGTGATTTTTAATCCTCTAACCATTTCCCTCAAATGGTGATCAGGATTTTGTCAAGAACTTTTTTCATCAGAATATTGGTGGAGAAGATGTCAAGGTTCTTTCTATCTTCATATCTTCTGGACATCTTTAACTATTCCAGGACTTGTTTGAGAAAATGCAGCTTGTTCTATTATTGTTCACAGACTTTTATTGAACTATCTTTTATGGAAGCTGTCCGAGGATGCACCAAAAATGTTACATTTCAAACAGAAGTGCTCTGTAACACTTGTGGTATGCTCATGACTTAAACATAATTTACATGCTTAATTCTTAGCGGTCTCTACTACATGTAGTTTAGTTTGCAAGGCCTATGGTCCTGGAAGGTGACAAATTCTTTATCTTTGTTGACTATTTCAGGTGGGAGTGGTGTTCCTCCTGGTACAAGACCTGAAACTTGTAAGCGCTGTAAAGGGGCAGGAGTGGTCAGTATTGTCTTAAATATAACTTCCTTTAATAATGCTTATTATTGTTATGATAAATGTTAACTTGATGGCTTTTGTTATATGTCCAGACATTTGTACAAACTGGCATATTTAGGATGGAGAGTACTTGTGGTACATGTAAGGGAACTGGCAAAATTGTATCGGTATGATGCAAATGTTTATTTTTTTTTCATATTAATTCTCTTATTCTGTAAATTTGGATATGATGGATTTGCCTTTGATTCATGTAACTTTCTGTGTTGCTTAATATTGTTGCTTTTTTTCATTCTTATTTAGCGAAAATCCATATTTGAACTTTTTTTTTATCCTATTTCATTAATTTTTAAAGAAATTATACAATCAATATTGTAGGTTCATCATATGCATGTGTTTGTACTGATTTTTCATACCAATTGCTAGTAATTTTGTTCTTTTCTTTCTTGGTGTCAGAATTTCTGCAAGTCATGCAAAGGGGCAAAGGTTACCAAAGGAACAAAATCAGTCAAATTGGATATTATGGCTGGTAAGCATTATTTTTAAAATTTTACAATGCATTGTTATTGTGTGAATCATATTCATATTACAATTTTCAAAGAAAAAAGTCAAATGAATGAGTAGTTTCCCTATGGATTTTCCTTATACTGCTTTTCGGAATAAAATTTGTTTGGTAGAAGCTAGAAAGAGATCCATTACTAAATCTGAGTTTTGCCATTATACATTAGTATTAATCTGGCAACAAACACAAACAGAAAGAAGCTACAGTTTTTTACAATAGTAAAGTTGATGCTTTTGATCACTTACCTTTTAATAATTTAGAGCGATATTGGGTGTTGACTATCTTTCTATTGATTAATTTGATTTTATTAACTGAGGGAGCTAAAAGGAAAAAATGGGTTGACTGATTGGCATGCTTGTACATTTGCAGGGATTGACAACAATGAAACTATAAAGGTTTATCGAAGTGGCGGTTCAGATCCCGATGGAGATAATCCTGGTGATCTTTTTGTTACTATTAAGGTGACTGTTCAATATATTCATTGCTTGGTCATGATTTTCATTTTTCTCCTACATCTTCTAACAAGCCAAATCATTTATTTATCATTTTCCTTTGTGCAGGTCAGGGACGATCCTGTCTTCCGTAGAGAAGGATCTGATATTCATGTAGATGCTGTCTTAAGTATCACTCAGGTAATGTTTGTCTATTAAAAGTTTTAAGCCTAATTCTAGTTGATTTTTTTTCCAGCTTTCTTTTAACTTATGCCTGTATTTTGTTTGTAGTATTAGTTTATAATTCTGGGGAAGCTAATTGGTAGGCCTAGATAGAGAAAGTGTTTTGCCAAGTTGGGCATAATATATTTTTTGTATATTTGTTGTCAATTTGGGATCATGTGAAATGCTCCACCTAATCTTAACACTATATGGAGTTGTGACATCTTCATTGGGGTTGGGAGGGGAGAGGGGTAAACTTTTTTTTTTTACCAAAGTAAGCCTTTTGTGTAAATCGCCTTCCCCTAGCATTACTAGGGGCGTGTTTGACACATATGTCAGTTGCCTCTAGACACCGATCAGCCTGAAGCAACTAAAAGTTACTTTTGTGTTGTTTACTTATTTGTTATGCAGATTTGAAGAATAATGTGAATTTGAAACGTAGATGCAAACATGCTATACAGTAATTAAATTATGTATATATCTGTATTTTTTATAATATCAATTGCTTTTATTGGGGATGTTTACATTTTTGTTTACACTTCTAGTATATTCCATGGTGAAAGAAGGTATGATCTGGCAAATATATGAATTATATAGTCATGATGTGTTGGGAAAAAACACAACAATGGAATCACCCACATGGTAATTGATTTGATTCAAACACTTCTTGGTTAAATTCATAGAATTGTCTCACATGGTAGTAGAATCGAGATACAAGTAGTGTATCGGAGAACTGATATTATGAATCGTAAATTGTTTCGTATCGTGAATCGTAAGATTCATAAACATTAAAAAATTTAATATATACTTAAATATATAAGATATGTATACATACAAGATACAATAAATTATATAT
>Ga0123342_1006872_pt1 | contig 15467 bp, 11 predicted proteins | sample Turbeawhitnodule_FD_89960 | JGI IMG/M metagenome (GOLD analysis project Ga0123342, IMG submission 89960) | Root nodule microbial communities of legume samples collected from Mexico - Turtle bean Mexico white nodule | ecosystem: Host-associated > Plants > Roots > Nodule | place: Mexico: Nepantla... | reverse complement strand
TAAAATGAAACACTTTAGGGGTGTTCCAACCCTTATACATAGACCTCCTAATTAAGCATTTAGCAGTTAAAACAAAGTTAAGCGGCTCCCCACTTAACTCAAAAACTTAAAGCTAGGGTACATATCAATAATTTTGTTAGTATTTAAGATAGTATATAATTTAGTTAATATAATAATTAATTATTTTTTATTTCTAGTACTAAATTTAGATTTTATATTTTAATTGAAAACATAATTTTAGTATTTAAGAGAGACTAAAACTAAATCACTTTTAATAAATATATAATTTAAAATTGAAAAAAAAATTATAAAAATCAAATAAAATTCGTGATATTATCAAATACAAAATATATTTAGAGCAAATAACTAAGATGGTGGAAGTACAAAATTAAAGATAATAAAAGTTTACTTAATGGTAATACGGCTCTTATATACTGGAATTGGATCATGATGGTCCAAATCCAATAGAGCCCATTGGTTGAAATTTCTCTATTTCCTTGGTCAAAATTCCAGTTTGATGAGGCTAAAAGGCCCAATCCCAGAAAATTTTGTCTTTTAAAAGATATGATTAATGGGCCTAACCCAATTAAAGGCCCATGCTTCCCCTGTACAAAATGAAGTAGGTTTTGTTTTTGTAACTTTGTACATACTTCCACCCAAAAAAATTGCGTTTGTAAATCCAAGCAAATGTCAATTGATTCACTAATTGAGATTCAATAACCACATTTTATTTTTTCAATATATATTTGTAGTCTGAAATTTAAAAAAATAAAATCTAATTTTGGTCTCTTAAATTTTAAAAAAATATGTATTCTAGCTTCTTTAAATTTGTAAAAAACTAAATTGGAGGAATTTAAATCATTTTATCAAAATATAATAAATTTAAAGAGTTAAATTCATATTTTTTTCAAATTTAAAAAAAAATTATTTAGGAATAAAACCTGGATTCATCCCAACTTTCAAGATTAATAATAAAATTAAACTGAAGAAAAATATATACTATTCCGATTATTTTTAAACTTTATAATATAAAATGAAGCCAGAAAAACAATGCTTAATATAAGATACATCTAGTTTTACTTTCAATATTATAAAAATATTGTGATAAATATCAGCGAAGTTTTGTACACATAATTGACGAACATTTTTTAAAACTGAAAAAATATGTTTCTAATCAATAAAATGTTACTACGTTGTTTTAAAACTTTAGTTTTGATTTCAAAACCATATTTTTTTTATAAATCTAAGATAACACTATAATATATTTTTCTAAATATACCTTGTATCTATATGTACTAAGAAATGCAATTTTTTATTTATTATTATTATATCCTAATTAAGAAAAATATTGTTATGTTAAACTAAGATCGAGGTGCATTAAATAAGAAGGAAGAAAGTAATTTTGTTGCACTCCAAACACGTGACAAACATTCATTGATTCCAATTTATAAGACTATTCAACAACAGTAGATTTTATTTTATAATAAATTAAAATAATTTATGATTTATTGAGAGGTGAATTTGGAAATTTGAATTGTTTTTGGTAGATAGAAATAAGAAAGAAGAAGAAAGTAGAAAGGGCATGATTGGACACACGAGTGAGTGTGTGTGAAGGCATCTTATCTGGTGTTTGTTTCCATTGTTTTGTGGTCAACAAAAACTTGGCACCATCATCATCATCATTCCAAACTTCACTCTTCTTTTTATGCTTCCATAATGAAACCCAATATTCCATTTTCTACCCTAATCATTATTCTTTTCGACAAACTTTCATTATTCTTTATCATTCTTATCATCACTTTCATAATTATTATTATAATAATTCTTCACTCATCCCTCTCAATCTAAGGCATGCTTCCTCCAAATTCAATTTCATCTCTTTCATTTATTCAATTTATTATTTCTCAAAACATATGTAGCAACATGAAAAATATTGGTTTATTATTATTATATATTCTCATGAATGCAACCATTACTGGGCTCTACCAAGTAGTCTCTCGTAGAAGGTACGAAGGTTGTGGAAGATCATGAAAATTTTCAGAGTTTTTTTTTTGTGACAATGTGAATTATAATCCACAGCAAAATACTGTAAAGAGTCTGTGTGCCTTGTTGCTTTCATCAAACTTTCTTTGTACCATTTGTACTGAAATAGAAACTTTATTTAAATGACACTATTTTTTTAACCATGGGTCTTAAATATTTGATTTACAGAATACTTAAACAGGAATGTTGATTATACGATAAAACAAAAATGTTCTTTATATAACATATTGAATGTTAGTAATGAAATAGAACTCTTATAAGATACGCAAGTTTCCACTAATAAGTAGAGATTGTCAAAAAATCATTTGTAATTGATATAGAGAGATTACAAATCTCTATATTCTAACACGATGAGTTAGAATTAAAATAAAAAATATAAGCTAAACTATTTTGTGATGTGGTTTTACCGGTCGAACCCCGAACAATCGAAAATATGATTGAATAATGGTTACAACATAATAAATACGTAATAAGGAGATAATTACAAGATATTCGGATAAATATCTCAACACAACGATAAATCGAAAGATACATTCCCATGATTTCAGGGAGTCGCTAGACATGCTCTGACCAACTGATCATTTGGCACACACAAGTCGAGGTCCAAATCAAGCTATAAATAGAACTTCTGGAGGGGAAAAAGGTACGTTTTTCACATCCTAATAGAATACACCAATTATACTAGCACTGACTTGAATATCGGAGTGCAATTGCAGGTACCTCGACCGATGGAGCATACACACAGCGAGAGGAAGAACTTCGAAGGATTAGGAGACTACCATCACGTTAGCAAATTGTGTACCAGTGGATAAACATTACCTAGACTCTCTCATCCATACAACTATATTTGGAACACTTAATAACTTTGGACAAAGATCCTCACTATATTTTAATTAAGACATGGAAATCTAAATAACAATGTGGGAAGTCCCATATAATTAGTGTATTGATTGAAGAGTGTGGGGGCAGGAGGTTGTGAGTTGTAGTAATAGTTTTGCATGATGAGAAAGTAAAGATTTGAAAAGGATGAAGAATGTAATGAAATAGAGAGGCAAGTGCAAATATTTTAGGGTGAGTTGTCCCATGCTTTGCCAACAAGACGCAGCATTCCAGGTTGGAGAAGTTGAAGATTATGATGGAAATCATTACGATCATCATAATTAACCAAAACAACAACAACACCATCTCTAATGTCTCATAATGTCTACTGTCACTAAAACCAGCTAACAACTTTTCTAATACTCCTTCTCAAATTATCCTAAATTTTTATTGATCATCTATCTGTAAAAATCTTAAACTACAAATAATTTGGGGGTGAAAGTAATATTTGAGGTTTTTGATAATTTTCATATTAATTGTTATTTATTTTTTCTATTTCAAGTGAGATATTTATTTAGTTTTTCATTGCATAGTTTTAAATTTAGTTTTTTACTATTATTTTAGGATATTTTACATATTTTTTGAAACATTTTCTTAATCAAATTACATTCATTGAATAATAGACACGTATCTTTTTAGTTCAAAAGAAAAATCCAATAGTGTGATAACAACTCTTCAATGTGTAATTTTTTAGAGTTGTTTTAACTCAATAGATCAAACTCACTAATGAAAGCTCTTCTCCACTAATACATTAGAAAAAAAAATGTATAAGGAATACAAATTAGGTCGTAACTTTTGTAAAATGCATTTTCTTGGAAAATTCATTTTGTTTAAAGGTGACAAGGCTCTTATATATCAAGATCTTTGTCAACGACCCTTTGAAATTTGGAAACATCTACATCATTGGAGTATGGTTTCCTTAGACAGAGATTTCTTTCAATTTTATAATTAATATTATACAAGTTTAAATACTAAAATATCTAGGTTGTTTTCAATTATAATTTATAGAAATAGAAAGGATTAATATTGAGTTTATTACATAAAAATATAAAGATTTTTGTGTGGAGAAAGTATTTTGGTTTTATGATGATCGTAGACAGCAGTGGAAATTCTGAGGAGTTTGTCGATTAGGGTTGGCGTATATGAAAATTATGGGTTGGATGGTGGTGACAGGAACATGGGTAGTGATGATTACAAAAAGATTAGGAAGAAGAGATTGACCATATCTTCATTGAGTTCCCTGCATCTAGATTCTACACACTAGCTCTCTGTGCCTAATGCCTAATACTATTTATATATATATATATATATATATATATATATATATATGTAAAAATTGCAAGGAGACAACACCTATATATGATTGCCATAATTTATTACAGACTAAACCTACCCTTACTTATTGTTCCCTTCTATTATTATATATTTCCACACAGGACCCATTCTAATATTCATTCATAATTTAATGGCTATAAAAAATGTTGGAAAATGATATTTAGATAATTTAGAGTTGTATATGACTCGAAAAAATATTAAAATAATAGTATTGGTAGTTATATAAAAAATAGAGTTATCAATGTATTATTAACCGTCTATAATAGGTTTTCCGACATTCATATTATGATTTTATACGAAGTTTTTGTTATTTTCACGAATTTTTGTTGTTTTTAGTATATTTATAATAAGATTTTAACGCTTAAGTTATCTTTAAGAATATGAGTGTTGTAGGTGTGTGTTTTTGAATAAGATTGTTATGATATGTTGTAAATGTACAGAATTATCTACCCTCGTACTCTCTTGGGATAAGGTTTTTTTATATGGGTTAGAGTTCCTTTAGTACTCTTAGTTTTACTCTCTTTTTTATTGTTAATTAAAAAAGAATAGGAATGTTGTAGGTTTTAGTATAAGAGTTTCATTATCATCTTTTAGAGGGTGATTTCCTATTTATAATTATAATTTTAAATTTCACAGCATTGTGTATTAATGCAGTTTCAAGTGAGTCCAATTTTTTTTATTGGTAATAAATAATTAAATTAAACTTAAGAGGTGGTTCAATCCTCATACAAAAATAAAATATAAAAATTTCTTTTTACTTTCGTATCTAAAACCCACATATTAACCTTCTAGCACCAACATTAAATTGAGTACATACATATCAAGGATACAAGAAAAAAAAAACTCAATGGAATATCTTTAAATTAATCTAATACCAAACCTTACATGTGTCAGATCTTTTAATTGAGTCAAATTTATTGTCCGAAATATTGTAGCCATAAATTTGTTTATTAGATTTCATTTGTGTGCTGATTAAATGAACCTTTTTACAATTTGAAACAAGCATTTTTAGAGTAGTTTTTGCTTCACCACTTCACGTGACATCTGTTTTACTCAAAGTTGGTATAATCCTTCGTATCTTTAGAAGGACAATAAATATATTTTTCTTTTACTACGAGGATAGATCATTATTATTGGTCTGGTTTATGTTTTAGTTAAACAGTTACAACATCTTCATTTAAAAAAACTTTGGATTTTCTACAATGTCTCTTCACTCTTCAAGTAAATCACTAGTAAGTACTGTTTTATAAAGCCTGTTAATTGATTCAAATAGTTTGATAGAATTAAAAGTATAATGGGAGAAAAGTACTTTTACATGCCCTCCCCCCAAACAGTACCAATGTTATTTCCCAGATTCCAAAGTGGACCATGTTACCATAAAAATGTCCCTTTCACATAATCTCTATCTTATACCCAAAATCATTATTAAGGATGCTGCAAACAAACTTTTAACACTTCATAGTTAATAAAAAATCTCAAATCTGAAGTGTAATAAGAGATTAGAATCAGATTATTAAAAATAGGATTATTATATTTTTTTCTGTTATGGTTTCTTCGGGTCAAATGGATAATTATCGACAAATATCACTTTTTTTTATTTGTTTATAACATAAAATTCTCATACAAATAGACTCACTTAGTTATCAAAAGTTACCCATATAATTCAACAAAGAAAATGGGCCACACCCTTGTCAATATTAAACTAGAAATGAAAAGTCAATAGCGTCAAACAATATAAAAGTACCCTTTAAAACAATTAATTTTGTTTTAAAAAATAAGACTATGTGAATTGTGTTTTTCATTTTTAGATATAAAGTTGTCATTCTTAATAGATAATCTTAATTGATATTAAATTTTCTATGATATATTAAATTTAATTTTTATGTATATTTTTTAATATTAAGAATCTGTAAAATGATACTTCTCTTTTTAGTATTTTAAAATTGATATCATATTTAATTATTAATACTTATCTGTTATTTAGTTTATATTATTATTATTATTATATTAATAATAAGTCCATCAGGGTTGAATTATTTAAATCACTAGTTCAACAAAGGTTTGATAAATGACTAACATTTTTGGATAAATAATAATGATAGATTCACTAAAAAAATAGTAACAACACCATTAAAACTGTATGTTTACTTTTTAAAGCAATAGACATTAGTGGATATATTAAAAGTAATAAAAATATTATTGATTCGAAAGTGTAATATTATATATATATATATATAGCATGAAAGCTTGAGTAAAATTAGCAATGGAATTGAAGTGAGTTTAAAAAGGCATAGTACAGTAGAAACATTAACGTACAAGTTTCAGAGGATTCAATGAATTTAAAATCAATCAACTTCCAATAATTGTCCAGTGAGGACATTGGGACCCTCTACTGAGTACCATTTTCATAATTTTTTTACAATAAGAAATAATCAAACATTTTTTATAACAAAAATAGATGAAATGGGTATAATATAAGAAAGAGAAAGAAAAAGAAAAAAGAAAAAGGAAAAGGATTGAAGGGAGAAGAATAGAGTGATAGATTAGGGTAAGATATAAGATCCGACGTACAAATGATTGGTGCTCCATAGATTGTCTCCTTGAGATGTTGCACCACGTCCCCATCACTCAACTAATCATTCTTATTAACTATTTTCATTCTCTTCTCACCCACTCTATAAATAATATTCCAAAATTATTTAATAATACATTTTTTTATCAATATTAAAAAATAAATAAATGGAAATTATTTAGGTGTGGTCCAACCCTTATACATAAAGAACTAGCGTCTTACTAATCTTCAACCTTCCAACTTAAATAAAGAACAATCAAAATAACTCAAGAAAACATATTAAACAACCAGCCTCATTGAATCCACTGGGTTCAAAACCCAATTGAGGTAACTAAAGGAATTACAAGAGTTGCAAAATTATTTTCTAATAATATATCCACTGATAATATTATTTTCTAAAATTTCAAGTTATCTGAAACTTTCATATAATTTATATGCACTTTTATTTTTTAACTGATAAAAAATATTTTAAATATTAAATAGATTAATTTAAATTTAAATAATAAAGTACAAGATTCTATCAGTATTATCTTGTAAAATTTAATGTTATATATTTTTTGTTTTTCTATCTCCGAATTTCTCATAGTTGAGACTAAATAATAATTCATATACATTTTTTTTAAACTTTATAGAAACTTCTTTTAAATAAAAAAAATTACTTAATTTTAAAACATACAACATTTTAAATATAATAATTACATTTGATGTGTTATTTTATGAACATAAATATTATAAAAAAAAGATGTTATATATTACAAATGTGTGTGTATATAACTATTTTTATTAGTTTTATAATCATGTGTGTCAGATGTTCATGTCACTTGAAATTTAGTGTGAAAAGCGTTTCTTTTTGTTTCTGTTTAACCACTCTTTGGAGAACAAATACTTAAACATGAGTTATGTTATTTTAAACTCGCTAAAAATATTTCCGTCTCTGATATTTTTTAATTTTACTCTGATTTCTCAAGTTTAAACTAGTTTAATTTAGTTCTTAGTGTATTTGTGTTAGATGAAATTGATTTTTTATTACTCTTTTAGATTAATTATATCAGTTTTTTAACACTTAATCTAGTCAATAATTAGAATATTATATAGTATACTTATTTTATCAGAAAAAAAAATATGAATTATTTTAGGATGATTCACCTTTATACATATGTCAATAGTTATATTCATTTATAGTACATATTATGTATATCTGAAATATAATTTTTTTTCACAAGAATAAGAATGTACAAATCAACTAAGAAAAACAAAAACAATATTTTAATCATGAGTAGTTTTTTACTATTATGTACCGTCTCACTTATTACTGTATTAAGTATGATTATAATTATATACCCAAATACAACATGATATATATGTATTACATTTATCATCACATTACATTGATAAACATAACGTACATAAAGAAAATTTTACTTTAATAACTTTCAGTGAAGATACAAAACATCTTCAAGACATATCAATAAGACACTATAACTTGTTACAGTTTACGTTTTCAAAAAAATTATATTAAGCATAATTTAAAGTGTTTAGATGTAAAAAAAAAAAATTTAACTACAAAAATTATATTAAATGTGATGACTTTTTTTATTTTAATAATATTATATTTATTTATTATAATAAATAAAAACATAATTTTTAAAAAAAATAAATACATAATTATTCGTATTAAACATATAATTGATATATCCTCTATGTAATATATTTATAAAGACATAATAAATTATGTCTCTATTTTTCCTCATATAATCTTCGTATACATACGAACAAAGTGATGCTTTGGATTATCTTGTTTTGAAGTATTTATCTTATTGTTTTCCCTCCCTCCCTTCTTTTTTTCTCCTTGTATAATGCATCTGCGGTCCAAATAAATAGTTTTCTATTATTTACACGAAAGTAAAATGTTTAATCATTATATCAATATGTTACATTTGTTTTTTTCTTTATAAACACAATGAATTAATATTCCAAAATTTAGCCATAAACTAGCATGATTCGATAAGGAGATAATTAGAATATAACAAAGAAGATATAATTTTATGAATAACGAAAATGTTGAAGAAATATAATATTTTTTTTATCAATAAAAAATAAAATAAAATATCTTAAAAATATCTTAATTCTTATAAAAAGAATTTTAAATCAAAATTTTAATACTTAAAAATCCAATAGATATTACAACACATTTATATTTCTTTATTTACCCAATAAAAATATAGATATTACAGTTGTAATTTCTTTAAGTACCCAACTGGATTTTGAATCCAGTAAATAATATGAGACTGATTGGTTAATATTTTTGTAATCTGATTTTATTATTTCTTATTTAAATTAAAAAATGTTCTTTGATAGAATATTGGTAAAACACTAACTCTTTAAATATAAAGGTTGAATTACCGAAAATAATTTTTATTTATTTATTTTTTATTATTGATAAAAAAACGCATTCATATTAATTAGATAAGATAAAAAAATAAAATAAAAAATGTAATATTAAATTGATTTGTGAAGAAGAGATTGAAGAAGACATGGAAAAGGAAAGCAGTCAAAGGGAGATAAAGATGATTAATTAGGTGCAGATAATTAATGGTTGTGGGGAGTTGGGAGCAGTGGAGAAGGCAGAGAGTGCAGTGAACCCATTATTGTTTTTCCATGACTTGTCTCTCCTCTATCACGTCATTCCTCTCTTTCTGACACCAAACCTCATCATTACTCACTCACCCCCCTTCTCACGTGACTTCTTCCCCTTCTCACGTGCCTCCAAATTCCATTATTCAATGCCATCTCTGCATCATTCACATCTTTTATCCATCACTCACTCACTCACTCACTCACTTCTCACTCCTATTCAATTATCTCCTTTTTCCTCATTTTTTAATTTAATCCATACACTTTTTTTTCTTTTCTATCACCAATATTTAATACCACAATCTTTAATATTCCTCGATGATAATGATCACCTTGTACCAAGTGTTTATAGTCATATTTGCTAAGACAAGTTTCTTAATAACTGTTACAAAATTTTATATCCGGAAACTTCATAGTATTAATTTAGTATTTTGTATAGATTGAGATTATAATAAATCATTTTCGAAATAAATAAAAAAAATTCTAAATTAATTTATATTATTTTTTATTATTATTAAATAATTTTTAAATTAATATTTAATTAGCAATTAAGATTTTAACTACCAATTATTTAGTTTATAAATTTGATAACAAAAATCTTGATTGCTAATTAAATACTAATTTAGAAGCTATTTAATAATAATAAAAAATAATATAAACTAATTTAGAAACTAATTTTTTTTTTAGTTTTTAAAATAGTCTCTAATTTAATTACTATTACCATTAATTATTTTAATTTTTATAAATTAATTTTTATTTCATTCATTAATAGTTTAGTCTTTCAATTCCATTTGCAGACAATAAAACTTAATAATGAGTGTGTTAATTTTGACTACAATATTAAAAGTTTAGCTTTAAGTTGATCCATCAAATTGAGAAGCTATAGTTAAAATAACTAAATAATGATAATGTATTCAAGTAGGGTTTTATTGTTTTTTCACCATTACATAAAGAGAAAAGAAAATCTTACAATTTGACATATTTTACACTTTATGATTTGATAGATGGCTGTATTTTCTCGATGGCTATGTGCACGATGCTTTTTTTTATACTTTGGAAAATATTGTTTTGATTTTTCGGTCTAATTATAGATTTTCTATACATAACTTACCATTATAAAAAATTATTTACACAATAACCTACAACAATTTTCCATACTCATATAGAGTATTTAATTATATATTTGTTTTCTTTTAAAGTTCTAATCTGTTTTTGGCTTGAATCAATTATATATTACACCATGACATGTTTGTACTGCATTATACGGAATTGTGTAAACTAATAAAAGAATTAAAGTAATATTATGTATTCACATTTTTAGTTTATAACAACTTGAAGACCTAATCTTTGACCGGTGTTAGAAAAATAATATACAAGTTGGTCTTATATGGTAGCATATACGTATACATGCAGCAGCATTATTTTGAATTATCTAAACCAGGTTCATCTGAAAGTCAATAAAGAAGAATATGACCTATAATGAGAACTTGTTTAAAGAAAAAAAGACACTTACCTTAATATACTAGGTAGTGGTTTTATTTAATGTTGAACTGCCACGTTCACTGATCCACCAACACCAAGAAGCTTTGTTTTCTTTCATATTATAGTACAAAATCAGATTTTTTGATAGGAAAGTCTCCTTTAGATTAGAACAATATTTCTTTGTAACATTCATAACAGCCTGCACTTTAAACCTAAAATAATATCAGATGAAATCACAAATCCTAGACCTAAAATGATTAAAAGAACTCCATAATTTGAATCACGGTAATGGTACACTTTTATATACTCATTCAATATTTGTGTATGGTTAATTGATGAATGTGTTACGTGTTTTGGTTGAGATTTGGATAATGAAGCCACTAATCTGGATAGGGTCATGCAGCGTGGTTTTGAAGTCAGACCAAAAATATTTTACTCCAGATTCATGAAACGTGCCAATTCGATTCTATGGTGGTTGTTGTTTCCTTGTTTGACCAAGTCACTTCCAGTCACATTCTAAATAAAATTTTATCCGTTTCGGTATAGTTTTACATCGTTCAAGAGTAGAGATAAATTACAGTTTATATACTTCTTTCTCTTTTGATTTACTGTCTTCTAAAAATAAAATTGTGATGAAACATTGACCTCAAAAGCTTACAATACCTCGGATGCGATGAATCACTAATATAATGATGCTATTTTTCAAATTTAAGGTAGAAATAATGAAGTTCTCCTCATTCTTTAGAGGTGGTGATTCACACCATCATAATAATGTTATCTCTTGAACCTAAGGTCAGAATCGTATAATTTTCTTATTTTTTGAAAGCTGAATCACTAGAACTTAAAAAAATATCACTCAAAATTCATCTGAATTCTGACCAACCTCGTATCGAAATCGAAAACGATGATAATAATATTTTTTGAAGAAAAGATAATCTTTTACATAGAAATTAGTGATACTGAGTTTTTTTTTTCTTGTTTAAAATATGATATATAAGATTAAGTAGAATATGTAGGTATTTGAATGTAATAATATAAAGATAGTAGGAAGCATGTTGGAATGCAGGAAAAGAGTTTGTATAATAGTAGGGTGGTGTATTTTGATGATACTATTTATGTGGTTGTTTTGTCTTGATAGAATTGAATAGAAGATTGGATTGAAGGGGGGTGGGGTTTTGTGAGAGTGTAATTGGATGAAGAATTATTAGATGAGGGTGACTTTATGGCATGGTTGGTTTAGAGAGAGAGAGAGAGAAAAGAGGGACCCATCCAATAATTCACGCATCTCTCTCTGCAGCTTATCATTAAAGCCTGCATGAGTTCAATTATTGCAATGATCCCAAAAGCATGACATATCTGACCCTCCTCATTTCCTCTGTGTGCCTATTTTTAATTACCACTTCTTTCCCAAACCTATCCCTCCCACGCGCAAGGGACCACCCTCCCTTTCATTCTCCCTCCCCCTTCACCTTTCTTCTCACACTAACCCTAAACTCCACAATTTACCACTTTTCATTTTTTTTTTCTAACTTTTTTTTTCAAAATGTGATAACTTCAACAAATATTTATTAAGATAAATTTAAATAAATTTAACAAAAACTTTTGTTATTATAAGTCTAATAAATTTTTTTGTTAAAATAGATTTTAAATCATTTTAATTTTTTTATTAATAATAAAAAATAAAAAAATAAGAACTGTTTAAGATGATCTAACTCGTGTACAAAAATTATATAGACACAAAGAACTCTTTTCTTAAAAACTTACTACTAATTTTCTAGTAGAACAAATATAGAATGACCAACCTAAATAAATCACTTATTTTTAATCAAATATATATAAATTAGAGGGTAATGATACTAGTCAGAAAAAACAAACAAACAATATTATCCAAAATTAAATCTTTAGTTAAACTTTTAAGTCAAACTTAATCTTATAATAGTATAAGATAAAATAGGTATCCAACTAAATACAATAAAATATTTTTTTTTTTTTTTGAGATATTCAACATCATAGAATACATTAATCTCACCTACTTTGCATGATAAATTTTAATAAACACAAATAATTCAAACATAAACTTTCTTACATCAAATTGCCTCATACAATGTGTAACCAACACAAATTTTTCTTTTTCTTAATGAATTTTATGATTTCAAAATACGAGTCCTTTATTAGCAAAGAATATTTGGAATTCATGCAAGAAGGAATTATTGAAGTTGATTGTAGACATCTCGGGCGACCCTCATTTTAAGGAGTTGTTGTCATTGGATACCAATTCTTTTAAGAATCCATTTTTGCATGTCGATTTTGAAGATGCTAATGGTTGAAAAGAAGATGGGAAGAGTTAAAGAAGTTTGGCTTCCCCTTTTCACGAACCACAAACTCATTTGCTTACTTAAACCAACGCAAAGCAAGATCGAAAGCAGAAAACTTTTGTTGGAATAGTAAAATCTGGTCGGTTTGTCTCTCTAATCAATGCATTATAATAATCCCAATTAGGTCAAATTCAAATCTCGTGCTAATCATCTCATCCACCTTTTTCCCAATGTTTTTCTTCCCACACATCACGCTTATTTCTAAAAACAAAATCAATTAGTTTTCATTCCAAAACATAAAACTAAATGAAATGAATGATTGTTTATTTCTTTATTTTAAACGTGCTTTTGCGGCCAACTTGCTGGTGATTGCTACAGACAGCTTAACGAACAAACAAGACCAAGATCTATATATCTAACACTTTTTTTAAAGGTGAAAAGTTTCAAACCTAAAGTGGTCCATCTTTACTACACCAAAAACATATTATTATTTACTTAATAAGGATTTACTATTTCTGTAAAAATATAACCAAAAAATAAGTGATTTATTTGGTCTTTTAGGAAACGATAAATTAAAGAATTTTATTTAAAAAACAATAAATTGACTCTTTAAATGAAATTTTTTTTATTATTAAATGCATGGGAAACTTTTTCATACTTGGTATCATGTCAATATCAAGTCATGACTAAAAATAATTGAATTTTGTCATTTATACATTATGGTGTAATGAGACTGTTTTTATTATAAAAAATACTTATAAAAAGAATATTATAAACCCTAACATATATCATAAATATCTGAGTGCTAGAAATAATAGGATTTTTGGGCAGCTTCAAAATCTTTAGCTGGAAGCTAGAAGCAGGTCATTTCACTTCATCATTTAAACAATCTAGTGATAAATTGTTTATTATTTAACTGGGAAAGTGCAGAAAAATATATAATATTAGGGTTAATTAATTAGAAGGGCTTGGGGAAAATGAAACCCTGAAACAGTACAGTTGAACTGTTTATAATGCCTTAATAGACATAGCCCACATGATTCTGTATTGGGTACCAAAGACAAATGATCATTCTTATCATACTGTCATGCATAATGAGAATGAGAATAAGCATGATGGTGACGATAGATGAAAGGCCAACATATATACTGGCTAATCAATAAGACAACAGTAGCAGGTTTATAATCCCAGACATGTCTCTCAGATGATATATCATTTTCTTCTTGTCATCATGACGCTATTTTTTTTTCTTCTTCTTCTTCTTCTTCTTTCTTCTGGTTTGGTGCACCCTCTTAAATTTGAGTCCATTTAATGGGGTTGGCTCAGTAAAAAGAAAACTACATTTAATCTCTTTGCTTAAACTCAGTTGAAAATTGACTACACATTTTTTTGTACCACTTTTTCCTGCATCAGTACGCACCACAACATTACACTAGAATGGAATTTCTTTGTACCCCTTTTCCTTATACCACTTTTTGCTTAAGCATTTTATATTGTGTTATTAAATTTTGGATGATGACAACTCTGCAAGGAAAAACTCTCATCAGAAACACCATAAAAAAAATTCTCTTAGAAGAAAAGGAATAAAAAAACGACAAATGCCAAGAGGGTTGTGGTGGTTCATTCTTATAATTTATTACACAAGGAAGCCTTACCAACCCATGGAATTAAAAACAAAAAATAGGGCTAACTTGATTCACTCAAAACGGTATAAACTGCAAAATAACTAATAGAATCTCAGTCGGCTTTTCTGACCACTGATTATTTTCCTTCATTCTAGATTCTCCAATGTTTTCATTATCATTTCTAAATTCCATTTGCTTCATTATATATACGTATATAATACAACATTCTCTTTCTTAAGTATATGCTAGGTTAAAAATGTAATGGAAACAACATATCATAAGGTTAGTTAATTAAAATAAATGCTCAATTGGATTTTACAATTTAAAAAATATTTAGTTGCTTGTTTAGTTTATACAATTATTTTTCATTCTTATGAATGATATGTTTTTAATCTTACATATTTGAAGCTGAGTCTGGTTGATTAGGTGTTTCTCTCAATTAACTCAAAAAAAAAAAAAAAAAAAAAAATGATGGGTGATAAAATTAAATTAAAAAATTTGGTTTGGTTTTTGAGACCAACTGGGCAAGGGATATTCCTTAAAAAAATTTTTTTACATACATAACTAATTTTCTCTCTTATC
>Ga0123342_1006871_pt1 | contig 15468 bp, 8 predicted proteins | sample Turbeawhitnodule_FD_89960 | JGI IMG/M metagenome (GOLD analysis project Ga0123342, IMG submission 89960) | Root nodule microbial communities of legume samples collected from Mexico - Turtle bean Mexico white nodule | ecosystem: Host-associated > Plants > Roots > Nodule | place: Mexico: Nepantla... | reverse complement strand
GGGTAAATCCCTTGTGTATATTGAACACATAGGGTTATGTTTATATAGGAAAAAGAAACATATGGACTAAGCCCATTACATAAATATGAGATATCTAACAATATCTATAATATCTCATAATATTAAATAATATCTAATTATATCTAATAATATCTAACAAAAATAAAGCTTTATTGGCTCTGGAACATATCAGTTAAAAAGACATACCGCTTCAATCTTACTAGTATATAGCTGTCAGATTGACAATTGGCGGGATGCTATGCATTTTTTTCATAGTATTGATTTCTTTAGAGACAGATATCATTTACTTTTTCATAGGTTTCATGTATATTTTTGTTTTCTTTTTTCATAATATCTAAGTATGCTGCAGAAGATTGATGTTGTCGGTGTTGCCAACCTAGTTGGCATTGCATATAGCATAGTGATGCTACTGCATACTTGCTTTTAGTTAACAAAAACTTATACATAAACTCATTTTAGCCTACGGTAGTTCATTTTTCTTCTCTATTATTGTCCCCTATAAGTGCTTGTGAAAAAGGTTATCCAAACAGAATCTTTATTAATCAAAAACAGACTCCATTAAGCTGCCCGACTAAATTACTTATCAATCTTCACCTGTCTTTTTTATGTATCACATTTGTGAATAAGCAAAGAGTTCTCATCTTCTACTGTTGTACTCTTTTCATATTACCTTCAATAAATTTATTTTAACAATTACAAAACATGCAATAAACTATAGATTATCACCAAATTTAACAAACATTACCTTTTCAAAAGAAACCCTCTCTCTTAAAGCAGTAAGATTGGTCACCCCATACGAAGTTAAACCACCAACACAAGTGGGATCAACTTCCGCCAATGCACGTAAAGCCAAAGCAGCCTCAATTCGAACCTGAGAATTTGCATATTAAGAACAGATATAAAAGACAAGAAATAAAAGCCAAAGTACCATAACTATGCTGCGATTCCATATTTTTATCACACACGAGATATAAAGCAAAAGGCTTGTGAATTGGATAAAGCCATGCAGTGGGTAATTATACTCACTTATTACAAGCATTCATGCCAGTAACTTAACAGTTAAGTTATTACCAACTGTCAAGGAGATAGTCCACTTTACATTTTTTATTATGCTGGGTTAAAATTTATATTTAGGTGCACACCTGGTGTATTGATTTTATTTATATCTCTAATAAACACAATCCCAAGAATTAATAGAGCTTAAAGCATATAAAGGCACAAACGGACTTATCTAAACTAAGCTCAAAGTTTATTATTATTACATACAAAAAATGTAAGCAACATATATCATTGTTGAATGTATTAGTGACAAACCAGATCACAGAGGATGGTACAGCATTGATATCATGTTGAGACTTGAGAAAAATACAAAAGAATAGAGAATGCATTTGAGAAGATGATTTTCCCTCTCTTAGGATCTAATTTATAATATCTTTGGAAATATTAGATACAATGTATGAGAGGGAAGAGAAGAAAATAGGAAAAGATATATCTAGGAGCTAGGTACAGCACAAAAAACATAGCAACTTTTCAATAAATTCTATTTAAGACAACTTATTCTAACACTCCCCTTTTAGCTGGAGCATAAAAATTGTATGTGACAAAAGGAAGCATTTTCTTTTCTCTCCACAAACCGCCATCATCCTAACTGAATGTTAGCCATATTGCTTCCTTTCACATTTTCCTCGAAGAAACTATTTACAAGGCAAAATCATTTATATTTTCAATTATTTCATTCCACCCCAAAGAATAATATGATGTGTTTAAACTTAAAATTAGTCTTGAATCCAAAATGAGCAAGGATATTAATATGAGAATAATAAATTATATTTATATAAAATATGCTTTCATGAGCTCACAAGTTTCGAAGAATGTGACACAGCTGCAACTACAGTGTTGTCAAGAATTTCCTTAAATTCAAATGGAACCTGCACATGGAATAATTAAAATAAGCACACCTTGAGACATTCCAGTCCCTCATAGTTGCTGGTTAAAAAATGCAGATTTCATTACCAAATTGAAACATAAGCTGGTATGCCTTACCTCTCCCACTGTCTTTAAAGTATAAGACAGTGTACGCAAGGCTGCAACTTTCATGGAGGGACTTGCCTCAGGTGATTGGACCTATAATTTGCCAAAAGGTGGGGAAAAGGAGTAAGATTCAGTAAACATCATTAAGAAGACATCAGAGCTGAAATACTCAGCTTGAAAAACATTAACTACTAATTTAATTTACACAAAATTGTACCTGCTTTCCCAAAAACACCAAAAAGCTCCTTTGAGTAGGTTCAGTCATTTGATCAGTTACAGCAATACGAAGGACATAAAGAACACATGCCTGCAACAAGAAATAAGACATTCTTCTCAACAGTTTAAAATGTTCAAAATATTACAACCCTAAATCTAGTTATTAAGAAAGAAGCAAATGGCTAGTTCACAAACCACTAGCATCAAAGGAAACCCAAATTTAAAATTAATTGAAAGATGAATCACTGTTGGGGCAAGAAAAACTATTTTGTGATCTCAATCACAATGCATTCAAGAAACCACAACACATTCAAGAAAATCACAGGCTGAAAATAGTAGCAGTTTGCTCTAACCACATGCACAGTTTCTGCAGAAAAAAAACACAAATGCGCCACAATTGCCCTATTCTCATCCCAAAAGCTCGACATGTAGGCAGCAGATTTTACAAGTCCTCAGAAATTGTTTTCACAAATATATTCTTATCTTATCTTCATTCAGTCACAGACAAATCTGAGAATAGTTCAAAAATTTAAAGCTCGTCTTGTTATTAGTAGGACGCCACTACTCTACTGTTTTTACTTGAATTTCTTCATTTCCAAAATCTCAACACGTAGGCAGCAGATTTTACAAGTCCTCAAAAATTGTTTTCGCATATGTATTCTTATCTTCATTCAGTCACAGACAAAGCTGAGAATAGTTCAAAAATTTAAAGTCTTGTTATTTGTAAGAAGCCACTACTCTACTGATTTAACTTGAATTTCTTCATTTCCAATGCTCAGCTCCAGATGGCATCCAAATTTCAGTCAATTTTGAATTCTACTAGAATTTAAATGCCAAGTATATCCATTTAAAGATTTTGAGCATGCTAATGAAATATACATGTTCAACCTTTTATTCATTCTCTTTCAATCCAAAACATTTGATAGGATCCCGAATTTCTAAAGGAAAATTTAAATTGATTTATCAAAGTTAAGGGTTTAGGGTTTGAATTCTACTAGAATTTAAATGGCAAGTATATCCATTTAAAGATTTTGAGCATGCTAATGAAATATACATGTTCAACCTTTTATCCATTCTCTTTCAATCCAAGAATTTGATAGGATCCCGAATTTCTAAAGGAAATTTTAAATTAATTTATCAAAGTTAATGGACTTTACTCCTTTTCAGATATGTAAAAGGGACCCCAAGACAAGGATTGTTGTATGAGAACAAGGTAAATACTTATATTAGGGTATTGTGATGCTGATTGGGTTGGTTGTCCTATTCACAAGAGATCTACCACAAGATACTTTGTATTCCTTGGGAGAATCTCTTATATCTTGGAAAAGTAAGAAACAAAGTGTTGTTGTTGATCTAATGTAGAAGCTTAATACAGATATGTGGCCCTAGCTACATTTGAATTTGTGTGGATTAAACAACTTCAAGAATTGAAATTTTGTGAAAAAATAAGCAGATGAAATTGTATTGTAACAACAGCTCGTCATATTGTCTCCAATTCATTGTTTTCTGAGAGAACTAAACATATTGAGATTGATTGTCATTTTGTTATAGAGAAGTTGTCCAAGGATCTTATTACTGAGTTTGTCAGTTCTAATGAACAACTCAAAGGTATTCTAGCTAAATCTCTAAGAGGACCTAGGATTCAGTTTATATGTTCCAAGTTTGGCGTATGACCTATATGCTCGCTCCACCGTAAGGGGGAGTGTTAAAATGTAATGTTATTTTATTATTATTTCTTTGGTATGTACCTAGCTTCAGGGTTTGGGTTTTATGTAAGTGCCTTGGCTTATTTTTAAACTCATATATACACATCAGTAAAAAAGCACAACAATGTAGATTTGAATGCACTATTTTTATCCATCTTATTTATTCAAGTGGATCAAAACAGAGATTTTTATGTTTGTGGAACAAACATTAATTTTAGCAAACTTATAAGGAAACTTCCCTTTAATAATCTTCTCCATCCGTCTATTGCATACAACAACCAAAACTATCCCACCAGGTGAGAAACTTTAGCTACATGGTGACCATCAGGACATTTTTCCAGTATCAGTGAGCAACCTTAGTAAACTTCTCTATGAAATAAACAGAAGAATTGATGCCCTAACTTGTTGACAGATTTTGATTGTTCCTTATTTTCTTTTAGTTAAACCTAATACCCCATCTATGTGCTCTTCTCTCTGCTTTCAGTGGTAATTTTTTACCAAATAGATTTCCAAACACAATGTGGTCATTTGAAATTATAGACGATGCCCAAGGAGAGCAGAGGTAGACTATTTAGAAGGATATGGGTACATGGGGCTTCATGAATATATGTTTCCTGTCCTATATTTTCTTCAGGGAAAATTTTCGGCCCGACCGATGTTATAAAGCAAGGTTGGTGAGCCTTACCTTCCTGTTTGATTTGGGTTTCTCTTATTCAACACAGGAGAAAGTCTAGTCATGTACCTCATTATTTCCACTCTCCTTTTTCAGATAGTTTTGGGTTCAGTACACAAGGCTCCCACCACAGTGGATTTGGAGAAGGTTAGATGTATACATCTCTATCCCTTGGGAGCTGTTTCCTTGCCGACCTTACCATGGCACCAAGGATCACCCCATCAAAATAAGGAAAAATGTTTCCAGAATTGCCTTAATTTAACACACACTCATCAAGTACATAGCAAAGCCACCTTTTACCATGGATCTTGTTAATTTTAATCAGTTTTATAAGAAAATAAAACCAGAAACGTGTTTTCACCTTGACTTTTTCTACAAGCTTCACCTGATTTACATATAGATTAAATGTACTAAGAAAGTATAGGCTTACATTAAGGCCCCATTTGGTCGGCCAGCTTCAATAGGTACTTATTCAGGTGGAGCTCGTTAAATAAGTTTTACTTTAGTGCAGACTAAAATAAACCAAATATCCTTTGGATACATTTTGAGAAATGCTTATGCAGAAATGAACTTTTGACACTATGAAGGTTAATTTAGTCAGAAAACTATTATTAAAAGGAACGGCCTTAGACAATTTAGCTTAGGCAAAGGTTAATTTGATAAGCTTCAGTTTGTAGCTTACGACTATAAGCTCTAATAGTTCATAAGTACTACTTTAACAGCTATTTCATAAGCCAGTCCAACTTGGACCAAAATGTTTTACGCGTCCCTATTGCAATAAAAAAGCTGAAATAAGTTAAGAAATTCCTCCAAAGTCCAAACAGGGCCTAAATAAACAGCGAAAATTTTAAAAAGTGGCACTATTTTCTCCCTCCTCTCCTATTTCCACCAGTCTATCTTAATGAATACACATCCGTAATTAACTAAAAGCAAAAGTACAAATTAAAAAATAAGAAAAATACCAAGGCATGGGCATCAACAGAAGTTTCAGCACGGAGCATTTCCATAACTTGCAATGCCAAATTTTGGAGCTCACTGTCAGGAAGCAGATATTTTATCCGAATGACCTGCAAAACAAAATTACCGGAGAATAGTATTCACAATCAGAAAAAGTAAATGCACTTTAATTTTCTTCTTTACAATAACTTGGGTGGCAGCTACCAAACTATTAAAGGGGACAATCTACCCATACGTAAAAAAATACAAAAGATCAATACATAAAATCAAAACTTTCAGTCATATATCAACAACCACACCAAATAAAAGTGAGTACAAAGTGACTTTTTCAATTCATATTCCATTTGCCTCCCAACCTTAATGTGTACAAAGTGACCTGAATTGAAGTGTCTAGATAAAAACACTGCTTCTCAGAGAGAGAGAAAAAAAAACTTATATTATAGAAAAGGATGAAAAGCAGTCAGTGTTCCAAAAAAGAAAAACAAAGTAGCAAACCAAAACTAAGAAATAAAGACAGTAAAATGACAATGTCTCGTTAAAGTAAATAAATTCATGAATGGCTAAAGCTAAAAAACAGCAGAATAAGAACAAGTGTCCCTATTACTAAACAAGACAGGGTTCTATGTTCTGAGAAAATAACCAATCTACAAATATCCACAAGAACGCCTTTAAATAAACTGCAAGCGGAACATCTATCAAAGAAATGTGATTCACCTGTAACAAGAATACCCATGCTAATGTTAACCCAGTCCGAACATTCCTAGACTTCACTCCACTAACTGAAATGGAAATAAAAAAATCATTACATGCCCACAAAGAATGTGCAGTATAAATGAAAGCCACAACAAGAAAATGAGACAGTTGAAAATTTGTAAATTTTAGATCAATTCAGAGTATAAGGCATGAACCCCATTCTTTACTTTGGGTTTATAACTTATATTAATATTAATAATGTAAATCAAAAGGCAACAATCTGCAGGGTATAAATTTAACCAGCACATACAAAGAAAAATAATACAAATACAGAAGATATGGGAAAATAGAAAATAAAAAATAAAACAATCTGCAGCCCACTTTTGAAACAAATCTGTGTTCATATTCAACAGACAATAAAGGCAATATCCATTCACTTCACCCCCTCCATGCAGACTAGCAATGACCAGAAAGAGCAAGGCGCAATTGCCTGGATAACGGCCATAATCCATTTTCTGCAATTCCATGATGGAAGTTAAGTATTGCCTCCTGTCATCCAACAACTCACTTGCAATCATTTATTTGACCTCCAATGATCAAATAGAAATACCAGCATTCAATGCATTTCATTAAATACTATTCGAAATCAGACAAAATGGAAGAAAATGATAAAAGTGTGGGAAAATAAGAGAAAGTGAGGCAAAGAGAGAACAGAGAGTACAGAGAAGTAGATTTGGCCCAGAATTCTATGGCCCAAAAGTTACTTTAAAGTTAAGTAAAAAAATAAGAATTTTAAATAAAGTAAAAGTTATTTGGATGTTTTAGCTTAAAATTACATTCAAACTAAACAATTTGTTTCAATGTCTCACAAATTAGTTCAGGATCAGATAGAAAAGATAACATGTGCAACTTTTTTTTATTTGCAAGAATTGAACACGTGTTATGGAGTTTACAACAACTCAAGCTCAACCAATTCAGCTATACCCTCTTAATCCATGAAGCGTACTTTTAAAAACTACTAGAGTTAGTTTTTTTTTTCCAAAAACTGCAATTCTCTATTCTTTTATAAAGATTATGGTCGTTAATCTTCAATAGATTTTCTCCATGAGTTTTAGGCTCGGGTTCAAGCACATCTGGAAAAGGTTAAAGCCAAACTGCCTAAAAACATGGTATTTTAGCACCATCTTCATAATACAGTGACCCAAACAGAGCATCAAACCTTTTGTAAAGACCAAAATCAAATGCTTCTGCAATCCACCTTCCAGTTTTTTTGCTTGATGTAAAGGACCCTTTCCCTTTGGTTGAACCTAGAAAAAATTGAGGTGGGTTAAGTATGAATGATGCAAAACCAAGGAAAAAACAGAGAAAAACAATATTAGAGACCTGTGCTTCAGGATTCATTCCAAGAGCAAGCAGGGAACCCAAAGTTTCAGCAAACGCATCCCGGACAGATGAAACAGGATCTTCAAGTGCCTATCAAAAGTAGCAGTAACAAAGAAATGTATAGATTACAATGATTTTGCACCAAACAATTGACATATTTACAGGTGAAAGAGACAAAATTGAGACAAAAATACCTGCCTTGACACAGGAAGAGGCTGAATTGTCAAGTTCTGTTACACCTAAGCCTGGACCTCCAATGCTAGCAAATGCCTTCAAACATCTTGCAGCAGCTATTCTCACAGCAAAGGACTTATCCCCAGTGGCAGATCTCATTATAAGACGAAAAGCCTCTGAATATGCTGTTGAAGCAGCACTGCCACCAGAGCCTTCTAAGGCATTCCGAAGCATATATAATGCTTCTTGTCTAACAAACTCCTGATGTTTGATACATAGGAAATTCATTAAAAGAGAGCATAGCTAATCATAATAGGAATAGATACCTTTCACAAGTGACAATCGACAAATGATGCAGAAATGACAAATGCAATAGATGAAGAAAAGGGAGACAAATAAAGGCACTTTGTCAAGTTGAGAGAAAGAGAGTGATGAGTCAACTAAGAAAAGCTCAAGTTCTACGTATAAGGAATGAGTGTTTTTGTTTAATCATTAATGAAATTGATTTATCTATTAGACTAAAAATTTACATTCTTAAACAGCAGTATACTGAAATATTTACAAGCCTTAAGATTCCCTTATTCTTTCCTAAAGAACTTACCAACTATAATCACTCTCTTATTCACTTTCTAATATGTGATCAACCTCTTTGTTCCTCACTTCTGTAACATATGCCCACATCTCTACAAGATGTAGAGACACATCTTTTATTTTTTTCCCTCTTTTCATTTTCTTAATCTTACTCAGCAATTCTAGTACAATATCATATACAGTTGTGATCTAGTCAATTCCGCTAGTTTGATAAAGTCTTCTTGTGATGTTAAACACGTTTCCTGCAACCTCGGGTCAAAACTTCGATTGGTTACTGCCCAATAAAATTGTATCTTTTCACTCAACAGTTGCTTTTCAGGAATTTAAAAACATGTTAAAAGTAAATCAAGTACCAAACTTTCAATGTAAATAGGAACAGAAAAATAATAAAAAAGAAAATAGTAATTAAAGGTACTGCTAGGATCATAAATTTATAGTTTTTACTTAGGCAAAAGAAAACAGGCATGCATAAACAAAGATAATTTTGTTCTCTATGATTTGCATATCATTCAGTTATTAGTAATTTAAACATATGAACATAAAAGTTGTCAGGAAATACCTCGTTGAACTTCATAAGTTTAGTTGCTATGATTGTTGTTTCAAGTAAACCTGAAGTGATTCTTCTGCCAAAGTACTTATACAATTCTCCCAAGCATTGTGAAGCACCTATAAAATTATGTTCAGAAAAAAATGAAAAGTAAAAACAAAAGAAAAGTGACAGGATCTGAATAGTTAAATGCTAGAAACAAGAACAAAACCACAACACTCCAGAAAAAAAAATGCAACACAAAATTTAACACAACTATGATGTGTAAGAGTCAAGTGATTCTTCTTGTATACAAATTACAATAATGTATATTATACTGCAAATCATTCATCGAGAAATAAAATTTCTATTATTTCTATAAGATTAGATAGAATCTTATAGAAATAATAGAAAAATACATTCAATTATGCCTTCGCGTATCAAATAGTTTCTTTTCATATCGATGCTTACGATATTTTTCCAGCAATTAATATATATGAGACAGAAACTTTCATTTACAGTTTGTTCTTTTTATTATAGTATTTCATTTTTTATGGCAAAAACAATCAAAAGGGCACCAACAAATAACTGCGATAGCCACATATGCTAAGATGTTTGGTTCAGTCCATAAATTCCTTACCAACTTGCTTTGTGATAGGCTTGCTTTAAGTTTTGAGACACTCTGCTTGGTTCACTCATAGAATTCGAGATACAAAAAGCTCTGGTTTTACTTGGGGCAACTGTAAGATTCAGGCCTTGTGACTTAGTGGCAACAGTTTAAATATTGTTTTCTCTAGGGAAGACACTTATCATTATTCTTACTTGTACTTCTTCCTATCTCTGAATACTGTCTTTGTTGGCTAAAAGGAACATATATTTAGAGTAGCTCTCCAAGGTTAAAATCCAAATTGACAACATCCAACACAATTCCAGAATAAAACAAGGAGTTTCCTTATTTTATTTTACAAAGACTTGCTACATTTCATATTCTATCTATTCTTAAAATGTCCAAAGACTAGTCAGGTGTATGGAAAAAGATGAGTACATGTGAGCAATGTTCTTCCTTGTGCTCTTATTTCCTCTATTTTTTGAAGTGTCACATCTTCCCCATAATTTTATTCTCTCTTTAATTTCCAACAGTTTATCATGACTTGTTTTAAAGCTTCTAACAACAACAAGGAAGCAGACCATTTTTTCATCTTAATGAATTTCTTATTTCTTATTTAACAATAATAAAAAATAGGGCAAAATTTATGGTGATGTGGCTGGTTGAATGTCTCCTTGCTCCAACATTTGCTTACAAATATTACTGTATTCATGGCTTTTCTCTAATGCTATTTTCATAGCTTCTCTAGCAAAAGGCTAATTATGTTTGCAATCTAAGGAGGCTAATTTCCTTTGGAACAATCTTTTGGAGTTCATAGGAAACATTGTGTATATCCTAGTATTTTAGATCAGGTTTTAGATTAGCAGTTACTTGTCTTGTTGTAAGGGTTGTAAACAAGAATGCCACAATAAATTTTGAGGCAATGTATAAGTTATATAGCCCTTTAGTTTGTAATTGAAGTGTCCTGTTAGCATCCTTAAGGGTGCGTCTTTCACCTAAACTTGTTATGGAATAGAATAGTGTTCATGGCTTCTTTTTTACGTTTGTGCTCGTGACTGCTTCAAAGGAAGGACACAACAATTTAACTACACAAGTTTTATAGTATGATGATTATAAGAATATTTGGGAATCCAGGATCTATCTAAAACTTCAAACAATATTTAATCTAGACAAACCAGCAATTTTCTGAGGTTCATTCCTCTTCCCGTCTGAAAGAAATCCCTGAAGGCTGCTTGCTCTAGAGTAAATTGATATTGAATCCCCCTTAGATATGACCTTTGCCATCGCTACAGATGCCAAGTGACGCACAGGCCGTCGTGCACCAAAAACAAGCAGGGAATACAGAGCATCCTCGCATCTCCTTTGCACAAACAAAATATTCTCCTGGAAACCATATTCTATAACATTAGAATTTGAAAATCACCGTTGATAGAGTTTCGGGAATTCAGGCTAAAATAAAAGTGCCAAAAACCAAAAGAGTAACATTAAACCTCACACTAATTACAAAGCTTCAGTTTATAAACAAGAGCCAGTTCTGAAAAGACAATAAGAGTCGTATCTTAACCATAATCTTATTCTTAGCTTGCTTTCAGTGTTCTGTGCAGCATGCATTGAATTTTAAACTGTAGCTAAGTCAGCTCATCACAGCATGATAGCGTGAAAACAAAAAAGCAGGAACGGCTTATCCGAACTGAAACGTGCAAATGTATATCCCTCTGAATTCTGAATCTCAAACTTAATCTACTGGAGATATATATTCGAGAGAAAAAACCGTGAACGAATCCAAATAACGTGAGGAACAAAAGTGAATCAGCGGAGTTCCAAATCAACCAAATATCGAACGAACGAAATAATGCGGAAAAACGAACGAGCAAAGAAGAAGAAAAAACAAATCCACAGCAATGCGATGAAAGGTTGATAGAGAGAGAGAGAGAGAGACCTTGGTGTCCTCGTCGATAGCGGTGATGAGATCGGAGAGGAGATCGAAGCAGAGGAGTGGCTGCGGTGATTTGTGAACGGCGGAGGCCACTATTGATTCGAGTTGCGCAACCAGCACGCCGAATCGTGACAGCGGCGCCGCCGCCGCCGCCGTGTAATGCTTCGCCATGTAAATCCAACTTTTCTTCTTTGCTACAATGCAGAGTGTATCGCGAAAATGTTTTGATTTGACGATCGTTCGGAGACTTTGCCTGGATCCGGCGAAATGGTGTGGGAGAGTGTAAATGTGAAATAAATTATTACAAGTGACCGCGCATTTGAGAAATTTTCTTTTTATAAAGTTGGAAAAAAAAATAGCTTAAAATGAAAAAAAAAAATCCTTAACCATTTTTTTTTTATGTTTTGTAAATTTTATTATCAACATTTTCACATCACCAAATAAATTATAAAATATGGTGATATGTTAACACAATTAATACTAAAAAAACATTTACTTTTCCCAACCTAATAAATTAATATTTTAATTATACTTAATTTATTTTTTAATTTTAAATATTCTTATAATATAATGTTAAGTATATGTTTTTAGTGTATATGGTATTAAATAAATCTTTTCCATAACAAATTAGCATCCAGCTTTTGATAGTTTTTTCTGTCAAAAATTAAAGTGGTTTTCTTTTTTTTTAACGTTGTAAAAATTGTTTAATTACATATTTATTCACCAAAACTTCATGTTTCAAGAATTTTATCATTGTTTGTGTTATTTTTTATATTTTTTCTCATTAAATTTATAAAAGATTATTATATGTTTGTCATTCTTTTAAAATTGAATCTACATGTCGCGTTATTTTAAAAAAATTATAATTGTTTAACTTTAAAAGTTTTTTTCGTAATCCTATTTATTCAAAAATTATAGATAGAGATTATTAGTCTCATTAAACCATTCGATTTAATACCTTCAAATTGTTTGAGACCTAAAGTTTTAAATAAATAAAAAACTAGACTCTATCGTGAGATCATTGAGACTTAAAATATCTATAAATTCATATAAACAAATTTAATAATGCAATCCATTTAAAAATACATGATAACTCTCTAAAATGATGAAGGAATGTGAACAAAAAGTTAAAATGAGAATGAGATGGACAATGAGAGAAGAATGATAGAACATGTCATATTTGAAGATTCAAAGGGTAAGTATATTTTTCATTCACTACTTAAAGGAGTTTTCCATAACCAAGTGTTAGAATGAAAAAATTGTATTTAAAAAGTTTTTTAAATTGTAAAAGATAAGTGAATAAATTAATACAAGATAGAAAATCTCTATTAGTTCAAAGTGATCATACATGGAAGAGATATTTATAACGGATAATGTTACTATGACACTTATATATTAAAAAAACACTAGTTTATAACTATGATTTGATCAATACAATCTTAAAATTGTTTCATTTCAACTAAATATTATTTATCTTTCCAATTATAATCTGGTATAGAGTTGTCAATATATGAGCACTCATTTGTAACTCCTTGTATAAGTCATAAACGAGGTTCTAAGACTCGTGAACTAACTAAACTACTAAATGTTCAAGTCAGTTTATGTTTCTTAACCACTTAAATATAAAACATGTGATGTTTCTTTAAGATAGTTATAGTAATAATATTTTAGGATTATTCATTGTGCAATATTATTTTAGTACTATATAAAAAAAAATCATCTTATTTTAAAAAAATACTTTTTTTTACAAGAATATTGGTTTCTATTTTATGCCCTTCAAAGGTTCTATATCTCTTTTAAGTCATATTCTTGTTATTTTTCCTCCAAATTCTCTTGATCTTTCATGTATTTATTTTTTTAATTTTGTATCTTGTAAGTACTTTTGAGATTCGTCCATTTTATTTATGTCCTCCTCATACATCTCATTTAAAAAAATATATATATTTACAAATTTTATATCATAGGGAGATAATATGAATATTTTGCTAGGAAGATATTTATCCTCACATATCAAATATGAATATTTATTTTCTTGTATCAAATATAAATATTTTTTCACTAACAATTCATATTCAATCATAATCGGGTTACATTAAAATGTCATGAATGTTGAAATCACCAAGTTTCTAAGATTAAAATATCACGTTGTAGTTCATTGTTTCACAAATTTGATTTTGAAACATGTATTTGAGTTTATGTATCATTGTGCAAATCAATTTTAATTATCTTTAAATTCATTAAGTAAAGTGACTTGTGAAGTATGGAAAGTAATGTTTTTAATTTGATAAATAATTATCTTTTGTTTAAAATTGATATTTGACCAATTTCCTCCACTCCTTGCACTTGTTGTGTCATGGAGAGATATTCATTAAGTACTTTGAGTCCATCTTTTTGGTAATTAAATCTCCATTTAAATTTTACTTGTAAAAATCTTAAGATCAAAGAAAGGAAAAGATTACAAACATGAGTAATTAAAAAAGGATTTTCAAAGTTTAAAACTATGAAAAAATAAATGTTTCATGATATTACTTTATGAACCTTTTCTCAGTAATTTCACGAGTCTTCATAAATCTTTTTGACCTTTGTCTCATTTTCTCGGAGTGTTTTTTCTTCTCAATTATTTACTACAATATTTAATTATTTTTCTCAATTTAAATATTTATACATATTATATTTACATCTTTCCCACTATAAACATATAATAAAATTAGTTTTCATCATTTAATATTGTTTTCTTTCGTAGTTACACAACATTTCCTACAATTTTTATTGGATATACATATTCTATGAACCAAATGAATACATCTCTCACTTCATAAAAAAAATGATTTTCTTTACTTTTTTTCTCCTTTCAATTGGTATTTGGTTTTATCCTTTTATATATATATATGAATTAGTCATGCCGAAAGAGACATGCCGAGAGATCACGAAAGTCGAGAAGTCGAAAGAAGAAAAGAACAAAAGATGCGTTAGTGAAAATCTTACGTGAAAAAACATACATGTGTCAATTTTAGAAAAACACGTATAAACAATAAATAAATTTAATTAAGTGTTATAGATATAATTATAAAATAGAAAATCAATTATTAAAGGATAAACAAAAGATTTAGTATGAAATGACATACCCAGTAGGCCCATTAATGAGTAGGATAATAGATAGAGCATTTAGTTTAATAGTTTAGTTTTTCTGATGAGTAATTAAGACAGATACTGATTTAAGCTTCAAATAATTTATGCAGGTACAACATCTCACACGAAAGATACTTTTAGAAACACGAGTAACCGGGAGAAGGAGTTAACAATATATTTTGAATTCTAAAATTCGGAAATATAGTTTTATATTCTAAATATTGTAGTTAGAAAGGTAATTTTTTGGTTTGAAAATGCATTCCAAACTCTAAATTTTGGAATAGAAAATTGTACTCCATATTTTAGAGTTTTCCAAATGTAGTTTCAAACCCAAAAAATACATTCTAAATTCTAAAATTTGGAATACAATTTTATATTATGAATTTTAGAATTTAGAATATATGAATCCGAAAAAAATAAAAAGAAGGGTGATAGTATAATTGTGGCCAGATGATCCCAAGTCGTCTCCCAACGAATCCAATAGTGATTCAGTTAATCAGGGTTTAGAATTTATCTGCAAACAATAAAAGTTAGCTATAACAATAAAGATAAAAAGGGGGTTTGAGATAGTTGTGCAGAAAATATAAAAGAAATTAAAATAGTAAATAAAAAGCGGTTGATCCCAAGTTCTTCCACCATTGAATTCTTCATAGGTTCTCTAAAGATTAATCTTTTTTCAATCCTCCAACAGAGTTAAACCAAATTGAACATGCGCCGATCTGATTCAACTAAAACTCACCAGTAAAGCATGCGTCTACTAGTTTAATCAATACCCACTTTGTTCCATGCGTATACTCCATGGGAATGCTTACCTCCTCTCCCTTG
>Ga0123342_1006870_pt1 | contig 15469 bp, 7 predicted proteins | sample Turbeawhitnodule_FD_89960 | JGI IMG/M metagenome (GOLD analysis project Ga0123342, IMG submission 89960) | Root nodule microbial communities of legume samples collected from Mexico - Turtle bean Mexico white nodule | ecosystem: Host-associated > Plants > Roots > Nodule | place: Mexico: Nepantla... | reverse complement strand
TTACGGGCCTAATGCAAGTTATCCAAACAGAACAAAAATTCAGTATATAGTAGAATAAGTTGAGAGGATTAAACTTCTCAACTGACCCCACCAAGATTGATGACTAAATCCTAAGGAAAAACAAAGAACAAAGGATCTCTAGAGTAAAAATGAACTTACTCTGTTTAAAAATCTGATCGGGTAGAAATGTTCCTTAACTCCTCAGCTACAACGTGGTATGATTAGATTCTAAAATAGATGAAGATTGGAAGAGAAAATTAGGAGAGAGGGAGAGAAGAGAATATCGGGAGAGAGAGAAAAAGAAGAAAATGAAAGGCACTGGTGGTGGGGGCAAAGCTTCTGTTGGTGTTTTTTTAAAAAAACACGTTGTTACACTAGTTTTAATTTAAATTACTTAATAAATTATTCATTATTTAAAGCATGATAATAAACAATAAACAGAAAATTATTAAATAACAATCAAATTTAAAAAAAATCATTATATTTAAAAATTAAAAAATTATTTATATGTAAAATGATTTTTATTATTAATAAAATTTTATAAAATAATTTTTAAATTAGTATATAAATTAATTATCTAAACTTTAATTACTAATATTTTAGATTTTAAATTATTCTAAATAACTAATAGAAACTAATTTGGAATATAAAGTAAGAAGTAGATAAAACTTTGGTAACTAATATTTCATAAAATTTCTTAATAATAAAAAATTTATTTTAAATATTAATAATTTTTTATTTAGAAAATAGACTCTAATTTAGTTAAATAATAATTAATTGTTTTTATCTTTAAAGTTAATTTCTGTTTAGTAATTTTTTTAAGAATCGTTATAGAAATAAAAACATTATAAGGAACTAAAATGAGAAAAAAAAGTTTGAAAAAAAATATCAATCTTATTCGATGTTAACATGGACTTAATGAAGAGATTAGTATTTAAATAGTAAAAATAAGCAGAGAGATACATAAATACTTTTTTATATTAAAAGTTAGAAGGGAAAAAGAATATTAAAACAATATACGAAATTCAGAAATATACTTGAAAAAAAAAAGGTAAGTCGAACTAGAAATAATGTAATCGAGATTTTTGAAAGGAGTTTATCCATATGAAAGTGTGAGAAGCTAATGTAATGTGTAATATTGTTATTGATTAGTTCAACAAATTTTAAAGCACCATACAAATAAAATATAATTTTTTATTAATTATTTTTTATTGGTGTAAGCATATATTGACTGAATTCCCTATCTAGCATCATTTACACTTTTATTTCCCCATCTAGCACCCTTTTGTTTTTATTTCTCTATCTAGCATCTTTTTGTTTTTATTTCCCTATCTAGCACCCTTTTATTTTTTATTTCCCTATCTAGCACAATTTCAAAAATAAATAAATAAATAATAAATTAACTTTTTTTTTTATAATTTTAATTTTGAATGTATTAAAAAATAAATATTTTTAATGGTTAAAATAATTAGAAATATAATTAATGAATAAAGAAATGAATTTTTACAAAATAAAAATAAAAAAATAATAAATTAAAAATGTTTAGTCTTTTTTTTAAAATGAAGAAAATAAAAAATTAAACCCTACAACAACATAAAAGTTGAAACTATAAACATAAATTAGTATTTATTTTTATCATTAATTTCAAGTAAAAAATACAAGACATAATTATAAAAAAAACAAAGTCAATTAGTATTAATTAATAGTGGACACACAAATAATATTGAAGTGTTTACCCTAAATGCAAAATCCTAAAAAAAAAACTAATGCAAATGTCCTTAATGCTTAAAAATGAGAAGAAAAAAAATGCAAAAATAAATAAGTATAGAAAATAAAAACAACAACAATAAAATAAAAACAAAAAACATAAATAAACAAAGAATGACAGAAAAAAATAATAACTAAAAACATAAAAGATATAAAATAAAGACAAAACAAAATAAGATAAAGATAAAAGATATAAAAAAAATCTAAACAAGATAAATATAAGAGATATAAGTCGATATTAAATAAGTATATTTTGATCATAAAAAGGAAAATAAATGAAAGATAATGATTCATTTAATGAAACATAATTAATGACTAAAAGTGCACAATCCAGTAATGTTGAGACAACTTCTTTTTGTGTGTCCTGGTGTTTGACAATATGAACATTTTTTTGTTTGATCATGTTGTTATCTTATGTCCATATGAGTCCTTATTCGATTTGACTTAGGTCTAATAGCACCCTTTGAGATTCTTTTCATGTCGGGACTTGGGCATAATATTTGACTAGTGTATGCAAACCAATTCTTTTCATTTCTGAGTTCCATCAAATAGTCTTTCGTAACATGAAAGACCGGTTGTAATGTTGTTGTTTTTATTTTCTATATTTATTTATTTTTACATTTTTTTCTTCTCATTTTTAAGCATTAAGTGTAGCAATTGCATTAGTTTTTTTCTTTTAGGATTTTGCATTTAGGGTAGACACTTCAATATTATTTGTGTGTCTGCTATTAATTAATACTAATTGACTTTGGTTTTTTTTATAATTATGTCTTGTATTTTTTACTTGATATTAACATGATTACATCATTAATAATAATAAAAATAAATACTAATTTATGTTTATATATTCAACTTTTATGTTGTTGTAGGGTTTAATTTTTTATTTTCTTCATTTTAAAAAAAACTAATTTTAAACTAAACATTTTTAATTTATTACTTTTTTTTATTTTGTAAAAATTCATTTCTTTATTCATTAATTATATTTCTAACTATTTTAAACATTAAAAATATTTAGTTTAGTGCATTCAAAATTAAAATTATAAAAAAAATTATTATTTATTTATTTATTTTTGAAATGGTGCTAGATAGGGAAATAAAGAATAAAAGGGTGCTAGATAGGAAAATAAAAACAAAAGAGTGTTAGATGGGGAAATAAAAGTGTAAATAGTGTTAGATAGGGAATTGAGTCGCATATAGTGCCTATTCATTTTTTTTATCAGCAATAACAGATATATAAATGCGAATCATTTCAGGAGTGGATCAACCCTTATACAATAAATACATAAACCAAACAGGCAAAAGCACAGTCCACTCTAAGAACATAAAAAACATCAAATAACCAAACGCATACATTCCAAAAATTCCAAACACCAACTGGAAAAGGAAACCGAAACAGTGCGAGATTTTGCAGAAATCCAATACCAAACCTTTGGTTGTATCAGGGTACAAACTTCCGACGCATCAGTCACACCCCTGTTGAAAATAATATAATTTTTGTAATTCTATATTTCTCCCACAACCCCACCCAAATTGTATTCCACACTTCATTAATCAAATCAGAGAACGTATTCATCATTGAGCAAAATTATACTTAGAATCATTGTGCCTATTTATTATGAGTATAGACCGTGGCAGTGTTGAAGTGAATTTGGAGGGAGAAATAACATTTACTTTTATTTTCATATTTGGTAGGTATAATTTGCATGGAAAGAATAGAGAGAGGGGAGGAAATAAACAATTCCTCTAAATTGTGAAGATTAACCTAAAAGTTTTTGAGTTGAGATGTTGATTTATATTTTTAATCCATATGATGATATTTGATGTATATGTATGGTTGGAATTTGAAATCTGTGAATCCTAGAAAATGCATATCAAAGAGTGACTTGTAGATCATAATTGATTATGGAAAATTACTTAATTAATTTTTGTCATAATTGATTATGTTTTGAAAACTATTAAAAATATCAAAGGCATGAGTTGAGTATTGTTAGATATGACTATGTGTATGAATTTCAATCATTGAAAAATTGTTAAATGTGACTGTAATTAATCAGAGTATATTTATAATCAAGGTTAACTGATTTATTAATTGATTAAGATGTGGGACTCAATAGATTATGGCATAATCTATTATAGCTCTTGTTTGTATTAAATAACGTATATTTATAATATGATGAGTATATAGTTCATTTATTTAATTTTGAAATAAGAGTTTGTACTTAAATAAACTTTATTTTTTATATTTATACCAAACATACTTATATTTAGATAAACTTTTACTTTTATATTTATACCAAACATGCTTACATTTATTCTTTGCATGTGCATTGTGGATATACTAGTACAACTAGAAGTTCCGAAAAATTTAAAATTGTAAAAGTTATATATTTTTGGTAACAGAGAAGTACATAATAAAATTAAGAAGAAAAACCATGATTATAAAAAGAGTTGTTTAGATAAAAGTTTCATTAAATTTTGTTGACCTTCTCATAAAATTTAATTTTTTTTCTTTAATTATAAACTCAAACACAAATATATAAATAAATATATCAACTTTTATTATAAATATTCTTCTTTTTCAAATCAAATTTTTCAAAAATTTAAAGTCAAAAAAGATATTTTAATAAATAAATTAATAATACAATTAAATATTTTTATATTTCAGTCATATTAATTATATTTTTGAACAATTTTTCATTTAAATCTAATCACTTCAATGTACTTTTATTAATTACAAACAATATAACTTTCCACCTTTTCCACTCTCTTACACTGGTCCGTCCAAAGAAAGAAAGTGTAAGTGAGTTAACCCGGCGACGTTGGTTGTTTTGTTCTCGCGTTTCTCATATATGTCACTGTTACTGTTACTGCGGACAGTGAACATGCTATGCCCATGCTTTTCGCGATTCCTTTCTTGCCCATTATCATCACTCATATTATTTATTTCATTTTAAACACTCTCAATCTCATTCCTTCAAAAATTAAAATCCATTAAATCCTAATCCCTGCTTCTATTATCTGTCATCCTCTCTCTCTCTCTCTCTCTCTACACTTGTATTTATTAAGAACTACAATTATTCTTCCTCCTTCACCTTTTTTTTCTTTCTTCCCTCTCTCTGCTGTACAATCAACGTCTTTCTTTCTCTCTCTCTATTCGGCCTACATTCCTGGGATCTGTTGGCTTTGCTTTTCAAGGTTCGATTTTGGAAACTGGGTTTTCTTTCTTTGCCTGATTCACTCTTCCCATGCTTGCAAACTCTATTTTCTTGCTCATACCGTTCATGCTTCACTTCTTTAATGTTTTCTACCTACTGCTGGAGAATCCAAATCTTGCTTTTAGTGAATGCCTTTTGCTTTTCTTTATTGTTTAGCATAATCACTTCTGGTTGTAATTTGAATGAACGTGGATGAATATGCATAATGTTGAACTGTTAGCGGGTAGTACTTGGTTTGCTATGTCAAAACAATAAGGAGGGGCTGTGCTTGTACACATGGATGTGTTTAATCAAATAAAATCTGAGCTTTTCTTTCCTGCAGTTCATATTGTCTCTACCTGGTCTTTTCAATTTCGCTAACTTTGTTGTTCTCTATACACAGACAATTTTCACATTCACCTGATTTGTGTCTTGAGTGTTCCCTCAATGCATCCTAATTAGAGAAACCAAGCTTTATTATTATTTGTTCATTAGTGGAAATTCTTACTAAAAGGGAAATTTTTTGGGGCACTATGTTACCGTTCTAAGATGTTGTATGCTTGAAAGCCTCTTTGTTATCATATTTTGGTTATAGCAAGTTATCTAACCAATGCAGATTCAAGTTTTGAACAGGGCAAAATGACAGATGCAAGGGAAGGTGCACCCTCGATGGCCTCTTCGTCGCGAAGCCTTCCTGATTTCAAGAAATCTATTAAGTTGAAGTATGTGAAGCTTGGTTATCATTACCTCATCACCCATGGAATGTACCTTTGCCTTACCCCCCTTGTGGTGCTGATTGCTGCTCAGCTGTCCACCTTCTCCTTCCAAGACTTTTATGATATTTGGGAGCATCTGCAATACAACTTGATATCTGTTATTCTATGCTCGACTCTCCTTGTTTTCCTATCAACCCTCTACTTCCTCACTCGTCCTCGGCCGGTGTACCTTGTCGATTTCTCTTGTTACAAGCCTGAAGAATCTCGCCAGTGCACAAAGAGGACATTCATAGACCACTCTCGGTTGACCGGTTCTTTCACAGAGGAAAATCTTGAATTCCAGCGGAAGATCCTTGAGAGATCTGGCCTTGGGGAGACCACTTACCTTCCTGAAGCTGTCCTCAACATCCCTCCCAACCCTTCAATGAAAGAAGCTAGAAAAGAAGCTGAGACTGTGATGTTTGGTGCCATTGATGAGCTATTAGCCAAAACCTCTGTAAAGCCTAAGGACATTGGGATTCTGATTGTAAACTGTAGCCTGTTCAACCCTACTCCATCACTTTCGGCAATGATTGTCAATCATTACAAGCTTCGGGGGAATATAAGGAGCTACAACCTTGGTGGAATGGGTTGCAGCGCAGGGCTCATCTCAATTGATCTTGCCAAAGATCTTCTCCAGGCCAATCCCAACTCCTATGCATTGGTCATTAGCATGGAAAATATCACGTTGAATTGGTATTTTGGAAACGATCGATCAAAGCTTGTTTCCAATTGCTTGTTTCGTATGGGAGGAGCTGCAGTTCTGCTTTCCAATAAAAGCTCGGACAGAAGAAGATCCAAGTACAGATTGGTTACCACGGTTCGCACTCATAAGGGTGCTGATGACAAGTGCTTTAGCTGTGTAACACAAGAAGAAGATGCCAATGGCAAGATTGGTGTTACTTTGTCAAAAGATCTGATGGCTGTTGCTGGTGATGCTTTAAAAACCAATATCACTACACTGGGACCTCTCGTACTTCCAACATCAGAACAGCTGCTATTCTTTGCTACGTTAGTTGGGAAGAAAATTTTCAAGATGAAGATCAAACCTTATATTCCAGATTTCAAGCTAGCTTTTGAACATTTTTGCATCCATGCTGGTGGTAGAGCAGTTTTGGATGAACTGGAGAAAAACTTGCAGCTGTCTACTTGGCATATGGAACCATCAAGGATGACCCTCTATCGTTTCGGAAACACATCCAGCAGTTCACTTTGGTATGAGCTGGCTTACACTGAAGCCAAAGGGAGGATCAGAAAAGGAGACAGAACATGGCAAATCGCATTTGGTTCTGGATTCAAGTGTAACAGTGCAGTGTGGAAGGCTCTCAGGACCATCGACTCTGCTAAGGAAAAGAGTCCTTGGATTGATGAGATCGACCAGTTTCCAGTGGATGTTCCTAGAGTATCTTCATTTTAAACAATGTAATTTTAAACATTTGTGTATCACACTATCAGCAATAGGTGGTACTTTTTGGACTACTGAAATTTTCCTGCAAAGTTGTTGTAATACGTTGCTAATTTCAGAGAACTGTAGGATTTTCATTAGGACAAAACTTAGGTGTATTGCAGTTATTTAGGTGTTTTTGATTTTATTTTCTTTCTAGAATTAAAGGTTCACCTTTAATTCAAGGCTTAATTAATTAGGTTTATTGTCCTCATGTTCAGAATAAAATCCGTGTTTGTCTCTCTAATTTCGAACAATGCTCTTAAATTAAAAAAAAAAAACATTTTTAGTCTTTGAAGTAATACTGCATTAATGGAAATGATGAAAAGTGGTGACATGGTGCTATAAGATTGACACATATCCACCTCCAAGCGTTATATCATCAGTTTTTTAAATGTCTACCCTCTTTGGATTAAAATGATTTTTTCTTCAGTTTGTAAAATCTAAAAGCGAGTTTATCCCAAATTTCTGTTAAAAGCACAATCAAGTCTATAACGTTATGCAAAGGCATCATTAAGTCTCAAATGCAAACCTTTATTATTCAAATCATCGAGATTAAATTTCAATATTAGCTTTATTCAAATTAGTATTTCTAACTTTTGTTAAATATCCAATCTATTCAATGAAGGATCTTTGATATCTTTGGTTCCATGAGGTGTCTTTCTATCGGTTGACCGTTGTAGGGAAATGCGCGTAGAATATCTGAATAGTGTTTCCCAATTTCTCCAATAAAATTGGAATTGAACAATTCCATTTCAATGAAGTGTGTTGATGCTAGAAAAAAAGTTCCAAGTTGTTCTTGCTGCATTGCTGTCGTATATCAGGTATCTGAAAATATATAGCTCTTAGCATGAATATATTGCATAACTCTCCCTTTCCTCTTTCAGTATGCCTTTTTACGTGAAAATATAATTATAGAATGTCTTTTTTTCCTTTCTTTCTCCAACAACTATTCTTTCTCAACAAACGAAACAGTTGCAGTTTTTGTCCCTGCTCTGATGGTGTGTTTGCTGCAACCTGTCTCTAGTAAACCACTGATGCAAGCAAAAAAGACATCCAAAGACTTTTGAAAAGGGAGCATTCTTGGTTGCTGGTGCTCTAACATTCTTCTGATTGGACAAAAACGAAAAATAAATTGAACTCTTGTAATTTCAAATAACTTTGTGTGTGTGTTTTTATATATTTGAATAAGTTGATGAAGAAAAAACCTTATAGTTTTAACTAATAATAAAAGTTTTATTTATGTTTGAATAAATGCTTGGAAAAAAGTTATCCAAACATAGGCTAACTTGTGATGAAGAAGCACTTGGAAACCTAGGCCTACAGCTTATTTTAAGAAGATTCTGGCATGTTAAACTAAGAACACATAAAATTAAAGAAAAATGACTGGCAATGGAATTTTTAATTGACATCTTACTATAACCTCACCAATGAAAATATTTATTTGTAGTGCATAAAAGGGTCATATTTTTACACTTCACATGCATTTATACTTAAACACATTTACAAACATCTTTCTTTTCTCCAATCCTCATAATTAAATACTAGCTAAATGAATTCAAATAAAAAGAGGAAAATTACCATTTCTATGTCTCTTCTTAGTACTTCCACTTCTAAACGCTCTTAACCTGATAGTAGTATTTTACAAAATACTCTTAAGCAAACACAAAAAATACAAAAATTCCAAACATAACCATAACCGTCAGTTCATTGGTACTAAAATTCATTGCCTCTAACCAATATTCAAAATGAGACTCAATTTCTCATAAAGCACTATTTACACTTTTATTTTTCAATCTATCACTCTTTTGTTTTTATTTTCATATCTAGCACTCAATGCCCATAATAATAAAATCAAATCAAATATTGATATAAGGATAAAATAAGAAAAAAAATTAGTACTAATGCGGCTATGGTTATGTTTGGAATTTTCGTATTCTTCGTTTGCTTAAGAGTATTTTGTGAAATACTACTACCAGGTCAAGAGCATCTGGGAGTGAAAGTACTAAGAAGAGACATAGAACTAGTAATTCTCCTCTTCTTCGTTTGAGTTTATTTAGCTAGTTAACTAACATGATTAGTGATTGGTAATGAAAAAAAATAGAAAATGACACAATACCCAGAATAATGAAATAAAATCAAATATTAATATAAGGAGGAAATAAGAAAAAATTTAAGAACAGTTAAAAAGAAGAATCTCCTTTATATATAAATATAGATATAACTCACTTACTAATTATTAATTTAATTTTTATTATGAATATAATTTTTAAAATATTATTCGGTCTATTGAATTAGGCTCTACATTCTTTAAACACTCTAACTTTAAAAAACTTAAACTTAAAAAATTTAGTGACGTTTGATTTCTCGACCTCTCGATCACTTAATGACATATTTTAATACAAAATTAGCTTATTAAATAAATTATAAGTGCGAGTTGATAAAAAGACTAAATTCGATTCTTCATGAATAGTATAAATAGGTTGTTATAAATAGGTAAAAGTTGATTTTAGTAGCATTTGTAACTTATAAATATTTTATAATCACGTGTCTTTATAAACATCCTTCTATTTTTAGGCTGAAACTGAAAAAAAAAATGGAAAAACTTAGTGTTTATCCTTGATTAATGAGGGACGGATACTTCTTTACACAGTTTTTTACTAAGATATTGCATTTTTATGACCAATTTACCGATTTAAGAAAATTAAAAGAAATTATGAATTTAGATAAATTGGTATCAGGTATGGGGTTATTTTGAAAAAGTCAATCACTCAACTCAATTAATGACGGTCTTCTTTTACTATATTGAAATCGTCGACCCTTTCTTATCTTTTTCTATTTTGAATAAATTAAATATATAAAATAAATTTCCTTATGTTATTAATTAAAATTTTACGATTTACATCGTTATTCTTTAGAATAATGTTTAGATAATCACTGTATATAAACAATAAAATTTATATATATATATATATATTCTAATATTTTAATTTTATTTAGTGTTAAATTAATTTAGATTGTACGATAATTTACTTCATTTTTTCTTCTAAATAAAAAATATATACATGTTTTAATTCATTTTAAACTAATAGTTAAAATCAATAATTTTTAATAAATTAGGTTAATAACTTTAATGACATGATTTTTTAATCTATATATTAATAATTTGTATACATCATTTTCAATTATTTTATATTTTAAAATATTTCCTACACTTTACCATTTTTTAAAAAGGAAAACATAATTTAAAATATTTATCATGATTTATTCTTTTTAATTACACGAAAAAACTCCCTATAATAAAATATTCAACCTAAATTCAAATTATAAAAAAATCAAAATTTATCATCTAAAACACAATTTAGTACATCTTAAAAATAATTAAGTACTTAAAAAATTATTGAAAAAAAATAATACTATTATAATTAAACAATATTCATGGTAAAACTTTAATTGATAATATATAATTTATTTTATATTTATAAATAATTAGCTTATTAGAAGAAAAAAATCATCATTAAATAACAACTTAAAAAAGGTAAAATAATCATTGAAATGATGAATTTAATATAAAAAACAAAATCATTAATTGAATAACTACTCCTTCAATAAGAATTTATCTAAATCAATAAATGAGTATTAAAATTGCAGTACAAAAAGCTCTTTTCACTCAGATGTCAGATACAAATAAGTATCGGTTCTTATCCTTAGGGGAAAACACAGTCTTATTTTACCGTTATGGCCTCACTCTTACTTCCTCCAGATCTTGCTCTGTTCTTAGTTTTACAAAAAAAAAAAATTGAATGGTGAAAGTAAAATTTAAAAAAAATATATTATATGAGTTATTTATTTTTTATAAAAAGATTTTATGTTAGATATCACTATACTACTTGCCATATCAGTTAGGCTAACAACTCAAATAACAACAATTATTTATGATTATTAAAAAAATATTAAAAAAAAATACAAAAATATGGAAAACTAGACCAAAACTCATATGTTATATAGACCATATCTATTAATAAAGAATTCTAAAAACAAACTAGATGAAAACTTATTATAACAATAAAAAGATTTTTTATAAATAAATATTGGGGTCAGTCTCTTCAAAATGGAGGAACTAGACCAAAATTCATATGTTAACATAGATAGACTATACTTATTAATAAAGAATTTTAAAAATAAATTAAATAAAAACTTATAAAACCAATAAAAAAATAAATCATAAATTAATCATGATACGCATTTAGTTTATTTAATTTATATGTTGTATCAACACAAACTTTGTTCATCAATAAATGAATAACAATATCAACACAATTAAAATACAGTTGAAATCACTTCCATTCATCACTTAAATCATCATATTCTTCAAATAAAATAAAAGTTCACTGAGGTAAAAAAAAATAAGTTTACGAATGTAGTTGTATCCACCTGGAATGCCATATTTTCCTATATTTTAAAAAATGGTTGAAAATTTTTATATGAAGTCCTGCAATAGTAGGCCATGTTCATAATCAAAGCAACGTGCCCACATGGTGGTTACAATAATAAGTTCATTATGAACATGTTTTTCATTATCATAATACATGCCCAGGGAAGTTAAAATAATATTTTTTTCATTATGATGAGTATCATTTTCATTTTCATGATGTTGTCATGCCATCGCAACTAACACAGTTGCATGAACACCTGAGCCTCATATACGGCAAAAAAAAGTAGGTCGTTGGTTAACTTTTCACTTTCAAATTTGTAGCATATGTTTGCATCACCCTGTTTCTTGTTATTTTCGTCAAAATAGTGTAATTTTGTTAGTTTATTATCAGAATTGTTAAAACAAAAATTACGCCTTTAGAGTAAATCATCTTTAGAATAATTTTTATTAAAAAAATGTATCACTAAAGTCGTGTATTGACTCTAATTAAAATTTGAATTAGTGTTTAATTGAAATATTACAGAATTCTAACGACTTTAATTATTTTGATTTAATATTTAAGTTTTGTTACTTTTATATAATTTTAGTTGTGGTTTACACTGTCCTAATTATTTGTGTTAATTTAATGATTGGGAAAATGTTTTTTAATATCTGGAAAGGAAAAAAGAAAAGAACAATTATCACAAGTTTAAATTCACATGCACGGATTAAAAACTTAGTTAGCATAATGAACACTAAAAAGTTGTAGATACTAATAATGAGAATAAAACAGTTTAGTAATGTGCCATTATAATTATTTTTTAGAATACAATATTACATTGATTTGGTCATCGCATAAATGACTTCAATCACATGTTAAGGGTAGTATAACATAACGAAAGACAACTTCTCCCAATTAAAATTTAAACTTTTTTTTGTCAATTACAATAATTGAACATCATTTTCAATCAAATTATGTTGGCTAAAGATTTTTTTTTCAAAAAATATTGAATGATGTAAATGATGTCATATTACAACATCCATAAGTACACATATTAACGTTAATTGAAAGTTTATAGTGTTTGATAAACACTAAAGTTTATAAACATCTCATTTCTAGTTTCCACTCAACAGAAATGAGAGAGAGAGAGAGAAAAAGAGAAATAAGTAAAATAGATATATTAAATTTTAAAATATTTTGTTAAACTAAAATTATATCTGAAATCGATTTTTCTAAGTATAAAAATATTTTTATACAATAAATTATTTCTTTTCACCATTTTTTCATTTATCCAAATAAGTGAAGAAAAAAAATCTTCTGTTTTCTTCTTTCATATTTTTTTCCATGCAAAGGTGGTATATTTTTCATTCTGTTTATTCTAATTTTCTATGATTCCTTATAAATAGCATATGAGTTGATTGTCTTTTTGAATGAAAAAAAAAAAAAAGTAGCAACAAAAAGAATGAAAAAAAGGTTTGGGAGAGGAAGAATTTTTTTCTTCTTTCTGCAATTGTCTGTTATCAATGAGGCCAAGTGGATCCCATCAAATTCATAGATGTTGACCTTAAATTTGTACAAAGAAAAAAGCTTACATCAATAGATAGCAGTAAATTATCAAACACTTCCCTCTTTTCAGAAGTACCAAACACAACCCAACTATAGGTTGCTTTGTTACCAAGGGATTCAAGTACAAGAAGAAAAACGCCCCCCATTATTTTCTTACTATGCCATTTTCAACAAATTCCAAAATATTGAAGAAAAATGAAACTATCCTGGGCTACTATTAGTATCATATTAAACTGACAAACATATAAGTCATGGTGAACAACTTAACCAAGAATAGCAGGTCTTAGTCCTAGTGTTTTAGTCAAAGAAATCCAAAATTGATTGGTAGGGAAAGAATGTGTAATGTAGGGTTAACCTGTGTTTCTGAAGAGCATCAACTTTATAAGATCGAAAATTGATCAATTTAGAGCTGAGAGGTTTTCGGTTATACTTTACTAGATTCAAGGGTTTGTAATTATTTAATTATTTTTTTTTAAGAGTGAATTTAGAGTGATTTGAGAAGAAAGTATAAAAAAAAAGATTGTTTGAATTAAGATATATTTGTTCTTAAAAAAATATAAATATGATGCCTAAAATACGAAAAATAAGACTTTAATTCATAAAAAAAATTATAAAATTTATACGTTTCAAACTTTTTTCACAATTGGGAAGAAAGTTATATATATATATAAAGTTAAAGTTATTATTTTCAATTTACTTAATTAACTTTTATTTTAAACTTAAATTATTATTATTTTTATTTAAAATAGGATTATAATTCAAATATAAAAAATATAATTAAAACAATAAAAGAATAATTATTATAAAATAATAATAATAATAATAATAATAATAATAATAAATATATTTTTTAATAATAAAAAAATAAATTTATATAATAATTATATTAATTATAAAAAAAATGTTATTTAATATAAAAATATTTTTTATCAGATATTTATAATTATAAATATTTAAATATTTTTTTATCAAACTTTATAGCATTTTGCAGTTTTTCTAAAATTAGTTCTAATACATTATCAAAAATAATATTTCAATGAAAATAATATTTTAATTAAAAATAATTATAATTTATAAATAAATAAATCAAATTAATTTTTTAATAATGTTTAAATATAAGGATAAATTTGTAAATTCATATTTCTATCAATTAAAAAAATATAATTTCAATCACACATATCAATTCCCTACCTAGCACCATTTACACTTTTATTTCCCTATCTAGCACCATTTTGTTTTTATTTCTCTATCTAGCACCCTTTTGTTTTTATTTCCCTATCTAACACCCTTTTATTTTTTATTTCCCTATCTAGCACCATTTCAAAAATAAATAAATAAATAATATATTAATTTTTTTTTGATAATTTTAATTTTGAATATATTAAAAAATAAGTATTTTTAATGTTTAAAATAGTTAGAAATATAATTAATGAATAAAGAAATGAGTTTTTACAAAATAAAAATAAAAAAAGTAATAAATTAAAAATGTTTAATTTAATTTTTTTTTAAGAATGAAGAAAATAAAAAATTAAACTCTACAACAACATAAAAGTTGAATCTATGAACACAAATTAGTATTTGTTTTTATTATTATTGATGATGTAATCATGTTAATTTCAAATAAAAAATACAGGACATAATTATAAAAAAATCAAAATCAATTAATATTAATTAATATTGAATGCACAAATAATATTGAAGTGTCTATCTACCCTAAATGCAAAATCCTAAAAAAAAACTAATGCAATTGCTACATTTAATGCTTAAAAATGAGAAGAAGAAAAATGTAAAAAAAAAAAAAAATATAGAAAATAAAAACAACAACATTGCAACATATCTTTCATGTTACTAAAGACTATTTGATGGAACTAAAAAATGAAGAGTATTGGCCTGCATACACTAGTCAAATACTATGTCCAAGTCCCGACACGAAAATAACCTCAAAGGAGAGACTTGAGTCAAGTCGAATAAGGGTTGATATAAACATAAGATAACAATATGATCAAACAAAAAAATGTTCATATTATCAAACACCAGGACACACAAAAAGAACATGTCCCAACATTATTAGATTGTGCACTTCTCGTCATTAATTATGTTATGTTTCATCACGCACAAACTATTTAATGTACCATTGAAGAAAATATTAAATGAATGATCATCTTTTATTTATTTTTCTTTTTATGATCAACATCTACTTATTTAATATCGTCTTATATCTCTTATCTTTATCTTGTTTGGATTTTTATTTTTTTTATATCTTGTATATTTATCTTATTTTGTTTTGCCTTTATTTTATATCTTATATGTTTTTAGTTATTATTTTTT
>Ga0123342_1006869_pt1 | contig 15472 bp, 12 predicted proteins | sample Turbeawhitnodule_FD_89960 | JGI IMG/M metagenome (GOLD analysis project Ga0123342, IMG submission 89960) | Root nodule microbial communities of legume samples collected from Mexico - Turtle bean Mexico white nodule | ecosystem: Host-associated > Plants > Roots > Nodule | place: Mexico: Nepantla... | reverse complement strand
GCGATCATGTGCCGCGGCAAGGCCGCCTTCGATGCGGGATGCAGCATCGCCGTGCAATGTCTCCAGTCGCTGATGCGCATTGCTCAGGTTGGATTCGATGCGGGTAGCGGCGTTGCCGGTCAGCTGCTCGATGCGGTCTCCACCGCTCGAGAGCGTGCCAGCAAGCGTCGATGCGTGGTCACTCAGCGAACGCTCGAGGCGTTCCTGGCTCTCCGTGTAGGCGCTGCGAATTGCATCCGACTTGTCGACGAGGGCCCCGGCAACGCGGGATTCGGCTCCGGCCACCGTGTCGAGCAACGCGTTGGTGCGCGCTTCCAGCGCGTCGTCAAAGCGGCTCTGGCTTTCGCTGAAGGAGATAGCGAGCGCCATCGCCTTCTCATCGAGCGTGTCCGAAAGACGGTCCTGAACCGTGGCAATCGAATTCGCGATGGTATCGACGCGGCGGGCAAGCGCATCTTCGATGCGGCTATGGCCTTCGTTCAGGGATACGGCAAGCGCCATGACGCGGTCGTCGAGCGCCTCGGTGATCCGGTCATGTCCGCCGGCAAGCGCGTTGCTGATCGTTTCGGCGTGGTGGCCGAGCGTGTCTTCGAGACGGGTCTGGCTTTCGTTGAGGGAAATGGCAAGTGCCATGGCCCGATCGTCGAGAGCCTCTGTGAGCTTCTCGTGGCCGCCGACGATCTGGTTCGCGATCGTCTCGGCATGATGGCCAAGGGTATCGGCAAGCCGCGTTTGGCCTTCCTTGAGCGAAATGGCGAGCGCCACCGTCTTGTCGTCAAGCACTTCGCTGAGCTTTTCGTGGCTGCCGGCGAGCTGGTTTGCGACTGCGTCGACATGAAGGCCGAGGGTATCGGCAAGGCGGACCTGCCCCTCATTGAGGGAAATGGCGAGTGCCATTGCCTTGTCATCAAGAGTGTCGGCAAGCTTCTCGTGGCCGCTGGCGATCGAGGCGGCAATCGCTTCGGCACGCTTGGCAATCGTATCCTCGAAGCGGTTCTGGCTCTCATCGAGCGAAATGGCCAGCGTCATCGCCTTGTCGTCGAGCGTGTCGGCAAGCCGCTCATGGCTGCCGGAGACCGCGCTGATGATTGCTTCCGAGCGGCTTGCAAGCGTGCTCTCGAAACGGTCCTGGTTATCGGCGAGGGCAGCAGTCAGCGCACCGCCGCGATCGGCCATCACGCCGTCGATCCGCTCATGCGCGGAGTCGAGCGCCTGCGTGATATCGGCTGCTCGCCTGGAGATCATCGTATTCAGTTCGTCGGCACGGCCAAAGGCCGAGGTGATCTGCTCGGTTCCCGCGGAGACCGCAGAGCTTAGATCGGAGGTCGTAGACAGCAACGTGTCGCGGAATTCCGTCGCGCGTGCGGCGAGATTGTTGTGGAGTTCCGACGTGCCCGAGGCGAGCGCCAGCGAGATCTCGGAAGTGGCATGGCTGAGCGCCGACGTCATACCCGTCGTTTGCGTATGGATGGCCTCGGTGACTTCGGAAACCTTGCCCGCCAGCGAGCTTTCCATAACTTCCTGGCTGGTGGCGAGGGCGGTGTCCAGTGCGAAGGACTGGTCGGTGAGCGACGCGCCAAGGCGCTCGATGCTCGAACTCAGGATGCCGTTCAGCGAGTCTGAACCGCCGGTCATCGTGTCGTTGATGCGGTTGAGGCTCTCCATGAGCTTGGTGTCGAGCGAGCCGGCGCGCTTGTCGAAGGCATTGGCGAATTCCGCGACGCGCTCATCGAACGAGGTCGAGAGCTGCGCGACGGTTGCCTGCAGCCTCTCGTCAAAAAAGCCGGAGCGCAGATCGAGGTCCATGATGGTGTCGTCGACGCTCGACTGCAGGCTCTGGCGGAAGCTAGAGCCCTTCTCGTCGAGCGCGCTGTTGAGCTTGGAGAGAACGTCGTCCAGCGTGGTACTGATCGTGCGTTCGCCGCCGGTCAGGCTCTCGTTGATCTCGCGGGTGCGGGCGATCAGGATCTCGTTCAGCTGACGGGCGCGGTCGTTCAGCGCGGCGTTGAGCTTCTCGGCGTTGCTGTCCATCGTCGACGCACGCGTCTCGAACTGCCGAAGGATCTGATCTCCGTGTTCGCTGAGGCTCGACGTGAGCGAATCCAGCCGCGTATCGAATTCGTTGGTCAGCGCGAATCCTGAGGACGTCAGCGTTTGCAGCAGCGAATCCGTCTTTGCAGCAAGAAGCGTGCCGAGCGACTGGATCGCCGACTCCGACTTTTCGGTGATGGCGGCAGCGCGCGTGTCGATCATCGAGGCGAAAGCTTCGCCCGAGGTTGCCAGGCGTACAGCGATTTCTTCCGTCGCTAGCGACAAGTCTTCCTTGAGCTGGTCGTGCACGCCGGCGATCGACGTGCGGATACGCTCGGCGTGATTGACGATCGCTTCGCGCTCCGAGCCAAGCTCGTGCACGAGGCCGCGCACGCGCAATTCATTGTCGGCGTAGCTGCGCTCGAGCGCGTTGACCTCGGAGTGGACCAGGGTCTCAAGCTCCGCAGCGCGCGCGATCGTACGCTCTATGCCTTCGTTCATCGCCGAGACTTCGCGGCGAACGGCCTGGCCGACGGTCATGATGCGTTCGGAAGCGACAGTCTCCGGTTCAGAGAGGCGAAGTGCCACCTCGGCCATGGAGCGTGCTGCGTTGCGCATGTCCTGGGCACGGGCCATCATGACGGCGAAGGCATAAAACAGCAACACCGGCACGATGATGCCGATGAAGCCGGCGATGACGCCCGGAAGCGCCAGAAGATCGGCCAGGGAGCGGATCTGCCAGATCTGGGGCGAATAGAGCAGGGCCATCAGGCCAAGCCCTGCGACGATCCAGAGAAGCGACACGATGGTTGCGTTGCGGATAGCTGATCGGCTGGATCCGTTCTCCAAGGACTTCAGCAGCGAAGCTGGAGATATGCGGTTGGCGTCATTGGCGGCGAAGGACGGCGCACGGGACGGCTGCTCGGGCTGGCGAGGCGTGTTGGCAGGGCGCGCCCGCTTGGCTTCCTTGGAGGTTTGCTGACTGCGGGCACTTGGTGTTTCGGACAATTTGGCCTCCGGGGCGTCGGTCTTGCCGTTGCGAGACAGCGTATCGTCTTCTCCGAAGTCGATCTGGAGCGCTTCGTCCAATGCCTTGAACGCCTTGTCCTCGATCGACTCGTTGTACTTGTTGTTCGCCATTTGCGTTACGCCTCGTTACATCCCAGCCGGTTCAACAACGCATCCAGGCTTCCCGCCGAGCCCGAACAAAACCTTAGCCTCTGAGCTCGCCCGCCCACATTGCCGAGGACGGATAAGCATATCATTTCAGAGTGGATAGCTGCTTTTTCATACAGACGGTATCAAAACATTACCATTATCCACTTGGCGAGCAAAGGCAGGTGCCAGAGAGCTCGCCCAGTAGTATCGTAGTGACACATCCGGGACTGCTAGACAATTAACGCAACCGGTCAAATCCCCTAGCATTAAGATCTTGTTAACATCATTTAATAAATGTGTGGCTTTAAAAACCAAAGAGTTAGGGGTGTTTAACGGACGTTAACCATAACCCGAGAAATCCGCCCTGAATGTGCCGGAATTTAACGCGATGCCCACCCGGCGCCCGCACGATCATAAAACGGCGGGATAGATGACGGGAGAATTGGCACATGGCAGCAGTCAGTATTGCGTTTGCGGCACCCGACAATTGCAAGGGTCCACGCCCTTCGCAGGAGCGTCCGGTAGACCTGGTGCATCTGGCAAACCAGACAATGGGCGACAAGAGCCTGGAAATCGAAGTTCTGCAGATGTTTGCACGGCAGGCACGAGCTTGCCTGCAGGAGATATCGTCCGGTAACGCGAAAATCGTTGAGGCCGCAGCGCACCGCCTTAAGGGCGCCGCCGGCGCCGTAGGCGCGTTCCGCGTTCATGCAGCTGCGGAGGCGCTCGAGGGCAATTGCGGCGATGCGGCCAGGATGGCGGCGGTCGGTATCGCGGTGATCGAAGCCGAGAACTTTATCCTCAAGCTTTGCCGCTGAGCCGTAGGGTCAGATACGAGACCCGCTGATCCATTTCGGGGCAGCGGGTCTTTTTGTGACTGTCGGCATGGCGCATTTTGACAAGCGCGTTGCTTCCCAATCTGGAATGAAAGGTATCGGGCGGTCGATGTTGACTGCCTCGACGATTTGTTGGAAGAAAAATCCAGACCCTCCCATTGACGACTACCGGAAATCATTATGCCCAAACTGACCATTGTCGCCTTCGACGGCACACGCTTCGATCTTGATGTCGATCAGGGATCGACCGTTATGGAAAATGCCGTGCGCAATTCGGTGCCGGGCATCGAGGCCGAATGCGGCGGCGCCTGTGCCTGCGCGACCTGTCATGTCTACGTCGACGACGAGTGGACGGAGCGCGTCGGTCCGCCTGAGGCCATGGAAGAAGATATGCTCGATTTCGCGTTTGACGTGCGTCCGACGTCGCGGCTCTCCTGTCAGATCAGAATGAAGGCAGCCCTGGATGGGCTCATCGTCCACGTGCCCGAGCGGCAGGCCTGATCCACTGCACTTCCCAAAAAAAGCCTCGCTGGCCGTTAGACGAGCGAGGCGAGGTAGGCGCATTACCTACGGACGAGGGAGGATCATCCGCGGCTTCGCAACGCGCCAGGAGAACCCAGGAGCGAAAGTTCGGGCTTACGAACCTGAACTTTCGAATGTTTGAATATTACCGCGTTGTAGTTGATTTAGCTAGACCGAGAAATAACCACTAAAACACTGGGGCGACTGCAGTTTCACACAAGTTTTGTTACGCGGATAAACTTCTGTGATCGTTTTTGACCTAAGAATCAGCTACCTTACGCCGCCGGATTTCTTTAGCCGGTGGTCGAGCAACCTCATCATGCGATTCTGGAAATTGGCGGCTTCGACTCGGTCGAATCGGGCCTGCAGCCGATCGTGTTCCTCGATGCCACGCGTCGATACCTCGGTAACGAGCTCCTGCATGCGTTCGCAATTGGGTTGTGGAGGCAGGGCGAGAATCTGCTTTTCCATGACGCGCGCCTGGTTTCGCGCGATCTCGGCATGGCGTTCTTCGTGGCGCTTGATGTCGCTCGAGAGTGCATCCCAGATCATCGAGAGCTGTTTGCTGGCACCTTTACGGTTGGTCCAGCGCGGCAGGATGATCTGCGTATGGACCGTTACCTTGGCATTGCCAACCTTGCACTTGCCCCCTGTGTGGACATAGGTGGCATCGCCGCCGAAGCGGATTTTGGTCGCGCCGGGATGGCGGGCCGACGACCCGCTAGCCGTCGGTCCGTTGGAGCTCAGCTGTTGATCCAGCTGATCTGCGGTTTTGCCCCCGATCGCGAAGTAGGAGTAGCTCTTGGTCGCGATGACGGCGGCAGAGGCCGGCGCGCACACCAAGACGGTCATGGAAAAGCCGAGCAGGAGGGGCATATAACGCGGTACGGAAAGCATTCTACAGATACTCATGTTGAAGTTTGCTGGAGCTTGGGGCATAGGCACCGCTAGCGCAATATCGTTGACGCTTTTTCGATCGATAGGATGAATGCCGTTGGCACAGCTTCGGAGCAGTTTCTGGCGCGTCGGGCATGGTCGTGAGATCGAGCTGGGCGCACGTTCCGTGATCATGGCAATCGTCAACGTGACGCCGGACTCCTTCTCGGACGGCGGACGATACGAGACGGTTGATGCCGCCGTTGCGCATGCGCTCCAGGCCGCTGAGGAGGGAGCCGAGATTATCGATATCGGCGGCGAATCGACACGTCCCGGCGCCGATGTCGTCACTCCGCTGGAAGAGCAGGCACGGGTGTTGCCGGTGATCGAGGCGCTGCGCGGCAAGACAGATGCATTGATCTCGATCGACACCTATCGGGCCGAGACGGCCCGGCTTGCTGTCAGCGCGGGAGCGCATGTTATAAACGACGTGTTCGGGCTGCAGAAGGAACCGGAGATCGGAAAGATCGCTGCCGATACCGGTGCAGGCCTGTGCCTGATGCATACCGGCCGAGAAAGGGAGAAGCTTCCCGATGTGATCGCCGACCAGTTTCTCTTCCTTGAGCGCTCGCTCGAAATCGCAGCGGCCGCAGGTGTTGCGAAGGATCGCATCGTGTTGGATCCGGGCTTCGGCTTTGCGAAGGATACTGACGAGAACATCGAGCTGATGGCCCGTTTCGGCGAACTTCACCGCCTTGGACTACCGCTGCTTGCCGGGACATCACGCAAGCGGTTTGTCGGCGCCATCACGGGCAGAGAAGCCGCCGATCGGGACGGGGGAACGGCAGCGACGACCGTGCTGCTGCGTCTCTCCGGAGCGGTCATTTTTCGTGTACACGATGTCGCAATCAACAGGGACGCTCTGGCCATCGCTGATGCTATGCTCGCGGCGCGCTATAGCTTGGAGCAAGGACACTCGGCATGAGCACCACTTACACAATCACGCTTCAGAACTGCGCCTTCTTTGCCCGCCACGGCGTTCATGACGAAGAGGAGTTCCTCGGCCAGCGTTTCTTTGTGGATGCCGAACTCGACGTCGTCGCCGGCGATGCCCTGGAGAGCGATTCCATCAATGACACGGTCAACTACGGCATTGCCTTCACCGTGATCGAGGAGATCGTCACGGGCAAGCGTCGCTACCTGATCGAGGCCCTTGCGCTTGATATCGCAAAAGGACTTTGTTCGAAGTTTCCGCAGATCAAGCGTGCAAAAATCACGGTCCGCAAGCCGAACGCGCCGGTGCCGGGCGTTCTGGATTTCGTCCAGGTGAGCGTCGAACACTTTGCCTGAGCCCCTTTTCAAGACCGCAACTCTTGGCCTTGGCGGTAATCTCGGCGAGCCTGTCCACGCGATGGCCGTCGCACTGAGAGCGATTGACCAGCGATCCGATTGCCGGGTGGTAGCCGTGTCGCGGCTCTACCGTACGCCGCCTTGGGGCAAGACCGACCAGTCCTATTTTTTCAACGCTTGCGCCGCCGTCGAGACGACGCTTGGCCCGGAGGCGCTTCTCGATGTCTGTCTGGACATCGAACGGGGGATGAAACGAGAGCGCATCGAGCGGTGGGGGCCGCGCACGCTGGACATCGATATTCTGACCTATGCCGATGCGGTGCAGTCCACGCCGCGGCTGGAGCTTCCTCACCCGCGGATGACGGATCGCGGTTTCGTGCTGATGCCGCTGGCCGACTTCGCGGCGGATCTGCTGGTCGACGGCGCAACCATTCGCGACTGGCTTGCCAAGGCTGATGTGCAGGGGATCGACGTGGCCGACCCAAGCACTGACTGGTGGCGTACGGCTTGAAAAGAAAAAGCGGCGGGAAATCCGCCGCTTCCGGACATCAGTATTGAGAACCTATTCGACAGAGCCGACGGTGATTTCGTCGACTTGGCGCGTGAGCGTCAGGCCAATAACAGGGATCATCTGGCTTTCGACCTTGACCGAAACGGTAACGTTCATGGTCTTGTCGTCTCGTACACGAGCTATCATGGCGCCGTTCAGCTTGGAGCGGTTGAGCCCGACGACCACGGTATCCTGCGTCACGGCACCCGATACGACGTCGAGTCCTTTACCATCGGCGCCATCAAGGAACTTGCCCTTGTAGGAGTTGCCCGACTGGGTGATGAGCGCGGTCATCGGTTGCTTGAAGACGCCGACCCTGCAGCTTCCGTCGAGCTTGATGCCCGCACCGCCTGCACTCACCGGTTCGCCTACGAGACTGCAGGTGAATTTCGTGCCTTTATACTTGCCGGCAACGATCTCGCCGGGGCCTCGCCAGGTGCCGGCGACAGACTCGAAGAAGGCTTTGTCACGTGTTGCCGCTGTTGCGGACGGAGCCATGTCGGCGACCGGTGATAGCGCCACGGCAGCGAGCCCGAAAAGAAGAAGAAACTTGCGCGAATACATGGATTTTCCCTAGCGACACCATCGCTTAACTGCTGCCGAGTTTTGCCGAATAATGGTTAATGGTTGGTTTCCTGCTGGCCAAAAAGCGCTGAATGGCAGGGTGTTTCTTAGCTGGCGGAGGGCGAGACCAGGGCGCTAGCGCGTTGAATTCATGGGAAGTATTTCCACATGTCGTTTGGCGCATGGTAAGTTCGACAAAACTGTCAATTCTCAGGAATTCTTATCACGCGATGTCATGGACGGCGCGAGATCCCCAATGAAGTCGCCGATTCCCGGACGTTTGAGGGCATGGAAGGAAAGGGGGCGGCAGAGATCCATTGCAGCGATTCCTATGCGGGCGGTCATCAGGCCGTTGATGACGCCTTCGCCGAGGCGCGCCGACAGCTTCGACGCCAGTCCATGGCCAAGCACTTGATGCACGAGGCTATCGCCAACCGCGATCGAGCCGGTCACGGCAAGATGCGCCAGAACGTCTCGCATGAGCCTGACCATGCCGAGCGTGCCCGGCCGACCGCCGTAGAGTTCCGCCATCGCGCGAACGAGTCGGGCAGCTTCATAAAGTACGTAGAGCAGGTCGACGATGGCGCGCGGACTGACAGCGGTGACGATGGATACCCGTTTCGATGCATTGACGATAAGGGCCCGCGCCTGCCGATCGAGCGGTGCCAGAAGCTCCCGTTCCGCGAGCGCCATGAGATGCGGCGCGTCGATGATATCGCCCTCTGTCGCTTTCAGCGTGGCGCGGCCCTTGGCCGTCTCGGGCTTGCCGGAGAGCAGGGTTTCCAGCCGCTTGACCAGCGCGCGCGCCTTCGCCGGCTTGGTCTCCACCATGGCGGCCTCAGCTTCCGTCTTAATCGCCTGCACGGCAGTCAGGCGCATTATCCCGGCTGTCTCACGGATGACGATGGCGATCACCGCCAGAATGCCGATTGCGAGGGCTGCAAGGGCGGCATAGCCCAGCCAATCCGCGCGGCTGAAGAGATTGCGGATAAGGCCGTCGGTCCAAAGGCCGAAGGCAAGCGAAAAGAGAACGCCGAACGCGGCCGCCGCGATTTTCGCAAACGAGGTGCCGCGCTTGCGCGGGACCGCGACCGGAATTGGAAGGACATCCTTCTCGGGATTGAGGAAAGGATCGTCCTCGTCAGCGGTCAACGCGATGTCGTCCGTGAAGCTACCCGGTCTTCGTTGGCCACGGTTGGTTTCGGTCGTCGGCCGCGCCGGTGCGTCCTCCTCATAAGAAAAGGCGGCCGGCGCGCGGTGTACTGGATGTTCGGATGGTGGCTTGATCATGCGAGGCGATCTCCGAACAGAAACTGCATGGCACGGTCGAGGCGAATATGCGGGACCGAAAGCTTTATGCCGCCGCCTGTCTCTTCAAGATGTGGCGGGCGAAAGCGTACGACACTGACATCGGGCAGGGCGACGTTGCGGTCTCCAGATTCTATGCGCTCGAACAGGCTCTCCGGATCTTGCGGCAGGTCGCCGGGAAATATCGCCGTCTTCTTGAGGCCGTCAAAGCATTCTCCGCCGATGGCCTCACCCTTCATCGGTATACCGACAATAACCGGGAGCTCATGGCCGTCGTGTTTCACGGTCGCTTCGCGCGTGGCGCGGACCGAGGCAAGTGCCATGACGTCAATGCCTGCGCCTGCCATACCAATGCGATGCACGGCACGATCGACCAGGCGGCGGGTAAGGGCGTCGAGCCGGTCATGGCTTTCATGGTGCAGGTGGTCGGCCTTCGTTGCCGCGACGAGTACGCGATCGATACGGCGGCCAAGCAATGACGACAGCCAGGAATTCGTGCCCGGACGAAAGCACGCCAAAACGTCCGTCAGGGCTCGCTCGAGGTCCTGTACTGCCTCTGGGCCACGGTTGATGGCCTGCAGCGCATCGACGAGCACAATCTGTCTGTCGAGGCGGGCGAAATGCTCGCGAAAGAAAGGCTTCACCACGACCGATTTATAGGCCTCGTAGCGCCGCTCCATCATCGCCCAAAGCGATCCTTTTTGTGGTTTGGCCTCTGGCGGAGGCGTGAGCGGCGCAAAGGTAAGGGCGGGCGAGCCATCAAGATCGCCGGGCAGCAGAAAGCGACCAGGCGGAAGTGTGGAGAGCGAGCGTTCGTCTGCTTTGCAGGCCTTGAGGTAATCGGCAAAAGAAGTCGCGAGGTCGCGGGCGCGCATCTCGTCTGCCGGAGCGTTAACGTCCGTGGCGTGGGTGAGGGCTAGCCAATTGCGCGAGAGTTCTGCACGAATGCCCGTCCCCGCCAAGGCGATCGTCTCCTCGCAGAACGTGCGGTAGTTCTTTCCGAGCAAAGGCAGGTCAAGCAGCCATTCGCCGGGATAATCGACGATATCGATCGACAGCCGACCCGGCGAGAAGAGACGGTTCCAGCCGCTGGCACTTTGATATTCGAGCGTGATGCGCAATTCGGATATCGCCCGGGTGGAATCGGGCCATACGCGATCTTTCACGAGAGAGCCGATATGATCTTCGTATTGGAAGCGCGGCACGGCATCATCCGGTTGCGGCTCAAGCCGCACCGCCGAGACACGACCGGACTGCACAGGCTCGAAGAGCGGCAGGCGGCCGCCGTGCAGAAGATTGTGGACCAGAGATGAAATGAAGACGGTCTTGCCGGAACGCGAGAGGCCGGTGACGCCAAGGCGCACGGTGGGATTGATAAGGCCCGATGCCCGGTCCGCAAGATTGTCCAGGGCAATGCGTGCGTCGTCGGAAAAAGAGGTCAGGCTGGGTGGCAAGGCGGAATTCCGGTTCTAATCGTGACAAGCCATATAGGAACCGCAAGTCGACGCGAAAAGACGTTCCGCGAAAAGACCTTAGTCGATCACGAAATCAACGAGGCGCCAGCCTGCAAACCTGCCGTCATAGTCCAAAACCGCAAGACCGGCTGTCGGAAAGCCGGTCGGCAGTGCCTGACAAAGCGCCTCGTGGCCGATCAGCGCTTCCAGCGTTTGCTCCATGGTCGGGTTGTGGCCGACGAGCATCACCGAGCCGACCGCTTCTTGCGCATCGATGATCTCGAGATAGATGTCCGGTGAGGCATTATAAAGTTCGTCGACGAATCGGAGGTCGAGCGTCGAGCCCATCGCCCGGTGCACCGCATCGGCCGTGTCCCGGCAACGCACCGCTGTCGAACTCAGAAGCAGATCCGGCCTATAACCCTTGTCGGCCGCCTTGTCGGAGACGATCTCGGCGTCCGCATAGCCTTTCTCGCTCAGGGGGCGGTCGAAATCACGTTGCCCGGGCGCGGCCCAGGCGGCTTCGGCGTGTCGCAGCAGATAAATCCGGGAAGGCGGAGGTGTGATTGCGGCCATAGAAAACCCATGGCGAAGGGACTTTTTCAGTAGCGGGTGAGCGGCCCGCGCGTCAACCGTGGCGGCGGGTGTTGCCGCCAAATCTGAGGTAGGAAAGTGCGGGGTTACCAGGAGGGGAATATGCGCCCGGCGGAATAATGGTGAGAAAATAGTCTGTTAGCTCAAAAATATGACAGATTTAAAAAACTGTTTACCTAGCGTATTTGGCTTGAATCATCGGTAGTGCTCGCGATATACACCCGCCAGATGAGATGTTCTTCAGGAGAATCGCGTTGAGTGAGAAGATCGATCTTAGCAACTATGTACCCTCGGAAGAGGAAGAGTTCATGAACGGCAATCAGCGGGCTTACTTCAGAGCTAAGCTGGTCGCCTGGAGGAATGATATTCTCAGAGAGGCGCGCGAAACCCTCGACCACCTGGCGGAGGAAAGCGCAAACCATCCGGATCTTGCCGACAGGGCGTCGTCCGAAACCGACCGGGCTATCGAACTGCGTGCCCGCGACCGCCAAAGAAAGCTGATTTCCAAGATCGACGCAGCACTGCAACGTATCGAAGACGGCACCTACGGCTATTGCGAGGAGACCGGCGAGCCAATCGGCCTCAAGCGGCTTGATGCTCGACCGATCGCAACGCTCTCGATCGAGGCCCAAGAACGGCACGAGCGCCGAGAAAAGGTCTACCGGGACGAATGAGTCCCGACATGCTGACGACAAAAAGGGCACCGCGAAAGCCGCGGTGCCCTTTCGCTTTGTTCGGTCGGTCCACTATTTGTCGCGATTGACGCTCATCTCGCCGAAGATGCGTGCGACCTCGTTTTGAAGCGCGGCATCGGCACCGGTAAGCGGCGCCATCTCAGGGTCCCGGCGCGGCAGGTTCCCGGGCGCCGGAGCGGGTCTTGCGGCAGGCGCCTGTGGCGCCGGCACGATGCGCTCGGCGGCAAGTGTACTCGTCATTTCTTCCTCGAGAATGCGCTGGAAGTCGCTCGGCTGCGCAGCAGGCGTCAGCGTGCCAACTTCGACGAATGCCGACGAGGGTTGTACGGGCGCGGGCGTGCTCCGGACGGAGGGCGGGGTGGCCTGCGGTTCGATGCGCTGTTGGGGCAACACGCGCTGGCGGGCGGAATCGAGGATGTCTGCGGCAACCGAGGCCTCGATCGGCGCACGCGTCTGACGCGGTTCCGGTCGGGGCTCGAAGGACGGCGCCGGGCGCGGCGCACGTTCACGTTCGGCGATAACAGGCGGAGTCGAGAGCGGCGTGGCGACGATAACCGGCTCGGGGCGGGCTTCGATCGGCGCGCGTTCGGGCACGTAGGGTTCGACCGGCGCGTGGATGTGGGCCGGCGGCGCGTGCTGGGGTTCAGCCGGTGCGATGCGAACAGGCGCTGGCGCCTCGGGCGTCGCTTCGAGCTGCGGCGGTATCACGGGGACAGGAACTGGAGCCGAAGCTGATTGATCCGCCGTCTCAGGCGATACCAGCTTGTCGGCAGCTTCGCCAATCCGGCTCTCGATGACGATATCGGTCGGTCCGCCGATCATGATAAGGTGTTCGACGTCGTCTCTGCGAACGAGGACGAGGCGTCTGCGTGCATCGACAGCGGCCGCATCAAGAACCTGCAGCCGTGGCTGGCGATTGCGGCCGCCGCGCACAAAGGGCGAAGGCGCGCGGCTACGCATGATCCAGAGCACGACAATCAGCAGCAATAGAGCTATGCCGACGCCACCGGCGGCGAGAAGGAAGCGGCTCCCATAGGCTCCCATGAGATCATCGAACATCTTGGCTTACTCCCTTCGCGGTTTTGAACCACATGGCGACTTTACCACTTCGTAGACAAGTCCCGATGGCCTTGTCCAGTCATGCCAACCCGAAGTGGAATTCGAACATGCTTTCTTAACAACGCATTTTAATGGCGAAATTGGCGCTCTTCGTTGTGAATTCAATCAGTCTTCACAGAGACCGGTGTTTTTGCAGAGACTGCAAATTGGTAAGAAGGAAAAGGCGCCTGATTCCTGCTTCGTCTCCCTGCTATGAGTGAAGCCCGGCAGGCCATGCGAGGGAATAGATGACGAGACCGCGTCAGGCCGACGATTATAGCGAACCGCTCTTGGACCGCGGGGGCCGCACGGGCACGGCTTTGCGGATCATTCTGCTTGCGCTTGTGCTGATCGGCGCAGCCGCTGCGTTCGTTGTTTTCAAAAGTTCCCTGGACAACGAAATGGTGCTCGGCGTTCTCGGCGTGCTTGCCATGGTCGGGATCTTCTTCCTCGTGTCCTCGGTGATCGGTTTTATCGAAGTCATGCCGCAACGGCAGTCCGACAGCCTGGCGCGCGCATTCTTGAACAGCCACCCCGATGGGTCGCTCATCACCGATGAGAAGGGTCGCATCGTTTATGCGAATGCGGCCTACGGCGAACTGACCAGTGCCCGCAAGTCGACGGAGGTTCAGACACTTGAAGCGCTCTTGTCGCGTCATCGAGAGTCGAACGAGGCGCTCTATCGTCTCTCCAACGGCCTGCGTGAGGGTCGGGAGGGCCGCGAGGAATTCCGCCTGTTGCGATCGCTTGGCCCCTCGACGAACGGCGCCGGGGCGCATTGGTATCGCCTGAAAGCGCGGGCTCTCCACAGCGAGGAGATTGGACGCAAGCCGCTCCACATCTGGCAGATCAGCGACATCACCTCGGAGCGCGATGATCAGGAGCGGTTCTTCAAGGAATTGCAGAATGCGATCGACTATCTCGACCACGCGCCGGCCGGGTTCTTTTCCGCCGGGCGCAAAGGTGAGATTTTCTATCTCAACGCAACGCTGGCGGAATGGCTCGGCATCGATCTCACCAAATTCGTCCCCGGTTCGGTAACGATCGGCGACTTCGTTGCGGGTGAGGGACTTGCGCTCATTCAATCGGTGCAGGCCGATCCGGGTCTGAAGAAGACCGTGACACTTGATCTCGACCTGAAGAAGATGAACGGTCAGAGCCTGCCGGCACAGATCGTCCACAGCGTGACGTCGATGCGCGATGGCGCGCCTGGCGAAAGCCGGTCGATCGTGCTTACGCGTCAGAAGAGCGGCGAGAGCGATCAATCCGCCTCGGCGGCCGCGATGCGGTTCACCCGTTTCTTCAACAACACGCCGATGGCGATCGCCTCGGTGGACGGCGAAGGCCGGATCCTGCGGACGAATGCACCGTTCCTGAAGCTGTTTTCCGGGATGGTTTCCCGTGATGACGTAGAGAACGGCGCTTTGCTCGAAATCATTGTTCAGGACAGCGACAAGTCAAAGCTGCAGCAGGCGCTTGTGGCGGCAAAGGACCGGCAGGGCGACATCCCTCCGATCGACTCTCGGACGCCAACGGACGAAGCCCGCCATTTCCGCTTCTACGTCAATGCGGTGATCGACCAGAGCGACGAGGCACCGGAAGAGGCAGCGATCGTCTATGCCGTGGAGGTGACGGAGCAGAAGGCGCTCGAAGCGCAGATGGCACAGACGCAGAAAATGAATGCGGTTGGGACGCTGGCCGGCGGCATTGCGCACGACTTCAACAACGTTCTGACGGCCATTCTGCTCTCCTCCGATCATCTGCTGCTGCAGGCGCGACCCGCCGACCCTGGCTTTGCAGACCTGATGGAAATCAAGCGCAATGCCAATCGTGCCGCCGTGCTCGTTCGGCAACTGCTGGCGTTCTCGCGCAAGCAGACGATGCGGCCGACGGTGCTTAATCTGACCGACGTGGTGGGCGACCTCAGGATGCTGGTCGACCGGCTGCTATCCGGTACGAATGTGAAGCTTGACGTCGAGTATGGCCGCGATCTCTGGCCTGTTAAGACTGACCTGTCGCAGTTCGAGCAGGTGCTCATCAACCTCTGCGTCAACGCGCGCGATGCCATGCCGCAGGGCGGCAAGCTGACGCTTCACACGAAGAACGTGACGGCGGAAGAGGTCGCAGCATTCAATTACTCCTATATGCCGCACGAGGACATGGTCCTCGTCGAGGTCTCGGACAACGGGACCGGCATTGCGCCTGAGATCATGGACAAGATCTTCGAGCCCTTCTTCACGACGAAGGAGGTCGGCAAGGGAACGGGCCTTGGTCTCGCGATGGTTTACGGCATCGTCAAGCAGTCGGGTGGCTATATTCAGCCGGAGTCGGAAGTCGGCAAGGGTACGACTTTCCGCGTCTTCCTGCCGCGCCACATTGTCGAGCCAGCCGTTGCCGCGGAAGGTGATGCCGTCACGCCTGCTATTGGCGCGCCCG